>Ga0187783_10000516_pt1 | contig 28581 bp, 24 predicted proteins | sample 1015_SJ02_MP02_2_FD_132471 | JGI IMG/M metagenome (GOLD analysis project Ga0187783, IMG submission 132471) | Tropical peat soil microbial communities from peatlands in Department of Meta, Colombia - 1015_SJ02_MP02_20_MG | ecosystem: Environmental > Terrestrial > Soil > Wetlands > Peat | place... | reverse complement strand
GGCATAGGCGAGAGTGGTTTGCAGCCCCGAAAGGAACAGCAACAGAACCACAATCAGGGGTCGCGGCACACGCTCACTCTATCCCGGCCGGCCGCGCACGCAAACTACCTCGGGACACAGGCGCTCGCGTGGCTCGCACCGAGACCTACAGGCTCGACAGCCGCCGCATCACCCGCTCGGCCAGATCACGCGCCATGTCCCGGCGCAGGATGTCCTCTTCGTGGCCCTTGGCGAGCAGCAGCCGCTCATCGAAGCTGTAGGTGCGGATGGCGGTCACCTCCTGTGGCGGCAGCAGCTCCTTGTCGCCCGCGGTCACCGAGAAGCCGACGATGTAGCTCACTTCGTACTCGTTCGGTTGGTTGAGAGCCGACACCGACAGCACGCGCCGCACGACGCTGTCCTTGAGAATGCTGACCACCGCGGAGGCCTTGGTACGGTCCGGCATGATCTGCGCGCCGTTGGCGAGCAGCTCGTGCCGCAGGCTTTGCACGAAATCGCTCTGCCGGTCCGGCGCCTCGACGTACGGAGTGCGCACCACCGGTGGCAGCGGGTTATGCCCCTCGAGCTGAAAGCCGCAGCCGGCAGCCATCGCGAGCGTCGCCAGCGCCGTTGCCGTGAACGCTGTGCGCGCCGGCGCAGGCATCAACGGGGTCCCCGGGAAATCGCGTGTCTTGCCGGACGGTGGCCGCTCACTGAGAGTTGCATGCGCGATTTCACGGGGTGGTTCAAACCACCACGTTCACCAGCCTGCCCGGCACGACGATCACGCGCCGTACCGGTTTGCCGGCCACGAAGCGGCGCACGTGCTCATCGGCGAGCGCGGCGGCGCGCACCTCGGCCTCATCCGCGTCCGCCGGCACGTTGATGTGCGCGCGCAGCTTGCCGTTCACCTGCACCACCAGGGCGTGCGTGTCCTGGGCGAGCGCGGCGGGGTCGGGCTGTGGCCAGCGCTCGTCGATGAGCGGGCTATCGAAGCCGAGCGCCTGCCAGAGCGCGTGGCAGACGTGCGGCGTGATCGGCGCCAACATCCGCACCGCCAGGCTGAGCGCCTCCTGACGCACGGCACGTCCCTGCGCGCTGCTATCGCCGAAGCGCTGGATCGCGTTGAGCAGCTCCATCGCCGCCGCGATCGCGGTGTTGAAGTTGCGGCGTCGCCCGATGTCGTCGGTCGCCTTGGCGAGCGAGCTGTGCGCGGCGCGCCGCAGCTCGCGCTGCGGGCCATCGAGACCGGCGGCTGCGAGCGCCGGGGCAGTGCCACCGCTCACGTGCTCGTACACCGCGCTCCACAGTCGCCGGAGGAAGCGCGCTGCGCCCTGTACACCCTCGTCCGACCACTCGAGCGTCTGCTCGGGAGGCGAAGCGAACATGGTGAACAGGCGCGCCGTGTCCGCGCCGAAGCGCTCCACCAGCCCTTCGGGGTCGACGCCGTTGCTGGTTGACTTCGACATCTTGCCGAGTCCCTCGTGCGTCACGGCCACGGTCACCGACTCGGGAGTCGCGGCCTGGTAGCGCTCGCCGCCGTCGCTGCCGCGGATGACATCGACATCGGCGGGATTGACGTAGCGCTTGCGCCCGTCGGCGCCCTGGTAGGAATAGATGTCGTTCAGCACCATTCCCTGGGTCAGCAGGCGCGTGAACGGCTCGTCGAATCCCACCAGGCCGAGATCGCGCATCACCTTGGTCCAGAAGCGCGAATACAGCAGGTGCAGGATCGCATGCTCGATGCCGCCGATGTACTGATCCACCGGCAGCCAGTAGCGCACGCGCTCATCGACCATCGTCGGCGCATCCGGGCAGGCATAGCGCATGAAGTACCACGACGAGTCGACGAAGGTGTCCATGGTGTCGGTTTCGCGCCGCGCCGGCGCGCCGCACTTCGGGCAACGGCACTGGTAGAAGGCCGGTGATTTGGCGAGCGGGTTGCCGCTGCCGTCCGGCACCAGGTTCTCCGGCAGCACCACCGGCAGCTCCGCATCCGGCACCGGCACCTCGCCACAGCCGACGCAGTGGACGATCGGGATCGGACAGCCCCAGTAGCGCTGGCGCGAAATGCCCCAGTCGCGCAGGCGGTACTGCACGCGTTTGCCGCCGAGGCCGCGCTGCTCGAGCGCCGCGGCGATCGCGTCCACCGCGGCGGCGGAGCTGAGTCCGGAGAACTCGCCCGAATTCACCGTCACGCCGTAGTCGGCGTAGGCCGCGATCCACGGCGCGCGCACCTCCTGGTAGGCGCCATCCGCCGGGCGTACCACGGTCACGACCGGCAGAGCACTGGCGAGCGCAAACTCGAAGTCGCGCTCGTCGTGGGCGGGCACGCCCATGACCGCGCCTTCGCCGTAGGCCATCAGCACGTAGTTTGCCACCCAGATCTCGAGCGGCTCGCCGCTGAAGGGATGCAGCACGTGCAGCCCGGTCGCCATGCCCTTCTTGTGCGCGGTCGCGAGCTCGGCCTCATTCACGCCGCCGCGACGGCATTCCTCGATGAAAGCCGTGAGCGCCGCGTTGCCGCGCGCGGCGGCGAGCGCGATCGGATGCTCGGCGGCAATCGCGATGAAGGTTGCGCCGAAGAGCGTGTCGGCGCGGGTGGTGAAGACGCGCAGCGCCCCGCCGGCGCCGACCGTTGCGGCGGTATCGGCAGCGTAGGGGAAGGCGATGTCACAGCCCTCGCTGCGGCCGATCCAGTTGGCCTGCATGACGCGCACACGCTCGGGCCACTCCGGCAACGCCTCGAGCGCGCGCAGCAGCTCCTCGGCGTAGCGCGTGATGGCGAGGTAGTACATCGGGATCTCGCGCTTCTCGACCGGCGCGCCGGTGCGCCAGCCGCGCCCGTCGATCACCTGCTCGTTGGCGAGCACGGTCTGGTCGACCGGATCCCAGTTGACCACCCCGCTCTTGCGGTAGGCGAGGCCGCGCTCGCGCATGCGCAGGAACAGCCACTGATTCCAGCGGTAGTAGTGCGGATCGCAGGTGGCGATCTCGCGGCTCCAGTCGATGGCGAAGCCGAGTGCCTTGAGCTGGGCGCGCATGTGGGCGATGTTCTCGCGCGTCCACTGTGCCGGCGGCACGCCGTTGGCGATGGCGGCGTTTTCGGCCGGCAGCCCGAAGGCATCCCAGCCCATCGGCTGCAGCACGTTGTAGCCGTGCATGCGCAGGTAGCGCGTCAGTACGTCACCGATGGTGTAGTTGCGCACGTGCCCCATGTGCAGCCGCCCGGACGGATACGGCAGCATCGACAGGCAGTAGAACTTGGCCTGCGCGCGCTCCTCGCGCACTTCGAAGGCGCGCCGCTCCTGCCAATACTGCTGCGCGGCGCGCTCCACCGCCGCGGGGTCGTAGCTCGCGTGCATCAGGCTTCCCACCAGCGGAGGCGGCAAAAGCCGCGTCTTTTGCCGCCGGCAATCATTGTGATGTCCGGCGAAAGCGCCGTAGGCGACTTTCGCCCAATATAAATATAACTATGGCAGGCGCAGCGGTACGAATATCTGCGCGTCCTCGCGCTGGATCAGCAGCGCCACGTTTTTGCCGGCGCTGCGCGCGGCATCCTGCAGCTCCTTGACGCTGTGCACGCGCTTGCCGTTGATGCCGAGAATGATGTCGCCCGGCTCGATCTCCGCCTGCTGCGCCGGGCCTGAGACCTCCTCGACCACCAGGCTCCCCTGCGTGCCGGCCTGTTCCTTCTCGCGCGGCTCGAGCGGGCGCACCGTGAGCCCGAGCGCGCCGGCCGAGTCGCCGCCGTGCTCGCGCGGCTTGCCGCTGCGGCCTGCTACGCTCTGCTGCTGCTCCTTGAGCTCGGCGACCTGCACGTTGAGAGTCTGCTGCTTGCCGTTGCGCCATACGCCGAGCTGCGCCTCGGAGCCCGGCTTCATGGCGGCGATCGCCCCGGAGAGCTCGCCGTAGCGCTCGATTGCGTGGCCGTCGACGGCGAGGATCACATCACCGGCGGTGATGCCGGCATGCGCGGCCGGCCCATCCTTCTCCACCGACGACACCAGCGCCCCGCGCGGCCGATCGAGCCCGAAGGACTCGGCCAGCTGCGCATTGACGTCCTGGATGGTGACGCCGATGCGGCCGCGCACCACGCGCCCGGTCTTGATCAGCTGCTCCTCGACATTGCGGGCCACGTCGATCGGGATGGCGAACGACACCCCCATGAAGCCGCCGGTGCGACTGAAGATCTGCGAGTTGATGCCGATCACCTCACCCGCCATGTTGAACAGCGGTCCGCCGGAATTGCCGGGATTGACCGCCACGTCGGTCTGGATGAACGGCACATAGTTCTCGCCGGGCACCGAGCGCTCGGTGGCGCTGATGATGCCGGCGGTGGCGCTGTTCTCGAAGCCGAACGGCGAGCCGATGGCGAGTACCCACTGCCCGGGCTTGATGCGCGAGGGATCGCCGAGCTTGACGATCGGCAGGTTGCTGGCATTGATCTTGATCACCGCCACGTCGGTGCGCTCGTCGGCGCCGATCACCTTGGCCGGAAACTCGCGCCGATCGGTGAGGCGCACGGTGACCTCCTCGGCGTCGGCGACCACGTGGGTGTTGGTGAGGATGTAGCCGTCGGAGCTGACGATGAAGCCCGAGCCGGCGCCCTTGACCGGCGGCTGGTGCTCGCGCTGTCCTCCCTCGGGGCCGGGGATGCCGAAGCGGCGGAAGAAATCGTAGAACGGATCGTTGGGCGAGAGTCCCTGGACGCCATTGCCCTGCTGGGTTTTCTCCACCACCTCGACGTTCACTACGGCAGGCCCGTAGCGATCGACCAGCGTCGAGAAATCCGGCAGCGCCCGCACCGGTGTCTCGGCCACGGGTGGCGTGGCGGGCTCCGCGCCGGCGGCCAGCGCCGGCGGGGTGGCAGCGGCGGCGGTGCTGCCGGCCACCGGGAACTGCGCCGACAGCTCGCGCGAACAGGCCGCGAGCGCCGCGGCGAGCGCGCACGCCAGCACCAGGCGAGCGAGCCGGTCGATGCCTGTGAGGTCGAGCTTGGGTGTCTTGAGCGCAGTCATGGGAACGCTTCCGAAGGTCACCTGCGGCGGCTTCCGCTGCCTGTCACCGGCTGCTCGCCGGCGCGCCGGCCCCTATCATTCCGCACCCACAGCCCGTATGCCAGCGCCAGCGTCGCGAGGCTCACCACCAGCCAGTTTCCAACACGGGCATAAGGCGTCAGGCCGGCGTACGGGACGATCTGTGAGACCAGCGCCACCGGGGTGAATTCCGGCGCCCGGGCAAGGATCTCGCCGTGCGGGCCGATCACCGCCGAGATGCCGTCATTGGCGGCGCGCACCAGGTAGCGGCCGGCCTCGAGGGCGCGCATGCGGGCGATCTGCAGATGCTGGTGGCGGGCGCTCGAGTGGCCGAACCAGGCGTCGTTGGTTACGTTCACCAGGGCGTCGGCGCGCGGCAACACCTGCAGCATGGTGCTGCCGTAAGCGTCCTCGTAGCACACCGTGACGCCGAGCTCGAGGTGCGCCGCCGGCAGGGTCGGCTGCACCTTTGGCCCGGGCGTGAAGTCGGAGTACGGCAGGCTCATCAGCCGCATCCAGCTGCGCACGAACTGCGGCACCGGAAAGAACTCCGCGAACGGCACCAGGTGATGCTTGTCGTACCAGCTCACCTGATCGCCGAGCGCCGCGACCGAGTTGAAGTAGCGCGTCGTGCCGCCCGGGCCGCTGTCCGCGCGCAGCACCCCGATCACCAGCGCCGCGCCATGAGCGCGTGCTTCGCGGTAGAGATGAGTGATGTAGGGGACGATGTCGTTGGCGACATCGGCGGGCGCGGATTCCGGCCAGACGATGAGCCGTACCGGCTGCGCGGCGAGCACGCTCTCGGTGAGCGACTGGTAGCGCTCGAGAGTGGTGGCGCGGTTGCTCTCGAGCCATTTCTCATCCTGCGGGATCGCGCCCTGCACCACCGCCACCGGCAGGGCAGCGCCTGAGGGCTCCGTCCAGGGGTGCCCGTAGAGCGCCGCGCCCGCCGCCCATGGCAGCAGCAGCGCCGCGGCCGCCCCGATGCGGGCGCGCAATGAGCCCAGGGCGAGCGCGGTGAGCGCGCCGGCGCCGAGCAGCAGCAGTGCGCTGATGCCGTAGACGCCGACGAGCGGGGCAAAGCCGGCGAGCCAGGTGTCACTCTGCGAGTAGCCGAGCGACAGCCAGGAGAAGCCCGACAGGAACCAGCCGCGCCACCACTCGATGAGCAGCCACGCCGCCGGCAGCGCCAGCAGCCAGCGCACCGCACCGCGCTGCGGCAGCCAGCGTGCCGCCGCGTAGCCGAGGGCGGCGTGATAGAGCCCCATGATGCCGACGAGCCCGAGCATCAACAGCAGCGCGAGCCAGATGGGTGCGTTGCCGAAACCGTGAATACTGATGTAGAGCCAGTAGGTGCCGGCGGCGAAGGTGGCGAAGTTGAACCAAAAGCCGAGCCGTGCCGCCTCGCGCGGGGTGGCGTCCTGCCACAACCACATGAGCAGCGCCGGCGAGAGCACCGCGAGCGGCCACAGGTTGAGCGGCGCGAACGCCGCTGCCAGCAGCGCGCCGCCGAGCAAAGCGAGCAGCAGTCGCAGCAGCGCCGAGGCGGGCGGGCTCAGGACGTAGCCCGCTCTCGCCGCGCGCACGTCGGCGGTCCCGGAGGTTGCTGTCATGTTCTCCTAGCCGGCGCCGCCGGCGGGGTGCTCTTCCGGCGGCAGCACATCGCGCGGCGCGACCACGCGCAGTGTCTCGATGCGCCGGCGATCCGCGCGCAGCACGCGGAACTCGAAGCCGTCGACGGTGGTGCTTTCGCCGCGTCGCGGCAGCCGCCCGAGCTGCTTCATCACCAGGCCGGCGATGGTGTCGAAGCCTTCCGCGGTAGGCAGTCGCGCGCCGAAGTACTCGTTGAACTCCGCGATGCGGGTGACCCCGCGTACGGTGAACTGGCGCTCGGCGTCGCGGCGGATGTTCTGGTCGTCCTCGACGTCGAACTCATCGTCGATTTCGCCGACGATCTGCTCGATGACGTCTTCGATGGTGACCAGCCCGGAGACCCCGCCGTACTCGTCCACCACGATCGCCATGTGGTTGCGACTGCGGCGGAACTCCTTCAGCAGCACGTTGAGCCGCTTCGACTCGGGCACGAACACCGCCGGGCGCATGCACTCGCGAATGTCGAAGCGCTCGCGCTTGTCGGCGGTGAGACGCAGCAGGTCTTTCGCGAGCAGGATGCCGACGATGTTGTCGCGGTCGGCATCCATCACCGGAAAGCGTGAATGGCCGGACTCGACCACCACCGGCAGGATGCGCGCGGCCCGCTCGTTGCGCCGCACGAACACCATCTGCGCCCGCGGCACCATGATGTCGCGCACCTGCAGGTCGCCGACCTGCAGCACGCCCTCGAGCATGGTGAGCGTGTCACTGTCGATCACGCCGCGCTCGGCCGCCTCGCGCACCACCGTCAGCAGCTGCTCGCGGTCCTGCGGCTCGGCCATTCCCTGGGTCAGGCGTTTCAGCCAGCGGCCGGTCGTGTTCAGGTCTTTGGCCATCGCCGCTCAGCTCCGGTAGGGATTGGCGAAGCCGAGACGGCGCAGTACCGCGATCTCGCGCCGCTCCATGCGACGCGCATCAGCGGCGCGCTGGTGGTCATAACCGGCGAGGTGCAGCGCACCGTGCACGATGAGATGCGCCCAGTGCGCTCGCAACGTCTTCACCTGGGCACGCGCCTCCTGGCGCAGGACGCCGGCGCACACCACCAGCTCGCCGAGCGGCGCGGCGCTCGCCGCTGCGGCGGACGGCAGCAGCGGCGGCGCGAACGACAGTACGTTGGTGGCACCGTCGCGGCCGCGAAAGCGGGCATTGAGCCGCGCGCTCTCGCGGGTGCCGACCACGCACACGCCGAGCTCGCGCCCGGCCGCGCGCGCGCCGAGAGCGGCGCTCGCCCAGCGCTTGAGCTCGGCCGCCGGCGGCGACCAGCCGCGCACGCGCCGACGCAGCTCGAGCCGCACGCCCGCAGCGGCGGCGGCGCGCGCGCGCCGGCGGCGGCGTGCCGGCGCGCTCATGCGGAGCCCCCGCGCGACTCGTACGCCTGCACGATGCGCTGCACCAGCGGATGGCGCACCACGTCGTGGGCGTCGAAGAAGGTGAAGGCGACGCCCTCGACCGCACGCAGCACGTCGACCACGTGGGACAGTCCCGACTGTTTGCCGGCGGGCAGGTCGGTTTGGGTGACATCGCCCGTGACCACGGCCTTGGAGCCAAAGCCGATGCGGGTCAGGAACATCTTCATCTGCTCGATGGTGGTGTTCTGCGCCTCATCGAGAATGATGAAGGAGTCGTTCAGCGAGCGACCGCGCATGAAGGCGAGCGGCGCCACCTCGATGACGTTGCGCTCGATGAAGCGCGCCACGCGGTCGAAACCCATCATCTCGTAGAGCGCGTCGTACATCGGCCGCAGGTACGGGTCGACTTTCTGCGTCAGGTCGCCGGGCAGGAAGCCGAGGCGCTCGCCGGCTTCCACCGCCGGGCGCACCAGGATCAGCCGCCGCACGCGGTCGGCCTGCAGCGCCTCGACCGCGCAGGCGACGGCGAGATAGGTCTTGCCGGTGCCGGCGGGGCCGATACCGAAGGTCAGATCGCGATTGCGGATGTGCTCGAGATAGTCGCGTTGATGCGCGCCGCGCGCGCGGATGCCGCCGCGCGGCACACGCACGCCGTACTCTTCGCGCTCGGCGTCCGCCGGCAGCGGCCCGGACTCACGCTCGCGCAGCGCCAGGTGGACGCGCTCGGGCGTGATCTCCTCCCTGGCGGTGAGCGCGAACAGCTCGCGCAGCAGGTCCTCGGCGCTCGCCGCCTGCGCACCGCTCACGCGGAAGGTGTCGCCGCGACGATGCACGCGCACGCCGAGGCTGGTCTCGAGCAAACGCAGATTCTCATCGAGCGGCCCGCACAGGTTGGCGAGGCGCGCGTTGTCGGAGGGTCCGAGCTCGAATTCCCGCCGCGGTTCGGGAGCTGGTGCAGCCACTGCGTCTCAGCCGCCGACCGCGGCCAGTGATGCGGCGCGAGGCGCCGGCGCCTGGGTGCCCGCGCGCTGCCCGCCGAGCCGCCCGCGCAGGCTGTGCGGGCGCACCTCGGTGATGGTGACGTCGGCGAAGCGGCCGATGAGCGCGGCGGGCCCGGCGAAATTCACCCAGCGGTTGTTAGCGGTGCGGCCGGCAAGCTCGCGGCTGTCCTTGCGCGCCGGCCGCTCGACCAGCACCCGCTGCTGCGTGCCGAGCATGCGCTCGCCGACCGCGCGCGCGGAGGTCTCGAGCTCGGCCTGCAGCCGCGCGAGACGCTGTTGCTTAACGGCCGGCGCGATCTCATCGGGAAGCGCGGCCGCTGGGGTGCCGGGCCGGCGGCTGTAGATGAAGCTGAACGACTGGTCGAAGCCGACCTCGCGCACCAGGGACAAGGTCGCCGCGAAGTCGCGCTCGCTCTCACCCGGAAAGCCGACGATGAAATCGGAGGACAGCGAGATGGCGGGGCGCACTGCCCGCAGCCGCCGTACCTTGTCCTTGAACTCGAGCGCGGTGTAGCCGCGCTTCATGAGCGCCAGCACCCGATCGGAACCGCTCTGCACCGCCAGGTGCAGATGATTGGCGAGCTTGTCCACGCTCGCGAATGCCTCGATCAGACTGTCGTTGAACTCGAGCGGGTGCGAAGTGGTGAAGCGGATGCGCTCGATACCGGCGACGCGCGCCACGTGATGGATGAGGGTCGCGAGATCGACGCGCGCGCCGTCGGCCATGGTGCCGGCATAAGCGTTGACGTTCTGCCCGAGCAGCGTCACCTCGGCGACGCCCTGGACGGCGAGCGCGCGCACCTCCTCGAGCACCGACTCGAACGAGCGGCTGATCTCCTCGCCGCGGGTGTAGGGCACGATGCAGAAGCTGCAGTACTTGCTGCAGCCCTCCATCACTGAGACGTAGGCGCGCGCGCCTGCCGCGCGCGGCGCCGGCAGGGAATCGAACTTCTCGATCTCGGGGAAGCTCACATCGACGACCGGCTGGCCGCGCTCGCGGCGCTCCGCAATCATCTGTGGCAGCCGGTGCAGCGTCTGCGGGCCGAACACCAGGTCGACGAACGGCGCGCGCTCGGTGATCGACTCCCCTTCCTGGCTGGCGACGCAGCCGCCCACGCCGATCAGTACCTGCGGGCGCAGCGCCTTGAAGCGACGCCACTCACCGAGGAGCGAGAACACCTTCTCCTGCGCCTTCTCGCGCACCGAGCAGGTGTTCATCAGCAGCACGTCCGCTTCGGCCGGGTCGTCAGTCGGGATGAGGCCCGCGCCCTCGCGCAGCACGTCCGCCATCCTGGCGGAATCGTACTCATTCATCTGGCAGCCGAAGGTTTTGATGAAGTAACGGCGGGGCATACGAGGTGCGCCGTGAATTTTACGGGCTCGGCGCAGGGCTCGCACGGACGGTGGCTAAATATGCTAAAAGGCGTGCCTTTTCGCGAGCTTGCGACCGGTCGGCTTCGGCAGGCCAGCCGCAGCAGGGCCCTCCCCCAAAGGGGAACAATCCCGTTAAGTATTGCCGGAAGGGAGCCGCACGCTGCCGGCTAAACCGCTCCCTCAGAACGGAATATCGTCGTCGAATTCCTCGCTGCGCCCGCCCCCGCCGGTGCCACCACTGCCCGACTCCTCTGAAAACGCCGGCGCACTGCTGCCGCCGCCGCGCGCACCCGCCTCACCGCCGCCGCCCGGCGCTCCGCCACCCCCGCCCGCTCCCGCCCGGCCGCCGAGCATCTGCAGATCGTTGCCGATGATCTCCGTCGAGTAGCGCTCGTTGCCCTGCTTGTCCTGCCACTTGCGGGTGCGCAGACTCCCTTCGATGTAGACCTGCGAGCCCTTGCGCAGATATTCGCCCGCAACCTCGGCGAGACGACCGAAGAAGGCGACGCGATGCCACTCGGTGCGCTCCTGCTGCTCGCCGGTCTGCTTGTCGCGCCAGCTCTCGCTGGTCGCAACCCGCAGGTTCGCGACCGTGGTGCCGGAGGGCATGGCGCGCGTTTCCGGGTCGGCGCCCAGGTTGCCAATGAGAATGACCTTGTTAACGCCGCGCGCCATGGTGGAGCCCTCGGGAGCTGAAGATGATGGGGTGGCGGGTCACCGACCGCGCCCGCCGCTGTGTCAGGCTCCATTCTAGTGGAGCGGCGCGGCCGGGGCGAAGCGCAAATCGGCGCACATCGGCCAGGAAAGCGGCAAACTGCTCAACCGGGCGTCGACGGAGGCCACCCGTGATGCGCAACCTCTCCGAGGCGGAAATCGCCCGCGTTCTCACCTACGAGCAGCTGATTCCGGCCATGGAGCGTGCGCTCGCAGCATTCTCGGCGGGCGAGGTGCTGCAGCCGGTCCGCACCATGCTGACCATCGAGGAAAGTCAGCGCTTCCTCGGGGTGATGCCCGCAGTGACCGCCGACGCCATGGGCGCGAAACTCGTGTGCTTCTATCCGCGGAACGCCGCCACCGGGCTGCCGACGCATCTTGCCACCATCGTGCTGATCGAGCCGCAGAGCGGCCGCCCACTCGCCTGCCTCGACGGCCGTCTCATCACCGAGATGCGTACCGCCGCCGTGTCGGCGGCAGTGACGCGCCACCTGGCTGCGGCCGATGCGCGGGTGCTGACCTTGATCGGCAGCGGCGTTCAGGCGCGCGCGCACCTCGAGGCACTGCGTCACGTCCGCCGCTTCGAGGAGGTGCGGGTGTGGAGCCCGACGGCGCAGCACGCCGCGGCCTTCGCGGCCGCAACCGGTTCGCGCGCGATGGAGCTCGAGCAGGCGGTGCGCGGCGCCGACGTGATCGTGACCGCGACCAGCAGCCGCGAGCCGGTGCTGCGGGGACGCTGGCTCAAGAGTGGCGCGCACGTCAACGCGGTCGGTGCGTGTCTCGCGACCTGGCGCGAGCTCGACGACGAGGCGCTGCTCGGCAGCACGCTGATCGTCGACTCGCGCGAGGCGGCGCTGCGGGAATCGGGCGACGTGATCCTCTCGCGCGCACCGATCTTCGCCGAGGCGGGTGAGGTATTCGCCGGCACGCGCCGTCCGCCAGCGCACGCGACCACGGTCTTCAAGTCTCTCGGTCTCGCGGTCGAGGACCTGGCGAGTGCGCGGCTGGTTTACGACGCCATCTGCGCGCTCGAGGGAAAGGCCGCGGCGCTCTAAAGGCGTCGCGGTCCAACACTTTCACTGCTTGTTGCGGATCTCGGTGGCAGCGGCGTTGAGGATCGCCGCGATGCGACGCTTCTCCTCGGCCGATGCACCGCGCCGCTCGCGCAGCGCGTGCCTGAGATTGCGGCGCGCCGCATGGATCTCCTCTGAGTCGCCGCCCTCCCAGGCCTCCTCGAGGCCGTCGAAGATCTCGCGCACGCGGCCCATCTTGCTGCCGAAGCGCTCGAGCTGAGCGAGCATGGCGTCCGCTGCGTCCTGGTGGTCACGCAGGTACGCGCGCCCCGTATCGGTGATGCTGTAGAGCTTCTTGGTGCCCTCGGCGCTGACGCTCGCGTACCCCATTTCCTCGAGCCATGTGAGCGCCGGGTAGACCATTCCCGGACTCGGGACATAGAAACCCCCCGAGCGCTCCTCGAGTGCCTTGATGAGCTCGTAGCCATGACTCGGGCGCTCGGCGAGCAGCGCCAGCAGCACCAGCTGCAGATCACCGGAGGCCAGGCGGCGGCCCGCGCGAAACGCGCGGCCCCCCATGCCCATACCGCCCATGAAGCCGGCGCCAAAATGACCGAAGCCGTGATGACCCCGCCGACCCATGAAGTAAGCGCCGAAATCGCCTTCCGCGAAGTCCGATGAAGGGTGCTCTCGGTGGCGATGGCGCCCGTGGTGACGGGAAAAAGAGCGATGCATGAATAGGTTCTCCATTCGTTGTTTACAGATATATCTTAAGATATATCCACGGATAGTCAACCCCCTGGGCGCCGTCCGGTGCCGTGTGCGGGTGCCGAACCGGGTCGGTGCCGGTCTGTCGATCGCCGCCCTGCCCCGGGACGTCCGGGGTAGGGGTCTTTAATTCGCGCTGCGTCGTACCATTGACAGTTCAATGCAGCAGATCCGTGTGCGCGGCGCGCGCACTCACAACCTGAAGAACCTGAGCCTCGAGCTGCCGCGCGAGCGGCTGACCGTGGTGACGGGCCTCTCCGGCTCGGGAAAGTCCTCGCTGACCTTCGACACGCTCTATGCGGAAGGACAGCGCCGCTATGTCGAGTCGCTGTCGGCGTACGCGCGGCAGTTTCTCGCGACCATGGACAAGCCGGACGTCGACAGCATCGAGGGACTCTCCCCCGCCATCGCGATCGAGCAGAAGGCAAGCTCGCACAACCCGCGCTCGACCGTGGGCACCGTCACCGAGATCTACGATTACCTGCGCCTGCTGTATGCGCGCGCCGGCACGCCGCGCTGTCCGGATCACGGCATCGAGCTAACCGCGCAGACGGTCAGCCAGATGGTGGACCAGGTGCTGAGACTGCCGGAGGGGACGGCGGCGATGCTGCTCGCACCGGTCGTCAGTGAGCGCAAAGGCGAGCACCTCGAGCAGCTCGAGGACCTGGCCAGCCAGGGATTCGTACGGGTTCGCATCGACGGACGCGTGCACGAGCTGGAAGCAGCGCCGGCGCTCGATCCGAAGAAGAAGCACACCATCGAGGCGGTCGTGGATCGGCTGCGCATCAGAGCCGATGCCGCGCAGCGTCTGGCCGAGTCGTTCGAGACGGCGCTGCGGCTCTCGGGCGGACTCGCGCGGCTGGCGCTGCTCGATGAGCCGCCGCAGCGGGAGCTCGTCTTCTCGAGCCGCTACGCCTGCCCGGTCTGTGGCTACAGCGTGCCACCGCTCGAGCCGAAGCTGTTCTCCTTCAACAATCCTTCGGGCGCTTGCCCACACTGCGACGGACTCGGCGTCGAGCAGTTCTTCGATCCGCAGCGCGTGGTGCTGCATCCGCATCTCTCGCTCGCCGGCGGCGCGGTACGCGGCTGGGACCGCCGCAACGAGCACTACTTCCACATGATCCAGGCGCTCGGCAAGCACTACGGCTTCGACGTCGAGACGCCGTGGGAGGCACTGCCCGAGCACGCGCGTCACGTGCTGCTCCAGGGCAGCGGCACCGAGGCGATCGACTTCGGCCACCGCGCTGAGCGCGGACAGCGCGGGCGCCGGCGCCACCCGTTCGAGGGAATCCTGCCGAACCTGACGCGGCGCTACCGCGAGACCGAGTCGCCGCTGGTGCGCGAGGAGCTGGCGCGCTATCTCGGCGTGCGGCCTTGCCCGGAATGTCACGGCACGCGCCTCAATCGCGCGGCGCGCTTCGTGTTCGTCGCCGGGCGCAGCCTCCCAGAGGTCGCAAGCCTCACGGTCGGTCGCGCGCTCGAGTTCTTTTCACAGCTCGCGCTGCCGGGCTGGCGCGGCGAGGTGGCGGCGAAGGTCATCAAGGGCGTCAGCGAGCGGCTGCGCTTCCTCACCGATGTCGGCCTCGATTACCTCACCCTCGATCGCAGCGCCGAGACGCTCTCGGGCGGCGAGTCGCAGCGCATCCGCCTCGCCAGCCAGGTCGGCTCGGGGCTCACGGGTGTCATGTACATTCTCGATGAGCCCTCGATCGGGCTGCATCAGCGCGACAACCGCCGGCTGCTCGCGACACTCAAGCAGCTGCGCGACCTCGGCAATACCGTGATCGTAGTCGAGCACGACGAGGAGGCCATCCGCTCAGCCGACCACGTCCTCGATCTGGGGCCGGGCGCGGGCGCCCACGGCGGCTACCTGGTCGCCGCAGGCACGCCCGCCGACATCGAGGCGAGCCCGGAGTCCGTCACCGGCCAATATCTCTCGGGCCGCCGTCGCATCGCGCTGCCGGGGCTGCGCATACGACCCGATCCGTCCCGTGAGATCCGCATCGTCGGCGCGCGCGGCAACAATTTGCGCAACGTGAGCGCGGCCGTCCCGCTCGGGCTGTTCACCTGCGTCACCGGCGTCTCCGGCTCCGGCAAGTCGACGCTGATCGTCGACACCCTGTTCGGCCACGCCGCCGCGCGGCTGCACGCGGCGCGCGTCGAGCCGGCACCCTGTGAGCGCATCGACGGACTCGAGCTCATCGATCGCATCATCGACGTCGATCAGAGTCCCATCGGTCGTACGCCACGCTCCAACCCCGCGACCTATACCGGACTGTTCGCGCCGCTGCGCGAGCTGTTCGCGGCCGTGCCGGAGGCGCGCGCACGCGGCTACGACGCCGGGCGCTTCAGCTTCAACGTCAAAGGCGGCCGCTGCGAGGCGTGCCAGGGCGATGGCGTCATCCGCGTCGAGATGCATTTCCTGCCGGACGTCTACGTGCCCTGCGACGTGTGCGCGGGCAAGCGCTACAACCGCGAGACGCTCGAGATCCGCTATCGCGGCAAGAACATTCACGAAGTTCTCGAGATGACCGTCGAGGAAGCGGCGCGCTTCTTCCAGAACGTGCCCGCGGTGAGCGGCAAGCTGCAGACGCTGACCGACGTCGGTCTCTCCTATATTCGGCTCGGGCAGAACGCCACCACGCTCTCGGGCGGCGAAGCGCAACGGGTGAAGCTCTCGCGCGAGCTCGCCAAGCGGGCGACGGGCCGCACGCTTTATATCCTCGACGAGCCCACCACCGGACTGCACTTCCACGACGTCGACCAGCTGCTGCACGTGCTGCATCGGCTGCGCGACGAGGGCAACACGATCGTGGTGATCGAGCACAATCTCGATGTCATCAAGACCGCCGACTGGGTGATCGACCTCGGTCCCGAGGGTGGAGAAGGCGGCGGGGAGATTGTCGCCACCGGGACCCCCGAGGATATCGCCGGGGTGGCACGCTCGTGGACCGGAAGGTACCTGCGCCCCCGGCTGCACCCCAAGGAGGGGCGCGGCAGCGTCGCGGCGGCGGCAGCAGCTGCCGGCTGACGGGAACGGCTGGCGGCGGCGGCGCTGACCCCGCCACCCCAGGGCTTATGACACATACGTCCGTCGCGATTGCAAATGCGAACCGTTCTCATCCATACTTTCCCTATGGATGCGGTAGCCGCCCCCTTCGGTCGTGCGCTAGACCCGACCTTCGTCAGCCTCGCGGCGCTCCCGCCGGGCGCCTGCGCCCGGGTGGTGAGCGTTGGCGCGGGCGGCGCGCTGAGTGCGCTCGAACGGCGGCTGCTCGAGTTTGGATTCGTGCAGGGTGAGCAGGTCGAGATCGTCGCCGAAGCCCGGCCCGGTCGCGATCCGTTCGTCGTCCGGGTCGGCCACACCACGCTCGCCCTGCGCCGCCGCGAGGCGCAGAGTGTCTGGGTCGAATTGCAGCACTTCGAAAAGACGACATCACCCCAAACGCAAGTAGCCAGCGCCGCAAATGGGGTCTCGTTGCAGCACTTCGAAAAGACGACATCACCCCAAACGCAGGTAGCCAGCGCCGCAAATGGGGTCTCATTGCAGCACTCGGTAAACCGCCTCGCAAAGACCCGCGAGGGGGCGCGACTGCACGCGGTGCCTGCGGCCGCCGGCGAGCGGGTCGAGCCGCAGCAATGAGCGCTCCCGCGGCTGCGGCACTGGCCGCGCCGCAACTGAGCGTCTCCCTGGTCGGAGTCCCCAACTGCGGCAAGACCGCGCTCTTCAACCGCCTCACCGGTAGCCGCCAAAAGGTTGCCAACTATCCTGGTGTTACCGTCGAGCGCAAGGAAGGACGCCTGACGGCGCCGCGCACCGGGCGCATATTTCGCATCGTCGATCTTCCAGGTGCCTACAGCCTCGAGCCCGCGACGCTCGATGAGGCGATCGCGCGCGACGTAGTGCTCGGCCGCCACGCCAGCGAGCCGGCCCCGGATCTGCTGGTGTGCGTGGTCGATGCCACCAACCTGCGGCTCAGCCTGCGCCTGGTACTCGAGCTCAGAAAGCTCGGCCGTCCGCTGATCGTGGCGCTCAACATGAGCGACCTCGCCGACCAGCGTGGCTATCAGCTCGATCGTGCAGCGCTCGAGCGCGCGCTCGGCGTGCCGGTGATACCGACGGTGGCAGTGCGTGCCGGCGGTGAGCGCGCGCTGGTCGAGGCGATCGACAACTACCGCTTCGCCGGCCGTCCGCACGAGCGCAGCGGCGCCGCGCCGCTCGCGCCCCCGCCTGCCAGCGCCGCCGACATCGAGGCGACGCAGCGCGAAGTCCGCCGCGTGCTGCAGGAGAGCGGCTATCGCGTGCCGCCGCGGGTTGCCGCGCTGACGCGGCTCGATGCGCTGGTGTTACATCCCGTCGCCGGCCCGATATTGCTCGCGGTCGTGCTGTTCCTCATGTTCCAGGCGGTGTTCAGCTGGTCGAAAGCACCACAGAACCTGATCAACCTCGCCGTGCAGTGGACCGCGCATGAACTCGCGGGCGTGCTGCCGGCCGGTCCGTTGCGCGGCTTGCTGCTCGATGGCGTGTTGGCGGGCACGGGAGCGGTGCTGGTGTTCCTGCCGCAGATCCTGATCCTGTTCCTGTTCATCCTGGCGCTCGAAGACTCCGGCTACCTGCCGCGCGCGGCTTTCATGCTCGACCGGCTGATGGGCCGTGCCGGTCTTTCGGGGCGCGCCTTCATCCCACTGCTGTCGAGCTTCGCCTGCGCCATCCCGGGCATCATGGCGACGCGCACCATCCCCTCCTCGCGCGACCGCATCACGACGATCATGATCGCGCCGCTGATGACGTGCTCGGCGCGCTTGCCGGTTTATGCGCTGCTGATCGGGGCGTTCATCCCGCAGCGCTCGTTCGGCGTGTTCAACCTGCGGGGATTGGTGCTGTTCGCGCTGTACGTCGCCGGTGTCGCCAGCGCGTTGGCCGTCGCCTTCGTTCTCAAGCGCGCCTTGATGCGCGGCGAGTACCGGCCGCTGCTGCTCGAGCTGCCGGAGTATCGCCTGCCACACCTCAGCAACCTGGTGCTCGGCCTGTGGGAGCGCACACGCATTTTTCTCACCCGCGTGGGCACCATCATCCTCTCGCTGATGGTGGTGCTGTGGTCGCTGGCGAGCTTCCCCGCACCTCCCGCCGGCGCGACCGGCCCTGCCATCCAGTACAGCGTGGCCGGACTCCTGGGCCGTGGCCTCGAGTTCCTGTTTGCGCCCATCGGCTTCAACTGGCAGATCTCGATCGCGCTGGTACCGGGTCTGGCGGCGCGCGAGGTGGCGGTGAGCGCCCTCGGCACGGTCTATGCGATGTCCGGCTCCGACGATGTCGCCGGCGCGCTGCAGCCGCTGATCGCGCACGGCTGGAGCATCGCGACCGGGTTGTCGCTGCTTGCCTGGTACGTGTTCGCGCCACAATGCCTGTCGACGTTGGCGGTGGTGAGACGCGAGACCAACTCCTGGCGCTACCCGTTGTACATGGCGCTATATATGTTCGTGCTCGCCTACGTCGCTGCGTTCGTCACCTACCATACGGCGCGGCTGCTCGGGGCATGAGAGCGATGACTACCGCATGAGCACCGTGCTGCAGGAAATGGTGGTCGGGATACTCATCGCGGGCTGTGCGATCTTGAGTCTCTGGCGGCTCGCAACCGTGGCGGTACGACTGCGGATGCTCGCGGCGCTGCGCTCGCTGCCGGCGCTCGGGCGTGCCGCCTGGCTTGCGCGCCTGCAGCAGCGGACCCTGGCGCAATCGACCGCCGCCTGCGGCGGCTGCGCGAGCCATCCCAAATCGCGCCCGCGGTAATCCCACTAGGCCGGGCGCGGCCGCGCCGAATCGAACAGCTGGTGCACTTCGCCGTTGATGATCCGCTCCTGGTAGCGCCCCTGCGTGTAACGCGCGACCACGCGCCGCCAGAAATTCACCGCCTCGGTGTTGCGCAGATACTCGGTAATCTCCCAGCGACCGGCAAAGCGGCTGAGGATCAGCTGCACCGCCATCTGGCCGATGCCGAGCCGCCGGCGGCCGCGGGTCACGAAGAACTCGGCCATGCGGTACTCGATGTGGGCCTGCGCGGCGCCGCCGACGGCGCGCAGCACGCGTGCAAAGCCGACCGGCTCGGTGCCCTTGAGGATGATCAGCGGGTAAGTGTTCGGGTCGCCGAACCAGTGCGCGATCTGATCCGGTTCGCGATGCCCCACCTCGCCCAGGACCGGGAAGATCCCGGTACCCGGATTGAGGTCATCGAGATAGTCGCGGTAGACGCTCTGAATCCACAGCCGGTCACCCGGCGCCGCACGCGCATCGCGCAGACTGACACTCAGCACGCCCATCGGTGGAAGCATTCCCTGTCAGGCCTCTACGCTCCCGCAACTTGCGGATCGCGCCGCAATGAAAACGGCCCGGACGGCCCGCGCAGCGGGAGCCGTCCAGGCCGTGGTTCTCAATGCGCCTTGCGCGAAACTTACTGCTTCGGCGGCGTCGAGCTGTCAGCCGGAGGCGTCGCCGGGGCCGCACCCTCTGCCGGCTTGCTGGCGTCGCCTGACGCGGCAGGTGCCGCAGTCTGGTCGGCCGGCGTGCCGGAAGCCGGCGGGGCGGCCTGGTCAGTAGCCGGAGCGGCCGGCGGCGGAGCAGGAGGATTGGCAGCCTGATCAGAGCCTGCGGATTCCTGCTTCGCGCAGGCCGTCAGCATCAGCGCCGCAACGATTGCGCTAAGAGCAAGTTTGGTGTTCATCGATTCGGTACCCCAGAGAGAAGCAAGAGTTGTGTTGAAAAGACCACGACCGGACACGGTCGTTCCACGCCCCGTTCCAGCAAGCGCGGGGAACAAATTCTATAGAAGTCCCGGTACGATTGGAAACCGCCGCACGTGCGCACCGGCTGTCGGGACGGGGCGACAGATCGCGGCCGGCCTGACGCGTCTTCGGGGGTTGTAATGACAGCAGCGTCGGAATCGAAGCCGGAGCTCGAGGCCAGGCTCGACGACTCTTTCGCAGCGCACATCGAGACGGTGTGCAGGCGCAGCGCCAACGCCCTGGAGGCCTGCGGTTTCTCGGGGCTGCTGGTGTACTCCGGCACACCGCTGACGGTGTTCGCGGACGACCGCACCTACCCTTTTGAGGTCAATGCTCCCTTCAAGGTGTGGGTGCCCCTCCGGGATGCCCCGGGGAGCTTCGTGTGGTTCGAGCCAAGGGCCACGCCGCGGCTGATCATCGAGCGGCCGGAAGATTACTGGTACAAGCCGGTCGACCCGCCGACCGGCTATTGGGTGCGCCACTTCGACGTCCGAACGGTGCCCGACCGGGCAGCAGCGCGCGCCTTACTGCCGCCGGATCTGTCGCGAGCCGCCTACCTCGGTGACGCCCTTCCCGAGCTTTCCGCCTGGGGAATCACCGCGGTCAACCCCGAACCGCTGACGTGGCGTCTCGACTACGCGCGCGCCGTCAAGACCCCCTACGAGCTCACCTGCCTGCGTGAGGCGAGCCGCCTCGGAGCGCTGGGCCACGCCGCCGCTGTCGCCGCCTTCGCCGCCGGCGCCTCGGAGTTCGAGATCGAGCTCGCCTTCCTCGAAGGCTGCGGGATGCGTGAGCAGGAGCTGCCGTACAATCCGATCATCGCGCTCAATGCGAGCGCAGCGGTGCTGCACTACCAGGTGCTCGAGAAGCGCGCGCCGCGCCAGCGTCTGTCGCTGCTGATCGATGCGGGGGCCGAATTCGGCGGCTACGCGAGCGATATCACCCGCACCTATTCGGCGGGCGATGCGGACTTCGGCGCGCTCATCGAGCGGATGGATCGCATGCAACAGCGTTTGTGCGCCGAGGTGCGCGCTGGCGTCGATTGGCGCGAAGTGCACTTGAGCGCCCACCGGCACACCGCGCAGTTGCTGCGCGAGGCGGATCTCATCCATTGCAGCGCCGAAGAGGCGGTGGCGAGCGGTGTCACGCAGGTCTTTCTGCCCCACGGCATCGGCCATCTGCTCGGTCTCGAGGTGCACGACGTGGGCGGCTTGCTGCGCGCCCCCGAAGGTGGCGAGATCCCGCGCCCGCAAGGGCACCCGTACCTCAGGCTGACGCGCCCTCTCGAGCCCGGGTTCGTGGTCACCATGGAGCCCGGCATCTACTTCATCCCGCAGCTGCTCACGGCGGCGCGCGCCGATGGCCGCGGCCGGCATATCAACTGGGCGCGTGTCGAGACACTGTCCCGCTTCGGCGGAATCCGCATCGAGGACGATCTTGCCGTCACCGCCACCGGGTGCGAGAACCTGACGCGCGATGCCTTTCGCGCTATCGAGGCAGTACGCTGAGCGCGCTCAGCGCGCCGGCGTCAGGGACACCCGCCGTCAGGGGCAATGCAACGACACTACCGAGCCAAAGCCGGCCTCGGCCGGCGCGAAGGCCTGCCGCTGCTGGCCGTCACCGCAGTTATAAGTCGCCGTGTAGGTCTTCTGCCGGCCGGGGAAGGGATCACCGATGCGGTGAAAGTCGACCCGGTAGCTGCAGTTCGCCTGCCCGTTGCACTGCTGGGCAATGTCGCCCGTCGCGTTGTTGGCGGCGGTGGTTGGATTCACATTGAGTCCGTAAGAGCCGCTCGTCACGCTGATGAGGCCGCGCGCCTCGGTCACCGGGCAGCTCAGGGACACGACGGAGCCAAAGCCGGCCTCGGCCGGGGCTGAGGCCTGACGCTGCTGCCCATCCGCGCAGCTGTAGGTCACCGAGTAGGCTTTCTGCCGACCGGGGAAAGGATCGCCGATGCGGTGGAAGTCCACGTGATAGTCGCAATCCGACTGCCCATTGCAGCTCTGCGCAATGTCGGCGGTAACGTTGCCGGCAGCAGTTTGCGGATCCACGTTCAGCCCGTACGAAGCGCTCACCACCGTGATGCCGCCGCGTGACCCGCCAGCTGATCCGGCTGCCTTTGCGGCGCCGCTCGCCGAGGAGTTGCCGGCAGGCGCCGCAGCTTGCGTGCCGGAGGGCTTTACGGCCGGCATCGCCGCTGGCACCGCAGCCGACTTGGCGGCGGGCGCCGGCGCGGACGGCGCGGCCAGGTCTGCGCCGACCGACTCGCCCACGGAAAGCGTCGCAAGCTTCCTCGGGTCCCTCAGCGTTACCTTGTCGATCTTGCCCGTCTTGTTGTTGCGCAGCGTTACGACGCCGGTCGCCTTATCGATCGAGACGATCGAGCAACAGGGCGCTTCCGCTGCGGCCTGCAAAGCAGGCAGAGCTAAGCACGGGCCGAGCGCGAGCAGTGCGCCGCAGAGTCGCAGAGAGATCATGGTTCGCTCCTCACATAGTCACTGTGCCCGGGATGATATCCGGATGTTCTCCGGGGTCGTGTAGATCGTGTCCTCGACACCGAAGGCGGTGCTGGTCACCACGCCCGGCAGCTTCACCGAGTACATGTTGCCTTGCTGGCCGAGGATCTCGCCCTCGGTCCACTTGCCGTTAAAGAGCGCCTGCACACGCTCGTGCGCGTCGTACTGGCCGGCCGCGTGGTCCGCGGCAGTGAGCTTGCCGAGGCGGCGAACCTCCGTCGGCCACATCTTCGAAATGTCGATGCCGACGTCCAGGTGGACGAGATAGAAGTTGCCATGAATCTCGCTGACGGTGGCCTCCTGCCAGCCGTTGGTGAGAATGCGTACTCGATCTCCCACCTTGAATCCACCCGGACCCGTGCCGGCAGCCGGCGCGGTGAGCGTCGCGCGCGTGGCGGCCTGAGCTTCGGCCGCGGTCTGCACGTGGCAGCGCGGCAGCAGCGTCAGCACCTGCGCGTAGGTGGACCTGCCATGCATGAACGGCCGGCCGTTATTGAAGGATTGCGTGTCGCAGGTGTCGTTCGGCTGACTGCCGGTGCAGGAGAAGAACTTGATGCTGAACGGAGGCTGACACTGATAGACGGTATTCAGCTGCAACGTCTCGGCCGACAGCTCGCTGGCCGCCAGGCACAAAGCGCCGCCGACGAGCAGGGTAAGCCGTACACGCATGGGACAGTCCCTCAAGGGTCAGAACGGCGGCCGCATCTGCCACTTGCCTTTGTCGTCCTTGTAGAAGTTGGCGCCGGGGACATTGGCGTACATCCCGGCGAGCATGTTCGCCGACTGCACCTGCAGGTCGAAGGTGCAGTAGTAGCCCTGCCCGTTCGGCGCATTGCACGCCTCCTTCTTGAAGAACTTGATCGAGATGGGCTCGACGTTGGTCACCCCGGGCGGGTGGTTCATCAGGTACAGCGCGGCTTCGCGCATCTCGGACTCGGAGGGCTCGGCGCCGGCGGCGCTGCCACAGGCGCACAGGGCTGCCGCAACCGAGCTGGTGATCAGTGCGTGGTATCTTGCCTTCATCGCTGTATCTCCCCGCGTTAATCGCCACCGGAGGTGGGTGTGCACCGCCGCCCGCCGCGGCGGTTGTGACCGCGACCGCGGCGGTGCTAGAGTTTTAAAGACGCGGCACGGTGCGCGCCACGTTCACCGCTTATCTAAAACACTAATGCGCAAAAGCGGCGCCAAAACCGTCATCGGCGCCTCGGAGGGCACTCGCGAGCGAGCCGCCGCCGAGTTCCCGCCGCTCGCCACTCTCGGGCGGGGCGAACTCGACCAGCTCTTCAGTGCCACATACGAAGAGCTGCGGCGATTGGCGGCCAGCGTGCGTCGCGGCGACCCGTCCGCGACCTTGACTCCCACGGCACTGGTCAACGAGGCGTGGCTGAAGCTCGCACGTACACCGCGGATTGCGGTGACCTCGGAGCTGCACTTCAAGCGCATTGCCGCGCGCGCCATGCGCCAGCTGCTGGTCGAGGCGGCGCGGCGGCGCCTGGCGGACAAGCGTGGCGGCGGCGCGATCCACATCACGGTGTCTTTCGGCACGGAGCTCGAGGCCTCACCGGCCGGGGAGCGCGAGCTGCTGAAGCTCGATACCGCACTCGAGGCGCTGGCCCAGCTCAACCCGCGCCAGGCCGAGATGGTGGAGAGTCGCTTCTTCGGCGGACTGGACATCCCGGCCACCGCGGCACTGCTGCAGGTCTCCGAAGCCACCGTACTGCGCGACTGGCGGGCGGCACGCGCCTGGCTGGCACGCGAGCTGCGCGCCGACTGAAAGCCGGCCGGCGCGGCCTCGAGGCGAGCCATGCAAAGTCCGAGGTGGCAGCGTCTGCAGGAGCTGTTCCATGGAGCGCTCGAGCTGCCCGAGGCAGAGCGTGGTGCCTACCTCAGCGAGCATTGCAGCGAGGATCCCTCGCTCGTGCCCGAGGTTCTCAGTCTGCTCGCCCAGGACGCGCAGTCTTTCCAGCTGCTGGATGCCGGGGTCGCCGCCGTTGCCGATACGCTCCTCGATCGGCGCAGCGCGTTCGAGGGCCGACGCGTTGGAGCGTACCGGATCGTGCGGCTGCTCGGCGAGGGCGGCATGGGTGTCGTCTACCTGGCCGAGCGCGAGGATCTCGAGCGGCAAGTCGCGATCAAGCTGTTGCGCGATGCCGGACTGTCACCGGCGCGCCGCGCGCTATTCACCTCCGAGCAGCGTACCCTGGCGCAGCTCACGCACCCTTCGATCACGCGTCTCTATGACGCCGACGTCACTGCCGAGGGAACTCCCTACATCGTCATGGAGTTCGTGGCGGGCGAGCCGATCACCAGCTATTGCGAGCGGCACGCCTGCACTCTGCAGACACGCCTGCAGCTGTTTCGTGCGGTGTGCGAGGCAGTGCAGTACGCCCACCAGCATGCCGTCATCCATCGCGACCTGAAACCCTCCAACATCCTGGTGCGTGCCGGTGGCAGCGTCAGCCTGCTGGACTTTGGCATTGCCAAACACCTGCTGGACGTCGCCGATCCGGTCTCGCAGACACGCACGACGCTGCGGTTGATGACGCCGCTATACGCGGCACCCGAGCAGCTGACCGGCGGGGTGGTCGGCGTACAGAGCGACGTGTACGCGCTCGGAGTCATCCTTTATCAGCTGCTCACCGGCCGCACACCATTCGAGGTCGCCGGTCGCACGCCGGCGCAGGTGGAGCGCCTCGTGACCGAGTCCGCACCGCTGCGCCCCTCGGCGCTGGCACGCACGCACCTCGCCCGGCCGGCGGGCTCAGCGGCGGACACACGCACCGCGTCCTGGCCGGAGCTGGATGTTCTGTGCCTCACGGCGTTGCACCGGGATCCCGCGCAGCGCTACGGCTCGGTTGAAGCCCTGGTGCGCGATCTCGATCACTACCTGCGCCACGAGCCGCTCGAGGCGCGCCAGGACAGTTTCCGCTACCGCGCTCGCATGTTCCTCGGGCGCCACCGGCTCGGTGTGACCGCGGTGGCGCTGACCCTGCTCGTGGCCCTCGCGCTGGGTACTTTCTTCACCTGGCGGCTGCACATGGCGCATGCGGCGGCCGTGCAGCAGGCGGCGCGTGCGCAGCGCATGCAGGGCTTCGTCACCAGCCTGGTCCAGGGCGGCGATGCCGATGCCGGACCGGCGGACAGCCTGCGGGTGATCACGCTGCTCGACCGCGGCGCGCAGGAGGCCGCAGGACTGCAAGCCGACCCCGCCGTGCAGGCTGACATGTACGAAACCCTCGGCACGCTCTACCAGAATCTGGGGCGCCTCGACCGCGCCGATGCGCTCCTCAGCGCGGCACTCGAGCTGCGCCGCGCAGAGCGCGACCCGGCGCAGGCGGGCATGGTCGGCAGCCTCGACGCGCTGGCGCTGTTGCGGCTCGCCCAGGGAAGGCTGCCGCAGTCCGAGTCTCTGGCCCGCGAAGCACTCGCTCTCGCGCGCACCGGCCGCGCCTCGGCGGCCGACCTCAGTCACGCGCTCGTGACGATGGGCCGCGTACAGGCCGAGCAAGGTCGCTACGACGAGGCCATCCGCACGCTGCAGGCGGCGTTGGCGGGCAACACCGCGCCGGGCGCGGCAACGCCCGATCTGAGCGCGAACCTGCGCGCGCTGGCCGCGGCCGAGTACTCGGCCGGACACTACGATGCCTCACGCTCCTCTTACGAGCGACTGCTGTCGCTCGACCGCAAGCTGCACGGCGCCAAATACCCGGCGGTGGCCGACGATCTCACCGCCCTCGGCTCGATCCAGCAGGACCTCGGCTACTACGCAGCCGCAGAGATGTTGGCGCGCGATGCGCTGGGAATCACCGTGGCGTACTACGGCGCGGATCACCCGCGGACCGCCAGCAGCCTCACCGTCCTCGGTCGCGCGTTCCTCTACGAGAAGAAGTACACGGAAGCCGAGGACTCGCTGCAGCAGGCGCTGTCGATCGAGGAGCGCCATTTCGGGCCAGTGCACGCCTCGGTCGCCGACACACTCAACGAGCTCGGTAACGTCGCCTCGCTGCGCGACGACTATGCGGGCGCGCAGCAGCGCTTTGAGCGAGTCGCGGACATCTACCGCTCGATCTATGGCGACCACCACTATCTGGTGGCCATCGCACTCTCGAATGTCGCCTACGTCGAGCTCAACCGCAAAGACTACCCGGGCGCCGAAGTTGGCTTCCGCGACGTCGTGCGCCGCTTTACCGAGACCCTGGGCGCGGACAACGTCAACACCGGCATCGCACAGATCAAGCTCGGCCGGGTGCTATTGCGGGAAAAAAGCTTTGCCGAGGCCGCGCAGCACACGCGCGCCGGTTACGACAATCTCACTCGCCAGGCCAATCCCGGCGTCAGCTTCCTGCAGGCGGCCCGCACCGACCTGGCGGCCGAATACACCGCACTGGGCGAGGCGCCGCTCGCGCAGCGCTTTCGCCAGGAGCTGGCGGCGCACCAGGGCGCGCGCTAGTCGATTACTTTCGCGCCAGCAGGTCGCGGATCTCCTGCAACAGCACCTCGGTCCTGGTCGGCGGCGGCGGCGGGGCATCGGCCTGCGGCGGCGGCGGGCGCTTGAGCTTGTTGATGCCCTTGATGACGATGAAGATCGACAGCGCGATGACGATGAACTCGAAGATCGTCTGCAGGAATGAGCCGTATTTCAGCATTACTGGCTTGCCGGCCGCGTTGGTCGCGATCTGCACCGCGAGATCGCTGAAATTCACGCTGCCGAGCAGCGGTGACAACGCCGGCATGATCACATCGCCGACCAGCGAAGCGACGATCTTGCCGAAGGCGGCCCCGATCACCACGCCGACGGCGAGGTCGATGACGCTGCCCTTCATGGCAAATTCTTTGAATTCTGAAGCAAAGCTCATGGGAGTCCCCCTGATCAGGCGCCGGTTCGAACCGGCTGTTGGCGCGCAACGAGCCTAACGGAAAGCCCGGCAGCGACGCAAACCGCTCGCGCAGCTTGCTAACAACCGCCGACGCCGCCGGCTTGGCCGGCGGCCGCTCAACCGGCCGCTGTTTTGCGCTTCTTCTTGGGCTTCTCGGCCGGCTCTGCCGCGGCCGCGCTCTCAGCTTTCTTCTTGCGCTTGCCCGCCTTGCCTTCCTCCGTCGGAGCGCTCGGCGCGCGCCGCGCGGTTTTCTTGCGGGCCGCGGTCGGCTCCTCGGCCGCCGCAGGAGCCGCTGCCTCGACCAGCTGCATCAGCGCCATCGGCGCCGCATCTCCGGGCCGCGGCACCATGCGCAGGATGCGGGTATAGCCGCCGGGTCGCGCCTTGAAGCGCTTGCCTAAGTCCGTGAACAGCTTCTCCACCACCTCCGCATCGCGCAGCCGCGAGAAGGCGATGCGCCGGTTGGCTTCAGCGTCGCGCTTGGCGAGTGTGATGAGCGGCTCGACCACGCGCCGCAGCTCCTTCGCCTTTGGCAGCGTGGTACGGATCGTCTCGTACCGCAGCAGCGAGACCGACATGTTGCGCATCAGCGCGTGGCGGTGCGCGCTGTTGCGCGACAGCTGGCGGCCGGAGAGATGGTGACGCATGGAGAATCCGCCTCGACTTTCAGATCACGTCGCTACGCTCTTCGTCGTGCTTCAGCCCCGCCGGCGGCCAGCCCTCGAGTCGCATGCCGAGCATCAGGCCGTGGCTCTGCAGCACTTCCTTGATCTCGGTCAGCGATTTCTTGCCGAGATTCGGCGTGCGCAGCAGCTCGACCTCGGTACGCTGTACCAGGTCGCCGATGTAGTGGATGTTCTCGGCCTTGAGACAGTTGGCGCTGCGGACGGTGAGCTCGAGCTCGTCCACCGGGCGCAGCAGGATCGGGTCGAACTGCATCTCCGAGACCTTGGTGGCCGCCTCTTCCTCGCCCTGCAGGTCGACGAACACCGACAGCTGGTCCTTGAGAATGCTGCCGGCGCGGCGGATGGCTTCCTCGGCATCGATGGTGCCGTTGGTCTCGATGTCGATGATGAGCTTGTCGAGGTCGGTGCGCTGCTCGACGCGTGCGGCGTCGACCGAGTAGGTCACGCGGCGCACCGGCGAGAACGAGGCATCGAGCTGCAGCCGCCCGATCGGGCGCGTCTGCTCCTCGAAGGCAACCCGCGAAGCCGCCGGACGGTAGCCGCGGCCGCGCTCGACGCGCAGCGTCATGGCCAGCTCACCCGCCTTGGTGAGGTTGGCGATGACCAGCTCGGGATTGACGACCTCGATGTCGTGATCGGTCTGGATGTCGCCCGCGGTCACCGGACCCGGGCCCTTCTTATGCAGCCGCAGCTCGGCGGAGTCGCGCGCATGCATGCGCAACGCAACTGACTTGAGGTTGAGCAGAATGTCGACCACGTCCTCCTGCACGCCCTCGATGCTGGTGTACTCGTGCAGCACCCCGTCGATCTCGACCTCGGTGATGGCGCTGCC
>Ga0187783_10000515_pt1 | contig 28612 bp, 16 predicted proteins | sample 1015_SJ02_MP02_2_FD_132471 | JGI IMG/M metagenome (GOLD analysis project Ga0187783, IMG submission 132471) | Tropical peat soil microbial communities from peatlands in Department of Meta, Colombia - 1015_SJ02_MP02_20_MG | ecosystem: Environmental > Terrestrial > Soil > Wetlands > Peat | place... | reverse complement strand
GGCGGTTGTCGTGCTTCAGCAAAAAAGTCTTCGAGCCGCCCTGCGAGACGCGGCAGCCAAAGCCCGCGAGTGTTTGATCCCAAAAATCGGTCTGACCTTTGAGCGGAGGTTTCAAGGTCCGCACGGTCATGTCGGTGAGGCGTGTGCGCGGCATGTCTAGGTACTCGCTAGGCACTCGGAAGCGCGGTTTGCGGTGGAGAGTGCTGGTGCGGCAGGTAGCTAGAAGTGCCGATGAAATCAAGACAACCGGTCACGGTGGAGCACGGTGAACAAACAAAAATTATAGGTCAGAATCACATTGCAGGCGTGGGCCTTCCCAACGCGGCTCGAAGAAGACCCTCTTACAGCCGTTTCTTAATAGCCAATTTGTGACGTCTTGCGACCGTCCGCGCAACACCAATGATTTTCATTGACGCGACCGTCGCTGCAAGCAAAACCCGATTGCGACCTGGGGTTGACAGAAGTCATTTGTTGCGAATACGTTGCAGCGGCGATCGTGGGCATGTTGCGTGCTGCCGGTGTTACGGCTTGTACGCAAGCTGCTCTCAGTGGCCCCGGGGGGTTGGCTATTTTATACACCGGCAAAGCCTGCCGCCCAAACCAAGTAGAGCCTGCTCGACCACGAGTGGGGGGATCGCGTGGGCATTTTGCGAATTGCCGTCAGAATCATCAAAATCAGCTGGCGCGCAATCACAAGAGCGATGAAATTTGGTCTCTACGCGCTGCTGCTCGCAGCCGTTATCATGGTTTCGGGAAATTTGTTTTTCCACGCACCACGAACAGTTCCGCATCGAGCGCTTTCACCAAATGCGGCTGCATGCAAGGACGGGAGTGACAAGGGATGGCGTGTCCTTGCTGAGAGCAAGGGCGGTCAAGTACCGAACGACGAACTATCAGCAATCGGTGTGCGCGGAGAGGAATGGCGCGCGAAGTTTGCCTGCGTTGTTCAACGTCATGTGATGCCTGGGTATAGGGCGTCGGACGGGTCTATTCGAGACCTCACCTACGATTTTGGCTTTATCGAATTTCGTGAGGATGGAAAGCCGTATGCACTGCGTGAGCCCTGTGATCCGACGAAGGAGCGATATTGCCAGGAAGAGGGTTATGGGCCGGTCAGATTGTCGAGCAAGACCCAGCTCGACGCTGTATTAGCCAGCTTGGGATCAGCCGGTCCTCACTACGTGATGGTATTTGTTCACGGCTGGCGAAATGATGCGAGTATCGGAAATGCAAACGTTGCGGAATTTCGCGAGTATGCTGCCCACGTAGCAAGATTTATTGAGGACCGCGCGGCGCTAAATCCCTCGCATCAGAAGCCGCATTTGACAGCCATTTTTGTCGGATGGCGCGGTGCGCGGACCGACGAAACGTGGCTCCGCAAGAAGTTTGGCGCGATCGGAGAGTGGTTTGGCGATTTTTTCGCCATACTCACGCTTTTCGATCGCAAGCCTGTCAGCGAAACAATCGCCCCGGCGGTGTTGGCGGGATTGCGTGCGATTGAGTCAAAGCTTGGGTTATCGCGGCAAATACCAACACTCGATTTTATTCCGCGCGACAATACAAACAAAATGATTGTATTTGGTCATTCTCTTGGAGGTAATCTACTCATTACGGCACTCCGTGACGACCTTGTTAAGAAGGTCGATTTGCATAAACCGGGCACCTACATGCAGCCGGTACTTGGCGACTTGGTTGTGCTAATCAACCCAGCGGCTGAGGCATCGAAGTGGATAGATATTCAACGCGCCGTCTGGGAACACCTCGCGATGAGCGACGCGGAGCGCCGAACCGCAGATGAATACAGAGCATCACATGAGTATTTTCGCCAGGATCAAGCACCGTTGGTCGTTTCTGTCACCGCCGCGAGAGATTGGCCGCCCGGTGGACGGCGGGAGACTGACTGCTTCTCGCTAAGCTCTAAAACGATCGAGGAAGAGGCCAATAGTCGCACGGTTCTAAGCGAAGGCTTTCAGTACGATTGGGCGACCTACGATCTCTTTCCGCTTTTTAAGGGTGACCTGCGACCCCTTGCTGACACGGTGGAGAGGCTTTCACTCGGTGTCGACCCCCATGATGCCTGCGACAAGACTCCGGTATCGCTCATCCGAAGGATCGGCACATATCCTGCAGTCTGGTTGAGTTGGCTTTTGCGCGTTTTGCCTTTCATGCAGACTGATCCCGAGCAAACCCGAACAATCGGACACATTGATCCCCCACGCGCTCCGCGCGGCACGCTTGAGCAGGATTACTTCACCGGGCATCCGTTTGGCACCACGCACGAGCTTCGCGGCATCGACCCTGCGAATCAACGAGTGGTTCGTAGAACTACCGGCAAAGGCTCAATCTCTACTGAGGTCCCACTCAAATACGAGGAGGTCACATCGCGCGAGGCGGCGTGCCCCACGGCGACGGCATGGCTGCTTCGCGCGCGTCAAGAAACCGAACGGAGATATGGCGGGCACGGAACCTTTTGGGACAGCGCGTGTGCAGGTTCTCATGCTCCCGCGCTGGAGTTCAAGCATGGGTTCAGAGGCGCAGGCACGGCGCCAATTACCCGCGCTAATGATCCATTTTGGAATGTGCGCGCCTTCGATACAGCGCTTGCTCGCCATGACGGATATATGTTGTCGTCGTTCATCTGTGCGATGAACCAACTGGTCTTAGACGACCCAGGTGGAATCTCGCATGATGAAGTAGCTGGGGCCGCTGGTGATGCTTCCTCATCGCTGACGACACCGGGGCCAACGTCAGATTGTCCCGAAATGTAAGTTTCACGTCCGATGAGGCGCACGATAATTGGCTTGCAGGCGGTCTTCCCTGAGCGAGACAATCGGACATGCGATCGGGCGGACGCGACTTCCATTTTGACCCCAAGCTGAATGCGCCAGGCAAGCTGGCAATGAAAAGGGGGTGCAAGTCCTACACTGGGATAAGGCTTTGCGGCTCCCACCCTGAATGATGCAGCGTGTCCTGAAGCTTCACAGGGGCAAACCGCTGTTACGTCGTACCCGTTACGGTAGCTTCCGATACGTTTTCGCCTTGCCGAATTAGCTACAACTCGAGTAGTCTGGCAGCAGGTGAGCGAAAGTCATCGCTGAGGCGGCCAGATCCGCAGCTGTAATTCCGATTACCGTGCTGTGCTTAGTAGCGGGTGCTCCAGATGGCGCAAGCGACCCTTCGCACGGGACCAGACCTACCGTTCATCTATAACGGACTTATCGGCATTCCGTCCTGCTGCATAGGCTTGCGACTTTTATCGGCACCGAAAGCCCGTGTGCGCGAGGACAATACCGGCGACTGCGAACGCGGGATGATGAGGATTTCGCCAAGAGCAAGCATACTACTGGGTCAATGACGGGGAGTTGCTTCTGATGTCCGCTGTTATGTCGACCCGCAGGGACGTTCTCTTGGGAGGCGCAGCGGCAACAACTCTGCTGCTAGCGCCACAAAACAAGGCCTTGCCCGCGAACCTATTACTTAGACCCGACATCGCAACGCCAACTGGCCAGACAATGCTCGGTCTTTACGCTGCCGCTGTTAGGGCAATGCAGGATCCGGCCATTAATTATCCCCCCCAACCTCAGAGCTGGACATTTCAAGTTTATATCCATGCGGTTCCAGTCAATCCCTTCGATCCGGCCGTTTCCGGCTACCTATACGGCGACAAACTCAAGAAGCGAATTGACGACATTTATGGCAATCCGACTAACGGCACGCCGCAGGCAGCCTGGAAGGAGGCTGCTCTCCAATGCTGGGCAAAATGCGAACATTTAACCCCATATTTCACGACGTGGCATCGTTGGTATCTGTATTACTTCGAGCGTATTTGCCGCAAAATGTGCAAAGATCCCGGGTTCATGCTTCCTTATTGGAATTACGCGTCCGATAACGGACCGTCATTGCAGCTCCCCGATAGGTTTCGACAAGCATCTCGCGATCCAAATAATCCGAACGTTCTCTTTTTTGATGATCGCGGTTTAGGATTCGCCGACGCCAACGCCACAGGCCCCCAGACCGTCAAAATGAATAATGGTGGCTTCATGCCGTTTTCCTTGACCCGATACGACGCCGCGCTCGCGGCGACGGAAATGTTTCCGTCGGACGATCAACACCATATGCCCTCTGATCCAACGGCCTCTGTTTATCTTGATCTCGGCTTCACAGGCAGGCTTGAATGCGTCCCACACGGCAATGTTCATGATTTCGTCGGCGGCTGGATGGGGAATGTTCCATCCGCCGCGGGCGATCCCATCTTCTTTGTACATCACTGCCAAATTGATCGGCTCTACGCATCATGGGAGGCGGAGTTGGGCGTGTCCTATAATTGGGATAGCAGCAATATACAGCCAGACGAGAATACTTGGAAAACTACAAAAGCGGCTTTCATCGATGAGAGTGGCCAGCTTGCTAATGTGAAGCTTGGCGATGCAATCAACACCAGTTCGCTTGGCTACAGCTATGATATTTTGGTCCAACCATCTTCTGCGGAAGTGGCGGCGTTGCCGACCGAAACGCGGCTGGATCCCACGCTGCTGAAGCTAGCGGCGATGAAGTCGTCGGCATTCAACGTTCAAAGTGGCGGTACTACGGTGACGTTGACGCCAACGGCCAGGCCAGAGGATGCGAAGCCTGCGCCGCACCGCGACAGACCTCATACGTTGGTTCTTAGCGGCCTGAAACTGCTGCGGCGTCCACCTGCTCCTCTTGGTGTTTTTATTAATCTCCCCACCGGTACCCCGCCGCGGCTAAATAATCCCTACTATGTAGGAACCTTGAACCTCTTCAACTTCGATCTTGGCACCGGCGTCCCCATGACGCATACGGAAAAAATGAACCATGATCACGACGTACCTGGCGCGACCGTGCGGTTCGACGTCACCGAGATTCTCTTGCAACAGCGCACGAAGGGGCAGTGGGATGGTGGCGCGGTCACAATTACCATCTCTACATTTGGCGCCGATACGCCCGGCGACATAACCTATGTAACGATTGAGAGTGCTACTATCACGCCGTAGAAGAAACTGGTTGCTTGAAACTCCAGGCGACCGGCAGGGGAGCAATACGGGTTACTGCGAACACGCGACGCGTGAGGATTTCGTCAAAAGCAAGCACACTCCTCGACGTCAAATTCGACTCACGGGCCGCGATTTCCAAAATTGCGAAAGATAGGACCGACCGTGCACAACAACTAAAGCGACATTGATGTAGAACGGGATATCGCGATGGGCTTCTGGCACTCAGTCGGAAAAGATCTATCACGACATCGTTTGATTGTAGCCGTTACCTTGATACTGGCGGCAGCTCATTTGTTCTTCACAGGCCTTAGTTGGGCTTTGGTCGGTTGGCTGGGAGCAATTTTGTGCATCTCACCAGCTTTTCGCAAATGGTGTTGGCGTCAGCCGATTATTCCCGCGTTTCTCGGATTTGTCGCCGCGCTAACGCTGATTTTCTTAATCGAAACCTATTTAGGCGTTTCCACGCATATCTTTGGCACCTTCGATCCAGCCATCAACCCAACTAGACAACCGCAGTTGCTTGAAGCGCCACTCATCCGCGGACTTGGCTGGTTTTATTCATTGCACCTCGGAAGTTATCTTGAATTAGCGTTGTTGCCATGGCCAGTAATTGGATTCATTTATTTGGCGCTTCACATTCGGCGGCGATCACGAAAACATGACGATGAGGATCGAATTGGAAGATACACGGAGGCCCTTAAGAAGTTACTCGAATTAGCAAGCGGCTTCGCGTTTATTCTTGGCACATTAGTGTTTGCCAATGCGGTAGACGTAAATTCCACTGGTTTGAACAACTTCGCCGTCCTTTATGAAAAAGAACATCGTAAGCTCGGAGCCAATGTGGCTGCAATCGCTCAATTAGATGGGCAACTCACCAATCTAGATGATCTCAACAACGACCTCCTGAAAGACCCTCCATCGGATGACGCCAAACAATTCGCAGACACGATATCGAAGCTCATTGATGCACTTTCCGACTTGCGCCAAGCACAAGCGGAGGCTAGCAAAATAGACCTAATCACCTATCATCCGGACAAAGATCCACTTCCAACCTTAACTGTACCGCTCCCTTCTAAAGGCTCTAAAGAAAACGACGAAGAACCCGGAAAACAGCTACTTCTGCTAATTGGCAACTATCTCGAACTGCAGAAACGAGCTGAAGCTACAGAACATGATTCCGACGACCTCTTGGCTCGTCGAAACGAGGCTCTGCAGAAGCTAACCACCGCAATCGCGATCGCACTCGACAGAGGGCATCAACTCAGTCCTCCAGAAAAAGTCGAACTTCTGAACGCCATTGTGCAACGTATTGCGGCCCTTGTGGCTCGAGACGGGATCGAACATGCGACGCGAGAGATTAACGCATTAGCAGAGCAAGCGCGACGGGAAGCTCAAGAACAACGACAGGCCAATGGTCGCCGCCAAACGGACGTTGCGCAGTTTCGCGCGGCAATGCAAAACTATTTAAGCCAGCAGAAGGCGTGTCTCGAATTGGTGCGCGAAGTGGCAAACTTTTTGCAGCATGATCCTGACGGCGGCCAATTACTCACAAAACTAAATGATTACCGGCGTCGGGAGAGCCAAGCGCCCGGTGCGCCGCTACTACAGCGACCAAGCCTACGGACGGGGAGCCCTAATAACCTCAATCTTGAAAACGAATTGATTGGCCAAATCTCACTTCAAGTCTACAACCAGCCGAACCCACCCGAGGGTGTTCTCTCAGGAGTTGGTTACGTCCAAATATTGCGGACGGCTTTTCGGAACTCCGGTGGTAATATCGAGGCGGCTGGTTTCGGTTTGCTCTTGTCCTGGATCGACGATGCATGCAGCCGCGGCCAATCAGATGGGACATTTATCGCTACCCTACGTCAGCGTGCTCAGGGCGCAACACCGCTTTAGGGTTCGGTATAAGCGCGCCGGGTGTAAGCGACCCGATCACGGCAGGCATCGTCAGGAGCCTAAGCCGGTCAGCTCTGCTGTTCAACGATTCTCAACGAGGTCGATCGTGACCGCCGCCGACGACCTCGGTGGTCATGAGACAGCCCGTGTGCTGAATGCAAACTTTCACTTTGGGCGTGTCACCGACGCTGCCGGACCCAAACGGTGCAGGTGACCGACAATAAGTCAGCCGGAGCACGCTTTCTGCTCATATGCTGGCATCTGATGGGAGGGGACCATGCGCAGAGATTTGAAAATTGTAACCGGCAATCTGGTCGGCGTATCGGACTTCAGGGTCGTCGCACACATCAAGCAGGGGTTTGTGCCCTCGCTCGACACCATAACTTACAAGACCCGTGTTAAACGAGTACTGGCAACTCTCCATGCGGGGCGCTTGGGCGCGTACGAATACGAGCTCGCTCGCATACTTTCCGACGCAGTCGAGCGCGTCGGGAGTATTCATTCGGTCAGCATCGCGGTGCTCGAACCGGAGGACAAGGTCATACTCGCTGTGACCTTCGATGGCGCGTGGGAGTCCTATGTTCGAGTCATCTGGGAGAAGGTCTCGCGGTTGCTCGATCTTATCTTCTGCAACACGGAGGGCTACGTCCTCGGTTACGAGAGCAGCTACGAAAAGTGGGGAGCCTGGGTTCGGCAGGCGCAGACTGAAGCTTCGTTCCTCTATGCCACGCCAGGTTTGACCGTTGACGATATCCGCTACCTGCGGATGAATGAAAAGGTGTACAGGCGCAAAGCGGGGGACCCTGCCGACCAACGGGTCACGCGCATCAGAATTCCCACGACGGAAGAAATCGCGGAACAGGAAATCTTCGGCAAAAGATACAAAAAGGTCGGGCTTGATCCCACCAATGCCGGGTTCGGCGAGCCGCTGTCGCTGGAGGATGCAGGGCGGCCGCCGTTCCGCCACGCCGTTAGAAGCCTAGTCGGTCTATATCGGCTCGCCGACGTGTACCCACCCAACACTGCCGACGGCGTGATTCTTCACCGCGCCGCCCACGAATTGTTGCCCGAATTTGTGCGCATGGTTCTCCATGAGGGCACTACATATGAGAAGGGGATTGACCGTGCGTGCCAGCGCTTCCCAGAGGCGATGAGCTGGATAAGGACTCTTCCCTGCGAGCCGCCGGTGAGGAAGGAGTTACCCTTAAAGTTTCCGGACGAGCCGCCGCTGACGGATCCGAGCAACGTACAGGGCGGAGTCCTTAGCCCTTACCCTGACGTTGACCACGGCTGCCTGCTGCTTCTCCAATTTGCATCGCCGGCTGCACTGGCGGCATTCTTGAAGAACCTGCGGGTAACGTCGGCCGCTGATTCGCTGAAATTGGGCGAGATCGCTATCAATATTGCTTTTACTGTCGAAGGCCTGCGTGTCGCCGGTTTGTCTGATGACGAGGTGGGCTGGCTTCCCGAAGAGTTCGTACAAGGCATGGACCGCCGTGCGGGTCTCTTGGGCGATGTGCGCGCGAACCACCCCCGACGCTGGCGCCTACCCGTGCGCAATTGGGACCGCGGTATAGAGGCGCCGGATGTCGCGGAGGACGATCCTGCGCCGCGCATCGACCTTAGCGCCGTTCACGCCGTAGCCCAGGTGCGGCTGCGCGCCGCCGGCCCGGGCGCACGGTCGCGTGACTCCGCGGCCGCTTCCAGGGAGCAGCTCATGGCAGCGATGCGAATCCTGGTCGATGCTGATCCCGGCGTCATGCCATTGTCTTTGCAATGGATGCAGCGATGGAGGAATGCGGCTGGTGAGGTGGAAGAGCACTTCGGTTTTTTGGATGGCAACGCGCAGCCGGTATTACGCAAGGTCGAGGCGGGCAAAGTTTTCGCTAACAACCAGATCCACCTAGGAGAGATTCTCTGCGGATATCCGAATCTCGCAGACAAGACGAATCCTTATGGCAGGCTACCGGTTGGCATCCGCTCCCTCCTCCATGACGGGAGTTTTTTGGTAGTTCGCAAGCTACGGCAGGATATCGAAGCGCTAGAACAAGCTTTGGGCGAAGGCGTGAGGCAGGCGACTGAGATGGGGCAGACGCTGACGCGTGAAGACTTCATGGCAAGGATGGTTGGTCGATGGCCCGGCGGCCATCCGATGGCCGGTCAGCCGCTGGCCAATGTCCCTGGCGCGGATCCGCTCTCCAATGATTTCCATTTCGACAACGACCCGCAAGGCTCACGGTGTCCATTTCATGCGCATATCCGGCGTGCTCACCCGCGGATCACATCGCCAAGGCCGGGCAGCCGGCCGGCCCGCATCGTCCGCGGCGGGATGTCATACGGTCCTCACCACGACCGAAACACCACCGACCCCGGTGCCCTACGAACTAGCCTGGATCAAGAACGCGGTCTCATATTCATGGCCTACAACGCAAGTCTTGGCGAGCAATTTGAGGTTATCCAAAGCTGGCTCGCCGATGGCAACAGCTCGGGTTCCTATTCCGGACAGAGCGATCCCTTGCTCGGGTTGGCCGCGTCTGGGCAGCCGCGGTACTTTCGGTTTGAGCACGAAGGCCAAACCGTTCGCATGTTGCTCGACGGCACGGACCGGCTCCACGACGAACCGCGGCCGTTCGTGCGACTGGAGTGGGGTATCTATTTGTTCGCACCTTCCAAGGCCGCGCTTGCCGCGCTCGGCGAGCTGGCGGACAAGCAAATTCGTAAGCAGGCCGTACTATGGTCTGCGGACGCGGGCGCGAAGGAGATTGCGCGGCTGCGCGATGTAGAAACGAGCCGCGGGGCTTTAGCCGCTGCTGATGCGTGGAAATCCGCGCTTGAAGACCCGGACGCGGCGGCCAACTTCAGCACGGCGTCTATTTGGGCAGCAATCCGCGAGCGCCATGGCGGCGTGCTGCGCACGCCCTACGGCATCCTCGTAGCCGATGCGGATATGGTCGAGCAGATACTCGCCGATCCGAACCGCTATCTCACAATCACTGGGTACCTACCCCGTATGCGTCGTTCATTTGGTATCCTTTATCTGGGGTTAGATGCCGATCAGGAAGACTGCGCCTACGAGCGAGAGTCTGAAGCATGCAATAGAGCCATTCTGGCCATCGACGATCAGGCGGCATTTGAGCAGGCACGACAATCGACACTCGACGCGTTGAATAAGCGCGTCGAGGAGGCCATCGACTATGCTACGCAAGACCATGAATCGTCTTGGGACCTGACGATCGACGCGCGAGAGCTCGTCGACCCATTGCTGGCCGATTTCTGCGAAAGCTGGTTTGGGCTGAATGAAGAAGGCAAGCACTTCCAGCGCGCCGGCTATCGCTGGGATTGGAAGATGGGTGAGCCGCCACCCTACCCCGGGCATTTTTTGTCGCCCTCGCGCTACATCTTCCAGCCGCATCCGGGGCCCGAAGTCGAATTGATTGGCGCCGCGCACGGGGTCGCGATGCGATGCGCGATGCTCGACTTCTTAAACCGTTTCGGCGCGACAATTCGGGCGCCGGTGACACGCACAGTGCTCGACTCCCCGCCGGGAGATTCGGACGTCACATTTGCTGCAAGAACTCTCGTCGGCGCCATGATGGGCTTCGTCCCTACGGTCGATGGCAATCTGCGCCGCATCCTGAACGAATGGTTGCGAGAGGGGACCCTGTGGTTCTTGCGAGCACGTTATGCGGGGACTCCGGCAGCCGACTTTGCGGATGCGTGGAAGCGACTTAGCAGCGCCTTCATTCCCGCGATGCAGCTGCGCGCGGTACCCGAGACGATATGGCGAACGGCGACGGTATCCCACACGCTGGGCACGAGGCCGCATCACGTCGCGGTAAACCCTGGCGATGTCGTGATTGCGGGATCGATTTCCGCAACTCAGCAAAGCCTCGAACAACACAAGCCGAACCTCTCCCCCGCGTTCGGTGGCGACCGTAGAGCGGCTGGTCACCCGACACATGCCTGCCCCGGGGCGAATGCCGCAATCGCAGTGATGCTGGGCTTCTTCAGCGCCCTCGTCGAATCGCCGTTAAGGTTGCGCGTCGGACCGGGACCGTTGACGTTGGGTCTCGATGGCCGGCTGCCCAAGTCTCCCGCGTTACGAGAGAGGTTCGTCGTTTCGTTCCGGGACGCTCGCGCGTTCGAGCGTGAAGCGGTGGCTCCGTCGCTGAAAAAAGCGGTCACTATCCCGCTGGTAACGATCGGTGACTCTTGGCTTATCAACATTGATACTTCTCCCCCTAACCAGTGGAACAGCCTTGCGGCCTCCCTTCGTCGGAAGCACGGCTACGATACGACCGAATTCGCGGGTCCCGGCAAGCTACTCGCGGAAATGGCTGGTTCAGACCTGGACGACGTCATCAAATACCTGACAAGTCCCGACGTGCCGCCAAAGGCGATGCTTATCGGTGGCGGCGGCAATGACCTGGTTCGTAAACCGCCGCGGTTGCGCGAGATGCTGAACCAGTCGCCACAAATAGGTAGTGAGCTAATCGACCAAAAAGTCGATCAGTTCATTAAGGTCGAGCTGAAGGGGTTCTACAAGGCCATACTCGATGCACTGATAGCAGTGACCCCCATCCCAATCCTCCTGCACGGATATGACCATCCGATTCCAGACAAACGCCCGTTAGTGTTAGGAGGAGTGACGTGGGGAGGACCGTGGCTTGAGCCTATTTTTTCAGAACGCAACATCGCGGTCCCTCCGACCCCCCCGCCTCCTCGCCCCCAAGCGGCAGCGACCGATGTCATGCGGCGCCTGATCGATCGGCTCAACGCTATGTTATCCGAGCTCGCTGACGATTATCGAAAGCGTGGCAACCCCGTGTACCACGTGAGCCTGTGTGGCACGCTAGAAAGTGACAGGAGATATGCCGCGGACTACAGACAACTATGGGCCAATGAGCTTCACGCGACCTCTGATGGCTTCGATCTGCTAGCCGCCCTGATCGCAAAGAAGCTTACGGATCTCAAGGTCGGTTGACCGATACCCCGGCGCAGTGCTCGTTCCCTGCTTGTCGCGCGTGCCAGTCCATCCCCAGCGCGCTCAATGCAGCTGCAGCATCGCTCAGAATTCGTCGGGCTGCCTCGACTTCGCCTTGTCGAGCAAGAATCTGTCCTCGTACAACTTGGTTCAACGCGACCTCGCGCGCCGAACCGCGCAGCTTCGCGGAGCCTTCGGCGCGTCCCAGCCAGCGCTCACTGCTTGCGAAATCGTCACGGATAGCGGCAACCCGCGCCATTGCACGACACGCCACCGCTTCGCCCAGCCGCTCGCCATCGCGCGCCCTGCGAAGCGCGAGAACGGCATACCGTCGCGCGGTCTCAATATCCCCCTCCGCCACGCAGGCCTCGATCAGCCAGCCGTATTGGACCGACGTGTAGAACTGGCCGGGCCGCGCTTCCATCCATTGCGCAGCGTCCCGCAGTTGATTCAAACTATCTGCGCCTCCTGTTCGCGCCCAGCGCGCAAAACCAGCAGCAGCGCGGCAAGCGGCCAGCAGCAATAGGCTTCGCGTATTCTCGGCGACTCGCGCCCCTTCGAGCGCGAGGCGCTCTGCTTCCTGCCAGCGGCCTTGCCATATGAGCGACGCGCACACCCAATTGCGAATGGAGTTGGCCACAGGGTGCGTCGAGCCACCAAGCAGATTCATTGCCTCATTAAAGCAACTGTGCGCCTCCTCGAAGTTACCGCGATCGGCTAGCACGCTGGCTTTGCACGCCAGGGAATAGGCTGAGCCAATTGCGACACCGCCGCCCGCGCGGCTGCGCTGTCGTTTCAACGACACGGCTCGATCAATCAAAATGATCGCCTCATCGTACTGGCAGGCGGCAGCGAGAACTTGCCCGAGCGTGGCTTCAATTTGTGTGCTTAAGCGATCGTCGCCGACCTCGCGAGCTAGGGCCAATGCGTGCCGTGCGTGTTCTACGCCGCCTCGAAACCGCCCGAAGCCGTAGCACATGTACCCCAGCCAGTACTGCGCACGCGCCAAAGCATTTGCATCGCCCAGCGAGCTCGCCAGGCTCACCGCGCGTTCGAAGGCGTTGATTTTGTCAGCGCTCAGCGAGAGCGGATCGAATATGCAGGTCATGCCCAGCTTATTGGACAATAAGCACCACTGCAGCGACTGCTCTCGCGTGCGGTGCGGTACGTGATCCAAGGCCTCCATCGCATTCTGGTACTGCACACGCGCGCGGTCGAGCGCGAACGCGGCGGCCGCTTTGTCGCCAGCTCGCTCAGCATAGTGAGCCGCGTTTTCCCAATGGCCAGCGCCGCGACTATGATAGGCGAGCGCCTCGAGGGCATTCTCTTGGTCGGCGTGGGCCGAGCCTCTAACCAACGCCGCTTCGATGCGCTCGTGAATCATCTTGCGTTCACGAAGGCCGATGGCCTCGTACACCGCATCACGTGTAATTCCGTGCTTGAAACGCAGTCCCCCGCCCTGTTGATCGGCATATAGAAAATCTGCGTCCGCCAGCGCCTGGATCATTGCCTGGTCCGGCGCGCGGCCGCAGGCCGACGCCAACAGTGAGATAGGCACAACGTTGCCAAGAATTGCCGCAGCACGCACCACGGCTGCCTGGTCTGCAGGGAGCCGCCGCAGTCGCGAGGCTACCAATGCGGAAGGCCAGTTCTGCGCGGCACTGCGGCGTCCTTCCATCACTTGCGATAAGTTTTCAGCTGATGCCGAGTGACACAGTTCTTCAATAAAAAGGGGCACGCCGCCGGCGTAATCATGAATGCGGGCGATCAGGAAAGGATCGGCTTGCGGCAGCCACCGCCGAACAGCTAGTGCAGTTTCTGCCAGCGTGAAGGGGTCGAGCGTCAAGTGCGGAGCGCCCGAAATCCAGTCAGCGCGGTCCTCGCGTGGCCGACTTGCCAAGATCACACGCGGGCCAACGGGCACTTGCAATAGGGCTTCCATCAACTGGCGGCTCGCGTCGTCGGCCCATTGCCAGTCGTCAATGACAAGCACTACTGGGTCCTTGGCGGATAGCAGAGTGAAGAAGGCGAGCAGGTCGCGTACCACGCTGCTGGACACAATCCGCTGACCGCGCGCTTCCGTATTGATTGCGATGAGTCCAAGTATCTGTTCGGCACGCTTCCCAAGTTCGGCAAATCTGGACTGCAGCGCCGCACGGGCGACCGCGGCGGCCTCTCGTTTGGGCATGTTCACCTTCACGCCCAAACACTCCCGCAGCATCTGTAAAAATGGCTGCAAGACCTCGGCCCCGAGGTAACTCTCGCAGCTTCCGCGCAGCAATTTGAAAGCCTTGGCCTCGTACTGCCGCAACAGTTCCTCCAGCAGTCGCGTCTTGCCGACTCCTGGACCGCCCATAACCAATACGCAGCGTTGCGGCGCCGGATGTGGCTGGATCAAAAAATCTGTCAAAGTGGTGATGATCTCAGTCCGACCGATGAAGGGCGTCAAACCGCGGCGAGCGATGGCTTCGAAGCGGCGAGTAGCCGAGCTGCGCCCGAGCACGGCACGGACGCGTGGCAGGCCAGGCTCTGCATTGGCAGTAGGCGGAATCTCGCCCAGCTCGAAGAAATTGGCGTTGGGACCCAGAGCATCGAGGCTGGCGAGAATCTGGCCGGGTGCGGCATGGTCCGACAGATGGGCCGCTGTATTAGCCACGTCGCCGACAAGATTGAACCGGCCGCGTTCAATATCGCCGTCCGAGAGCAGCAAGGTACCGGCATGAATGCCTGAATGCATGCGTAAGGGCATGTGTTCGGACGGCAATTCGTCGTCTTGCAGCTGGCCGACCCGCTCGTGGATCTCAAGCGCTGCCTCCGCAGCGTGCCGTCCGTCATCCTCGCCCGACGATGGGTAGCCGAAGACGACAAGCACGCCGTCGCCCAGCGTCTGTACGACGTGGCCACCATGCCCGGCGACCGCCTCATGCCAGATCTTGCTGAGTGCCCCGAGAAGTTCTGAGTATTGCTCCGCCTCAATATCGCGAGCTAGGGCGGTCGATCCAGCTAGGTCAGAGAAAAGGACCGTCACTCGATGACGTTCGCCATCGGCGATTGCAGCGGGCATGCCCGTCTGGGCGCTCGTCTTCACAGGCCGGATCCTTCAGGGCGGAAATTCCGGCACCTCGCGGCGATGAAATTCCCTTGGCGCCGGTTGCCGCCCGACCATCATACACGCTGTCGATGTGCCCGCAAACCCGCGCTGCACCAGCGACGGGCGCAGGCGCGTGCAAAAGAACCGGCCTGCCCGAGGTTGGCCTTTTTGCCACGGCTTTCCAGACCAACCAGCGACGATCGGCAAAACTGAGAAAATCGCCGCTAAACACGACCGAAGATCGGAAATAACTTCAAAAATTGCAGCCATCGATTGCGGAACAGTGGCTTTGGCGGTGTCAAAATAAAAAGTGCCGTAGTTCTCGCATCAACCATTCAGACGCAAAACGCTGTTGTTGGGACCCAGATTTAAGACGTGCCAGCCAGCTGAAACAACTAATTAGGTACCTTTAGGACCGACCAAAGCGACCGAGGAACGCGCTCCCGTAGGAGTGCTAGAGCGTCTCGCTAAAATCTTCTTTTTCCACGCGTGCCAGCATTTTTCAGCGAGCCCACGCCAGCGAGGACCCCAACCATCTCCCCAACGGAGAAGACCGAATGAGGTTAAGCGCGGCAGCAATTTCGACTAAATCCCCTCAGCTGGCCGACCCGGGCGTCGATTCTACGTACTAGTCTGTAGATTAGCTTGCTCCTTAGATTTCTCTACTAAAAGGCTAAATGCAATGGTCATTTGCGTCACAGCGGCCTTTCGGGTCGACGCCGACACGATGGTCAGCGCGAGGCCCCCGATATCCACGAAGCCCCCTATGCGATGACCGTTGGCCGGCGGGCGTTGTTGCCGCAGATTGTCCTCTGAACAACCAGTTCGTAGACTTCCGATTATGGCCGCTACAGTCGTCACATCCCCCGTCAGTCATTACCGCATGGCGCGGTGTCAAGATTGGCTCGATGCCAAACGACCCGCAGAAGAAGTCTTGATAATTGGCGCCACTCTTGGCGCGGCCAATGAGCTTTCCCGGAACCTCGCCAAGGCTAAACGAGCTTCATTTGGTTATCACCGGCTCACTTTTAGTCAGCTAGCGTCGGCACTGGCAAGATCCGCCTTGACGGCGCAAGCGACGGTTCCACTTGGCCCCTTGGGTATTCAAGCAGTCGCAAACCGCGCCATTCATAAATTGTCGGAAGCTGAGGGGCTCGGTCGTTACGCGAGCCTTACCAACGGCCCTGGTTTCGCGCGAGCGATAGCGAACGTCATCACTGAATTGAGGCTGGAGCAGATAGAGCCGGATGCCCTCCGGGAGGCGGCACCCGATCTCCGTCGTTTGCTTCAAATGTATCAACATGAGCTTGAGGAAAATGGTTTCACCGACTGGCCCGGCGTCCTCCGCGCTGCCGCAAGCGCGGCGACGGATACTGAGTTTAGGCACCAGTTGCTGGGTCTTCCGACATTGCTGCTGGACGTGCCTCTGACGACGGCCTCTGACATTGGCCTCGTCCGAGCTCTAAGTTCTCGCAGTCCGGAGATATTGAACCGGTCGTAGAGCCGGCCGATCTGAATATCGCGGTCGGCCCACGCCGCCTCCGTGCAGGCCGGGTTGCTGCAGGCCCACACCCCCTGGACGTTGCGGAAGAAAATGTGATTGTTCCAGTCGTTCCCAGAGTCTGGCTGAAGGAAATCGCGAATGGCCACACCCTTGGGACGAGCGCTCCCAAGGCTTGGACGGACTGGGTTGCAACCGGCAGCTACCGCCCCTTAGCGTCTGAGAGCACCACCATCATCCGCAGCCAGGAGGAGCAACTTCCAGATACGCCGCTCAAGCGTGAACTTTTGGAAGCTGTGTACGACCACTTCAAGAACGCCCCTTTAGCGTTCGAGGCATTCGCCGCTAGAATTTTTGGCATGCATGATCAACGTGTCATGATCGATAAGATCACGCGTGCCTCAGTTGACGGTGGCCGGGATGCGATCGGGCGCTATCTTCTCGGACTCAGCGACGACCCGGTCTATGCCGAGTTCTCACTTGAGGCCAAGTGCTACCGCCCGCCGTTGAGTGGCGAAGGGGCGAACACAGTTGGTGTCCGTGAAGTCTCGCGCCTCATCTCCCGTATACGGCACAGGGAGTTCGGTGTTTTGGTCACCACATCGGTCGTCGGCCGACAAGCTTACGAAGAAGTGAGGGCGGACAGGCATCCGATCGTGTTTCTGACCGGTAAGGATATCGCGAATATATTGACCACAAATGGCTTCAACACGTTGGAGCGCGTGACTGCACTCTTGGAGCAAGAATTTCCCGTCGACGTCGGCTAAACCAATGTTATGACCGCTGCGGCACTCACTGACGAACACCTTGCGGAAGCTGAGCCAAAAACGCGAGATATACGCGACCAATCTGCCGCGTGAATTATTGCGCGGAAAAGCGCCCGCGTGGAATTGGCGCGCCCGAAGACATTCGAACTCGGCCGCTGGAGCGGAGCCAACTATTGCGGAGGGCATTGCCACCGATAACCGCTCTTCTCGGAAGTTGTTCGGCCAAATAGTCCAAATATGGTCCGCGCGGGGACGGCTTACGGCCGACAGTGAATGCTCAAATCCGAAGGCAAATGCCCAGTCGTCTCTTGCTATTGACATGGATCAACCGATCCAAGTTGGGTACAAGCGTAACTCTAGCATTGTGTACTCATTGAACCGGGGTCACCTGTGGCTGCGCTCGCGGGCTGGGGTTGAGCCGCCGAGATATATGAAGGGCCTAGACCCCCTCGGCGTCCAGCAACCATGCATCGCTGTATATTCATCGCTCTTGCCCGGCATAACCAATGTTACGGACCGAGTTGCCTATTATGGTTTCGGTCCCTGGTTGACATGGACTTTTGCTCAGCGAAATCCACGATCTACCGTCAGTGAATTTATCGAAATGCTTCGAAGGGCGGAAGTATTACTGACACTGATTGGCGTTCGGCACGCTGTAACGACTAGCGATGATCATTTTGAGGAGCATGGAGGCACACTGATTGGCGTAAATACACTTCGCAAAATCGCCGAAGAGGCCAAAGCAAATGATGTAATTCGGCTCTCCAATTATACAATTCAAAAAGACTCACCAAAAAGATACTTTAAAAATCGACGTGGTGGGCTGGGTCAATACTATCTTGGTGTACTACGTGATGAATACAAATTGCTCGACACTACGGGACGAGCAATTAATTTTACCATTGAGCGTGGACAACCTATGGCCCAACAAGTCGCTGCAGGAGTAAACGGCGACTACTTCTTTCGTTGCATCGAAAAAGGCGAAATCAAACTTCGCGATCTAGATGAGCTTTGTAGTTTTTGCCCGTGTCAGCTCCGCACTGCTGGACGAGCTACTGAACGAGAACTCCTGCTGGATACAGTCCTCGGTCGGCGTGCTGAGTTGTCTGAAAATCCTGCTCCGAGACGACAGTCCCTTGCGCTGCTCATAGATTTTTTACGCGCTGGGGCTGGTTGCAAGATTACAAGGGAGCCGATGGATGAATTTCTCATCGGTTGTTATTCAGCAGTTCTACCCTCTGGCAAAAAATGGTCGGCGGCGCGATTGTTGGGGGCAACTAAAGCGCTGTGGGCATTTTATGTACGAGCCGAGTTATATTCGTTGGCTATGCAGCGACTTTTTCGCGAGGCGTTAAGCGCGATCGAGGTTGAGAGTCCAGAAGTCCATTCCATTGAACTGTCGGGAGGATGGTGTGCTGAATCTAAGGAATTTACTGCGGCTATTAAGCGCTTGTCCGCTAAAACCTATGCCGACCTCTTAACTCAAATCCGCAAAAGCATTCCTCCGCTCGATACAATTGGAAACGCGCGGCACGAAATAAGCCTGTTGAAGGACGTACGTGAGCCCGAAAGCGCCTCACGGGGCATAGAAGCAGCGGCAAAAATGATTGTTACGTTACTCGTCCGTTCGCCCGATGGACCGAAGTCCGTCGAAGAAGCAATTGGACCTGACGGAATTCGTCTTCAGTACTATCCGATAAATATCGACACTATCGCGAAGCGATCGCGGGACCAATGGGAGAAAATGACGGTCTCCGCCTGGATGGCAGATGCGATCACATGGATTCTATTAACACATCGCCAGGTCGCCTTTAGAAAGCTTTCTCAAAGCGGAGACGATACCCGACGATTTCGATTAGGCGACAGTGGTTTCTACTTTGAAGGAGACATGATCGATGTTGCACGGACTTTGCCACGGCTTAGACCAGCTTTTCGTTTTCTTCGCGATCTTGGGCTCGTGGAGCGGGCCGACGACTCTCGGCTGCCTATCCCGACAAAAGCTGGTCTTGAATTTCTAGAACAGGTCGCCAATGCCGCTTGATATCGCGCGTGTCCCACTTCTTGATCAATTGCGGCAGTTGCGCCGGTCCAGTCGCCGTTTCTCGGCGAGCATCATAACGACCTACGCGATCCATCCGCCATTCTATGAAGACGTCGTATTGAGGTATCTGCAAGCTGCCGGTAGTAGACTCAACGTCGTGGTTGTCGATGCCGGACAGCTTGCAAAGGCGTTCGCGTCGGAGAGTGCACGGCCATGTCGCGCTGGTTTGGACTACGTTTTGCTACCAACACATGTAAACGGATCGTTCCACCCAAAAATTATCACCTTATTTTCTGAGAATGGAACAGCGCTTTGCCTGGGTAGTCACAACCTGACCGAGGCAGGGTTTAGCCGTAACGGCGAGCTTTGTGCGGCGTTTGGATTTGATCGAGATGTGGCGCCTCCTAACATTATTGGTCCAATCACGGAGTTTGTTTTGAGTTGCGCGCACGAACTTGCTCCCGGCGATAGCAATCTAAGCCGACGATTACTCGATCGAATATTAGCACTATCGAAAAGCAATGAGAAAGAAGATGACGATGTTGCTTTCATCGGCACGCTCCCCAGTGGTCCCGCACTCCTGGATCGTCTTCTAACAAGCACTGAGTGGAAAGCAGCTCAGCGGGTTCTTGTCCTCGGTCCGTACTTTGACAAAGAGCTTCGATTTTTGGCCGCTCTGCGAAAACGTGCGCCGCAGGCGGAGATAGTTGTGGCGGTGCAGCCTGAGCACGTGATCATGAAAGACGCTTCAAGCCTTCCCGCTCGAACCCGATTATGCAGCGCAGATGCATTAGTACTACGGCAAAAACAACCTTTCATTCACGCCAAGGCTCTCATTGTCGAATGCGGCAAACAGACGGTTTTGTGTTTTGGCAGCGCCAATCCCAGTAGACAGGCATGGCTAAAAGACGGCTTCCAAAATATTGAAGCAGTTCTGACATTTCGAAACACAACTGCCACAAAAACGATAAAGCATTTTGGCCTCGATCAACTGTGGGACGCGCCAGTGATTTCTAAGAAACAACTTGTGGACATCCAGACGCGGTCGCAGGCAGAGCCCGATGATGAAACCGATACCGGCACTGCCAGCTCGCTCATTGCGGGTCTTTGGAAAGTGGGTTGGGTGATGGCCCCGACCGGGAAACAGTGCGACAAGATTCGTTCGATAACCAATCTGACGGATTCTGATAACCCGAAGCTGTCCACCGACGGGGCAACTATTCAGGCTGGCGTGACACGCTTTGCTGCACCTAGCGCCGGCACATTCGCAGTTGATATTGGCGAAGAGGCAGCTTTACTCGTGTTTGCCTCACCAGCAGCAACTCTTGTATCTTCGCTTACATCTGGCAAAACTGCGCGGCTAATCGACGAGCTTGGACGGCTTGAGGATGGGGGCGCGCCTGGCGATGAACTGTTGGACTTGTGTGAACAGGTCCTCCTGCAGACTAACGACGACGAGAATATAAGCTCTCGGGCTCCTAGAAGTACGAGACGCGCCCCTCGGACGTCTTCGGACGATGAAACGCATGGACCGCGTGGAATCAATATTGGCCACAGTACCAAAGATCGTTCAAAAAATGCCCATCTGGACCTAGACATTTCTGCGATCATCACACTCCTCCTCAAGGATTTGGCCACTACAAAACCGGATAAACCAGATCCGACGGCAGAAGAAGACGCAGAGCCTCCCGAAGACGACGACGGGCTGCCTGAGACTGATGAACGTCCGTCGGAAGGTAGACGATGGGAAAACGTCGTCCAAGCAATTAGGCCACGGCTTCGAAGACTTATAAACCGCCTGGCCCATTCTTTTGACGACCAACGCTCGGCAAAATGGAAATTCGAACGGAGCCTTGTTCTGCTTGCACTTTTTAAACGGCTCCGCAGATGGCACCCAGGTGATTCAATCAGATTTTCTGGACGGCCGGAGCACCTTGCCAGTGATGAGCAGGTTCGCGATGCATTTAAGTTAGCTATACATTGTTGGTTTGCAAGGGAGAACGGTATATTCGCTCAGCTGGCGCAATCAGGGGAATTTGATGAAGAACACGACATAGTTGGCCGGGCTCTCCTCCTTTGGGCCGCGTACGAGGCTGGGATGGATGTCGGAAAGCCAAAGGATTTTAATCTTGAAACCGACAAACTGCATGCGCTTCAATCAGACAGAACAGATGCTCTAGTTGCGGCAATCGCCGCATCGGCAAGTCCACAAACTTTGGAAAGAGCGCAGCGTGAGCTTTTCGACAGAGGACCTTGGTGTGAGTTTGCAGATCGACCCGAGATTATAGAGCGGTGGTTCAAGCGCCACAGTAAAATAGGATTAGCCTTTCAAGGTTGGCTCACACGAAATAAGGCTCCGCATTTGCCAATTTTGACGCGCACACCAAACGTTGCTGATGTTGTGGTTTGGAAGCAGGAGCCCGCTTGGCCACGCTTCCCGCAAATGGTGAGCGGACGGACTGTTCATTTGGCGGATGTGGGCGATGCCGAACCCATAAAGATCACGCAGCAATTCGTGCAGGCTGTCGACATTGATGCTCTTGGAGTCCGAAACCTGTTCGCTTAATCGCAGAGAGCGGCATTAGGGCGGCCTTGCGCGCACGGGATAGGCAGTTCGGCCCTTTTTGGTCGGTGCGCCGTTATGCGCCGTGGCCGTCAACTCGTCGGCCACGGCTCTCTCGCCAGTGGCTGGGCCGTGAGGCTGGAAGTGAATCACACGCGTGCCGCCCGCCCCGATGCGCCTTTTGCGTGTGGCGCCTAACCTCCGGTCGAAACTTGCTCATGCTGAGCGATTGGATTTTGACAAGGCTCGAAATGAGATTCCGCAGGAGTGGTATCAACTTCGTGAGGCTCGCGGACCATTTCGCCAGCTGCACATCTTCGAAGCAGAACTAAAGATGATCCAATCCGAGTAAAACGTTCGCGGTTCGAATCCCGGCCCCGCGGCGAAACTATAACCTCCGATAATCACTGCTTATCGGAAGCATAAGAGCCCGATCATTGGTGCGAGTTCTCCCCTGCCATCCGGTACGGGATGTGGGCATGCCGGTCGGAATACGATCAACACAAATCCTCAAAAATCCTACCGCCATGTTTCCTATTCGCCCTTCTCTTGGGTCACGCGGATCGAATTGCAATTCTCCCATTCTTTCGGACCTCCCATTCCGGTGGAGTCTTTGAAATCAAGCCAGGTGATACAGGCGTCTGTTCCAGCTTTGTATTTGCTGTCTGCGTTGTGGCCAAATGTTTGATCGAGGACTATATCGAAAGATAAATCAAATTGAGTTGGCTCATCGACGTAGCAAACGACAATGCGCTTCGGAGCGGAGTCTTGGGTCGGAAAACATCTGCCGCTTGCATGCCTGCCCCTATCGGGGGCATTTTGGGCTTGTGCAACATTGGAGGGGCCTGCACGTGCGATCGATCAAATTCAAACTCGAACAGGAGCATCGCAACATAGTCAATGCTTGCTTACGCAAGCACGGTGTTAGACTTGGTCAAGAGGCCGAAAAGGTTTTCGCGTGCAATATGCAGGCTTCGATTGTCGCCTTTCTGGACCAGAAATCCGCTTCCGACCGCAACGTCAAATATCGGCAAAAACACGACGCGCTTCGGGCAGTGTGGCAGCTGGTGTGGGAAGACGACGTCCCTATCGGACAAGTGCGGGCTCGCCTTTGCGGCCTTCCGAAGCAAGTGACGGAATTCCTTCATGCACGCGCGCACCAAGTGCTTTCGGAAATGGCCGGCGCCGCTGGCTCTAATTTTTCACGCTGGGTGCGGGACGCCGATGCCGAGAGCCTCAAAAAAGTCATCCGCCTGCTCAGCGCAGACGGCGGCAAATTGGTAACCAGAAGCCGTGGCCCCGGCAAGCGATCGAGTCCGAGATTGGAGCCTCTCATTTTTGGCCATGCCCGCGGCGCCCTCCAAGGGGCCCGCGAAGGCGGCCGGCCAGGTCACGACGCTCAAGATGCGCTGGTCATGTACTTGGCGATCGATTGGTCGCTAGTTACCGGTGCGAAGCCTCCTCCCGGTCGAAGCGACCACACAGGCTTTGGCGAACTTGTGCACAGCGTTTTCCAGTGGCTCGACGAACCCTCCCCCGACCAAGCGCTACGACGGTACTGGAAGGCGGCTAGAGTGCAACGCTCCCGTTCGGCAGGGCGGGGTTCGTTGTCCTCTCGATAGGTGGCGACGGGTTTTCGCCAACGCGAATGAGTTCTTCATGGGACGTTACGTGGGCCCAACCGTTTTGGTGCCATGCCCGCGAACTCCAGCAGCTCTCCATCTAGTACCCGAGAATCGCGCCCTCGTGCCGCTGCAGGCGATTTGACCCGCACACCAGCGGCGTCGCCATTACCAAAGCTAGCGCGCCTCCTCGGCCGCTTAGCCGCACGGGAGGCGCTGAATAAGCGCACAGTCAGCGTGGAGCCCAATGCCGCTCACCCGCCGAAAGCCGTCCGAGGTAGCCGTAAGTTATGACGCGACAGTGGCCCCCATGCCGGCACCGGTCACGGAGCCTTGAGACAGCTGATGACAAGGCCAGTACCACCTTCGTCAAAGCAGACCGGCTTCACGACCTTGATACGATCGCAGAACGCCTGGGCGTTGCGAGCAAGACGTTGCGCCGGATGATCGCTCGAGGCGAGCTTGGCTATTACCAGGTGGGGCGTCTTAAGCGCATCAGTGAGAGTCAGTATTTGGAATATCTCTCACGGGTTAAACGGAGTCCTTTGCCGAAATAAACTGCGCTTATACTTGATAGTTACTATCAGTTATCAAGTTCACTTGCTATTTTATACTAGCGTAATCACTAATCGGGGCGTATCGTTCACTAAAGGGGACGGGAGTCCAATGCTGTCCACTGAATCGACGTCACTAACAGCCGCCACCTTGGAAGGCATAATCGGTACGATTGAGGAGCGAAACGACATCAGTTTGCGCCGCCGGCGGGAGATGACGTCAGCGGTTCGGGTCATGGGCCGCCTCCTTGGACAGCCCCTAAGCGACATCCCAGCCGACCCGCTGGTCTTGAGGCCGCGCATCGCCCAGATCACCGCCGTCAGCGCCGGGCTTAGCCCGGACCGCTGGCGCAACGTCAAGTCGCTCTTCAACGGCGCTCTAACCGTCGCCGGTGCGAGCACGATGGGGCGTCGATCGGGCGCAGCTGTTCTGCCAGAGTGGCGTGACTCATTCGGCCGCATTCCTGATCGATATGACCGAGCCAAGCTGAGTAAGTTTGCGCGCTTTTGCAGCCTCCGCGGCTTGACTCCCGAACAGGTTGATGACGCGGCGCTCTTCGCCTTTGGCGAGATGCTTTCCCACAGCTCAGGTGAGCGTCCCAAGCAAGTCCACCGGGATGCGGCCTTGACCTGGAACAGAATGCTCGACCGGATCAAGGGGTGGCCGGGAGTGCGGCTCACTGTGCCGGACAACAAACGCACCTACGCCCTGCCGTTGGAAGCCTTCCCACAATCTTTTACGATTGATTTGCAGGCCTATCTCGATCGTCAGAGGGGCAAAGACCTGTTCGGAAATGCTCCCGATCCAGCAAGCCCAGTCACCCTTCGCTGTCATCACACATGGCTCCTCGAAATCGCCTCAGCGCTGGTGCTGTCGGGCCGCGATATCTCGTCGATCAGATCGCGTGGCGATCTCGTCGCGGTGGACGCGGCAAAGCTTGCGCTTCGATTTTTTTGGCAGCGAAACGGTCAGCGAAAGACTGGCCAGCTCCACAATTTTGCGCGCCTGATGGTGAACATCGCGAAGCACTGGGCAAAGGTGCCGACAGACCAGCTCGAAGCGCTTCGGGACGTGCGCCGCGAGGTTGACCCTGGCAAGGGCGATATGACTGAGCGCAACCGCATGCGGCTGCGCGTATTCAATGATCCGGTGAACGTCGAACGTCTCATCAATTTGCCCGAAAGAATGATGAGGTCGGTCGCGCGATTGTCGAATCCGCGTTACAACGACGCCGTTCGGGCGCAGACGGCGCTCGCGATCGCGCTGCAGCTCGTTGCTCCCCTACGTGCCAAGAACCTGGCCGGACTCCGGCTCGATCGACATATCGTTCGCAGTCGCCCAGAGCGTCATGCCGTCGTCCACCTCGTCATTCCGGCCGGAGAGGTCAAGAACGACAACGCGCTCGAGTTTGAACTGCCGCCGGATGTCGTCCGCCTTCTCGAGCTTTATTTGAAAAAATTCCGACCGCTGCTAGTCACTGACGGCTCCTCTCACCTCTTCCCGGCGCGTCAGGGCGGAGCTAAGACGCCCGCGCAGTTGGCTGACCAGATAAAGCGTGCAATTAGAATTGGCACCGGCTTGATAATGAACGTTCACCTATTCCGACATTTATGCGCTTTGTTATTCCTGAAAGCCCATCCCGGAGAGTACGAGACCGTACGCTTGCTCCTGGGCCATTCATCGCTGGCCGTCACGGTGCGAGCGTACTGCGGCATGGAGCGGGATGACGCGGTCCGACGTTACGATAACCTCATCGGTAGCTATAGAAGCGCCCAGGGCGACGAACCTCATGTTCAGTGAGAGGCGCAGTTTGCCGATTGCTGCTTGGCCTGAACGGCATCGCCTCGCGTGGGAGGCGGGAACGGGCCCTGCTGAACTCTTCGAGCAGAAGGGCGCAGGCGCCAACTGGTCGCCGTACTCCAAAGCCAAGACCGCACGAGGTTATGGCCACTGGCTCTCCTGGCTGACGCAACACGGTCTGTTTGACCCCACACTCATGCCCGGCGCGCAAGTGACTAGACCGGTCGTGGCCGACTATGTCGAGATGCTCTGGGCCAGCTGCGCTCCCTACACAGTCGTGTGTCGTCTGCAGGAGCTCTACGACGCGTTGCGCGTGTTGGCGCCAGACATGGATTGGCGATGGCTCGCCGAGCTTTGGATCCGACTTGGTCGTCGTGCCGAGCCTGTCGTGAACAAACGGGGTCGTCTGCGCCCAACACCTGATTTGGTCGACCTCGGTCGACGAATGATGATCTCAGCCGAGCAGGAGGCCGGCTGGTCGATGCGGCGACGTGCGGTCCATTACCGGGACGGACTGATGATTAGCCTCATCGCGTATCGGCCTGTCCGCCTCGCAAACTTTGTATCGATCGTTGTCGGTGAACATCTTGTGCAGCAAAACGCAGGATGGTGGCTGCAATTCCCCGCGACTGAAATGAAGGCAAAACGGCCCTATGAAGTGGCGTTCCCCACTGCGCTGGTTCCAGAGCTCGAGCATTATCTCGCCGTCCATCGACCCGTGCTGCTCGCGGGGGAAAATGGCTCGCTCAGCCCCGGCACCAATGCGCTGTGGGTTTCCGAGGTCGGCACCAGGTTGGAAAGTGGTGCATTGGCGACGCGTATCCGGAAGTACACGAAAAAAGCGTTCGGGGCGTCGATCCCACCGCACTGGTTCCGCGACGCTGCCGCAACCTCGATCGCGGTCGAGGATCCACGACACGTCTGTGACGCCCACCACCTTCTCGGCAATACGCTCAGCACGACCGAGAAGTATTACAATCAGGCCAGCAGCCTCGAGGCATCGCGCCGGCACCAAGCCATGCTAGCGGCGCTTCGCAGTTCCATGAAAGGCCGACGGCAGGAGACCCGATAATGCGTGCCGCGATTTATGCAAGGTTCAGCAGCGAGAACCAGAGCGCCTCCTCGATCGCTGACCAGATCGAGGTCTGCTCCCGCTACATCGTCAAGAATGGCTGGGCCGCCGTCGCCACCTACTCCGATGCGGCGATGAGCGGCGCGAGCCGCTTCCGGCCAGGATATCAGCAGTTGCTAGCTGACCTCGGCTCGGGTGCCTTCGACGTGATCGTGGTCGAAGCGCTCGATCGGCTTGGACGCAAACTCGCCGATGTCGCTGATCTCCATGATCGCTGCACTTTCGCAGGCATCACCCTCGTCGCCGTCAACGTCGGCGAGATCACCCCTATGCACATCGGCCTGCTCGGCACGATGGCACAACTCTATCTCTCGGATCTCAAGCAGAAGACTTGGCGTGGCCAGCTAGGGCGGGCACTGCAGGGTAAGGTGCCGGGCGGCAAAGCCTATGGCTATGATCTCGTCACCGCCTCGACCGGCGAACGACGGATCAATGCCGTCGAAGCCGCGATTGTCCGCCGCATATTCACGGATTTTGCGAACGGGCAGAGCCCCCGCGCGATTGCTAAACAGCTTAACGCCGAAGGTATAGCGGGCCCGGACGGCCGGCCATGGGGCGATACCACCATCCGCGGTCAGGCCGAACGCGGCACGGGTCTCCTCAACAATGCCCTCTATGGTGGACGGCTCGAATGGAACCGCTGCAGCTACGTCAAGGATCCGCGCACGGGCAAGCGCGTCGCGCGGCCCAATCCCCGCGAGAAGTGGGAGATCACTGAGGTGCCGCACTTGCGTATCGTCGACGATGCGCTCTGGCAGCGAGTCAAGGTCCGGCAGAAAATGTTGCGGTTCGAGATCGGCCGCATTGCGGCCGGCAGTGCACTCAACCGCGCGCACCGGCGCCACTTCCTCCTGAGCGGTTTACTGTCCTGTGGCTCGTGTGGCGGCGGCTACACAATCGTCGCCCGCGACCGCTACGGCTGCGCGGCGCACCGGTCAAAGGGAACCTGCACGAATGCGCTGCTGATAGGCCGTCGCGAACTTGAAGGCCGCGTACTGAGTGGGCTCAAGGAGCAACTGATGGCGCCCGATCTGGTGGCCGCCTTCATCGACGCCTTCAATACCGAAATGCGCAATCTCACGACGTCCGCCGAGGCAGAAAGCCTTGCCCTCAAGAAGACCCTCGCCGAGATCGACCGCAGGATAGATGCCATCGTCCGCGCGATCGAGGATGGCGGCTACACCCCCGCCCTGAAAGCTCGGCTCACCGCGCTCGAGCAGGAGAAGGCGCAAGCGCAAAGGCGGCTCCGCACTGCCAAGCCCGCGCCAGTGCTCCGGCTCCATGCCAAGCTGCCCGAACTCTATCGAAGCAAGATTGAGCGCCTCGCCGAGTCGCTCAATGCGCCTGACACAGTGACCGAAGCTGGCGAGATTATGCGCGGCCTCATCGACCGCATCGTCCTGACCCCGATGGGAGATGCCCTAAGGGCCGAGCTACACGGCGATCTCGCCGTGCTCGCACGCTTCGCCCAGACGGGGAACGGCAAGACTGAATCTGCCGACGATTCAGCGCGATTATCGGTGGTTGCGGGGGTAGGATTTGAACCTACGACCTTCAGGTTATGAGCCTGACGAGCTACCGGGCTGCTCCACCCCGCGCCAAACCACGTGCGAACCCCGTGTTTTCGCGGGGCGGCGCTGTG
>Ga0187783_10000514_pt1 | contig 28641 bp, 25 predicted proteins | sample 1015_SJ02_MP02_2_FD_132471 | JGI IMG/M metagenome (GOLD analysis project Ga0187783, IMG submission 132471) | Tropical peat soil microbial communities from peatlands in Department of Meta, Colombia - 1015_SJ02_MP02_20_MG | ecosystem: Environmental > Terrestrial > Soil > Wetlands > Peat | place... | reverse complement strand
GACGGACAACGCGACCCTCGCGACGTACTACTCGACGATGACCCAGGCGATCTACGACAGCTACACCGAGATCTGGCTGTGCGTCCCGACCGCGTTCGCCGTCTATGCCTCGAACCTCCACGGCTTCGTCGAGAACCCGATGGCGAGCGCCGAGCCGTTCTCGATCGGCTTCAACACGCAGTGGCTGAGCTGAGCTAGGCGGGCGCCGCGGTCGCGCCCACCATCGCCGTGCCGGCCGGCGGAGCGCCCGCGTTGGCGGCGACGGTGGCGAGGAGGGTCTCGGGCGCAATGTCGCGGACCTCCGCCGCCCGGTGGCAGGCGACGAGCCGGCCGGTCCCCTCGAACGGGACGAGCGGGGGACTCTCCACGCGGCACCGATCGATCACGAAGGGGCAGCGCGGGGCGAAGCGGCATCCCGGCTTCGGATCGATGAGCGAGGGGATGTCGCCGCCGATCCGGTAGCGGGTGCGGCGCCGGCTCGCGTCGGGCACCGGCACCGCGGCCAGCAGCGCCTTGGTGTACGGGTGGACCGGGTGCTCGAGGAGCTCGCGGGCCGCGGCGTACTCGACGATCTGGCCGAGGTACATCACCGCCACCCGGTCGGCGACGAACCGCACGGCGGCGACGTTGTGGGTGATCAGGAGGTAGGCGAGCTGCCGCTCGCGCTGGAGCTCGACCAGACGGTTGAGGATCTGCGCCTGGACGGCGACGTCGAGGGCGCTCGTCGGCTCGTCGAGCACGATCAGCCGCGGCTGGACGCTCAGCGCCCGGGCGAGCGAGAGGCGCTGGCGTCCGCCTCCGGAGAACTCGTGGGGGTACTGGTCGAGGCAGTCCGGCGGCAGGCCGACCGTCGGGAGGAGCGCCCGGACGTGCTCGCGGACCGCCATCCCGCGCAGGCCCTGCTGGGCGCGGATCGGCTCGCCGACGATCTGCCAGACCCTCAGGCGCGGGTCGAGCGAGCCGACGGGGTCCTGGAAGACGATCTGGACGTTCCGGCGCCAGGCGCGCAGCGCGCGACCCTGCAGGTGCGTAACGTCCTCGCCATCGAACAGGATCGAGCCGCCGGTCGGCTCGTGCAGCCGGGCCACGACCCAGCCGAGGGTCGTCTTGCCGGAGCCCGACTCGCCGATGAGCCCGAGGGTCTCGCCCGCGCGAACGGTGATCGAGACGCCGTCGACGGCGTGAATCGAGCGCGTCGGGCGCCGGTTCAGCGTGTCCGCCAGGCTCCGGGTGATCGGGAAGAGCTTCTCGAGCGCGACGGTCTCCAGAAGGGGTGCCGGCTCGTTCACGGTAGCCCCGGCACCTTGTCGGAGAAGTAGCAGGCGCTCCGGTGCACGCCCCGACCGTCCTCCGCGCTCGCCCCATCCACGGGCGCGAGGGGCGGGGGATCTCCGCGGCAGACGTCCTGGGCGAGGACGCAGCGGGGGTGGAAGCGGCAGCCCGGCGGCGGCCGCGAGAGGTTCGGCACCGAGCCCGCGATCGTGCTCAGCGGCCCGTCGGCCTTGTAGTGGGCCGGCGCCGCGCGCAGGAGCGCCTTCGTGTACGGGTGCCGCGGCGAGCGGAACACCTCGGCGACGGGTCCGTACTCGACCATCCGGCCCGCGTACATCACGCCGACCTCGTCGGCGGTCTCGGCGATGACGCCGAGATCGTGGCTGATGAACAGGATCGCTGCGTCGACCTCGTCGATCAGCTCCTTCATCAGCGTCAGGACCTGCGCCTGGATCGTCACGTCGAGCGCGCTCGTGGGCTCGTCGGCGATGAGGAGCGACGGCTTCTCGCTCAGCGCCATTGCGATCATGATGCGCTGGCGCATCCCGCCGGAGAGCTCGTGGGGGTACAGGTTGAGGATCGTCTCGGGGTCGTTGATCCGCACGAGCCGAAGGTAGCGCAGCACCTCCTCGCGGAACTCCGAGCGGTTGCGCAGCCGGTCGCGCGCGGCCTCCTCGAGCGCTCCGTCGGGCACGACCGAGCGGACGAGCGCGCCGCCGACGCTCGACGCTACCGGCGGCTTCGAGTAGTCGAAGGGCGGATCGCCGCCCGTGAACGACTTCACCCAGCCCATCTCGCGATAGTGGCGGATCCGGATCGACTCGGCGATCTGGTCGAAGACGCGGAAGGCCGGGTTGAGCGAGTTGAGCGGCTCCTGAAAGATCATCGCGATCCCGGTGCCCCGGACCATGGGGAGCTTGCGCTTGGGCACCTTCACGAGGTCCGTCCCCCGGAAGACGATCTGGCCGCTGCCGATCGAGGCCGGGGGCTCGGGCAGGAGGCGCGGTATCGCCTGGGCGAGCGTGCTCTTCCCGCAGCCGGTCTCGCCGACGATGCCGATCACCTGGCGCGGGTAGATCTTCAGCGAGACGTCCGAGACGGCCCGGAACGTCCCGGCGCCGACCGTGTAGGTGATCTCGAGATGCTCGATGTCGAGAACGGGGTCGGTCATGAACCGGCCTCCGCCGCCGCGACCGCCGCGGGGACCTCGGTCTCCTGCGGCGCGTCGGGCGCGCTCGGGGCGGCCGGGAGCGGCGCCTCCGCCGGCGGATCGTGCGTGGACGTGCCGCGCACGAACGCCCGACGCGTGCGCGGATCGAGGATGTCCCGCAGCCCGTCGCCGAGCAGGCTGAAGGCGAGCACGGTAACGAAGATCGCCGCGCCCGGCGCCAGCACGATCCACGGGTAGATGCTGGCCGAGCCGGTCTGCTGGTAGTAGGCGAGCATCGCTCCCCACTCCGGCTGCGGGCCGGGGTAGACGCTGGCGACGCCGATGTAGCCGATCGTCGAGTAGGTCACGAGGACCGTGCCGATGTCGAGCGTGAAGTACACGATCACCGGTTCGAGCACGTTCCTCAGCACGTGCCGCAGCACGATCCGGTTCTCCGTGACGCCGGCGGCGCGCGCCGCGCTCACGTACGGCAGGTGCTTGACGGCGAGCACCTCGCCGCGGACGAGGCGCACATAGAACGGCCACCAGGTGATCGTGATCGCGAGGACGCTCGGTCCCACGCCGAGGCCCAGCACGCGGGTGAGGGCGAGGGCGAGGATGAGGCTCGGGAACGACAGGAAGATGTCCGTGACCCGGAGGACCGCGATCGAGGTGTAGCCGAGCAGCGTCCCCGGCGCGTTGTAGAACCCCGCGATCAGTCCGAGCACTCCTCCGATCAGGAGCGCGCTCCCGGCGATCGCGAAGCCGATGCCGAGGTCGAGCGGGAGCGCCAGCATCACGTTCGAGTAGATGTCCCGGCCGAGGTTGTCGGTCCCGAACGGGTGCGCCCACGACGGCGCCGCGTTGCGCGCCGACGTCTGCTGGAGCGGGCCGTACGGCACCAGGAGGTGCGGCGCGACCAGGACGATGAGCGCGGTGACGCCGATGAGCACGACTAGGATGAACCCGATCAGGGAGAGGGGGTTCGCCCGCAATACGCGCCAGAAGACGCTCAGCTGGCTCTCGCGTCGGTGCGTCGGGGTCGGGGCCGGGGAGGGGGCGGTCAACGACCTACCTCCAGTCCACCCGCGGGTCGAGGAGACCGTAGAGGATGTCCGCCGCGAGGTTCGCGACGACGACCGCGATCGCGAAGACGATCACGACGGCGATCGCGCCGTCGAAGTTGGGGGACGAGCCACCGCCGCCGATGACGGTGTAGGCGTACTGGCCGATCCCGGGCCAGTCGAACACCTCTTCGACGACGACCGTCCCCGCGAGCAGCCCCCCTGCCGTGAGGCCGAGGACGGTCGTGGTCGTGATGAGCGCGTTACGGAGCGCGTGCTTGTAGAGGACCCAGAACTCGCCGAGCCCCTTCATGCGGGCCGAGCGCACGTAGTCGAGCGGGAGCACCTCGAGCATCGAGGCGCGCGTCATGCGCGTCGCGATGCCCATGTTGATGAACGCGAGCACCGCTGCGGGCAGGATCAGGTGCGAGATCGCGTCGATCGTGTACGGAAGGTTGAGCGCGATCATCGCGTCGATGACCGACATGTGGGTGTACTGCGGGAACGGGACGAAGACCGTCGAGTACTCGCCGCTCGTGGGGAGCCCTAAGTACGGACCGATGAAGATCGCCGCGATCACCGCGCCGAGGTAGGTCGGGGTCGCCCAGCCGCTCAGGTAGAGGATCCGCACGAGGTGGTCGCCGAGGCGGCCGGCGTACTGCGCCGCGATCACCCCGAGCGGGATCCCGATCACGACCATCAGGAACAGCGAGGCGAGCACGAGCTCGATCGTCGCGGGGAGGCGCTGGTCGATCTCGGACCCGACCGAGCTCCCCAGGACCGCCGCGCCCCAGTTCCCGTGCGCAAGGCTCGTGAGGTAGTTCCAGAACTGGTCGGTCAGCGGCAGCCCGTACTTCTGCTCGCAGTTCTCGAGCGTGGTGGAGCCCGCGTGGAAGTACCACTCGTGGCAGAGCGTGCTCGCCGTGAAGTCGAGGTGCGAGACGAAGAAGGTGAGGACGATGACGCCCAGGACGACCGGGATGAGCTGGAGGAGCCGCTTGCCCACGAAGACGAAGAGATCGCTCAGACTCCGGCCCATTCCCACCCCCTCCGGGCGACCGTTGCTGGGGCCCGCGCGGTCGCTCGCGGGCCATCGACTTCCCTCTATTAATGCCCCGGCGACGGCCGCGGGGGCCCCGTGCCGGGTCCTCCGCTCCGAGACGACGCCGGCTCTCGCGAGCCGGCGGAGCTCGGCGTACGCCTTCGAGCGAGCTCGGCGACCCGATACGGGGTCCGGGGGCCCGGGCGTTCGCCAGCAGGACCAGCGCCCGGACCCCCTTCGGGCTCCCGAAGGGCGCGCTGAGCGCCGGGTCGATCTCGAGCGGAGCGGGCTCGTCCCTCGACGAAATGAGTGGGAGGGGGAAATCCGCCCTTTTCCCGGGGACTACCTGCCCGCCTCGTTCGCCGGTCGCGTTACGGCAAGTAATCGCGCGGGAGGGTTCGCAGCTCCTTGAACGTCTCGGTCGCGACCCCCACGAACCGCTCGATGTCCTTCTCGGTGTGCGCGCTCGAGAAGGTCAGCCGCTCGTAGTTGTCGGGGTGGATGTAGATCCCCTTGTCGAGCAGCAGCTGGTGGTGGCGCAGGTAGAGGTTCCAGTCGATCTGCAGCGACTCGCGGTAGTTGACGATCTTCTTGCGGCGGGTGAAGAAGAACTGCAGCATCCCGTTCACCGACTGGACGATCACGTTGACCTTCGCGTCGCGGGCCGCCTCTTCGAGCCCCTTTTCCAGGCGGTCGGTGAGGCGAGCGAAGCGTGCGTACAGCTCGTCGCCGCCCCGGGAGAGGATGCGCAGGTTCGCGAGCGCGCCCGCGAGCGAGAGATTGTTCGCGAAGTAGGTCCCGCCGAAGCTGATCCGCCCGGGGGCGATCAGGTCCATGTACTCGGCCTTGCCCGACACGGCGCTGATCGGGACGCCGCCGCCGAGCGCCTTCGCCCAGCAGGAGATGTCCGGTTCGACCCCGTAGAGCTGCTGCGCGCCCCCCGGGGCCACGCGGAAGCCGGTGAACACCTCGTCGAAGATCACGAGCAGGTCGTTCTGGTGCGCGATCTCGACGACCCGCTTGAGATAGTCCGGCGCCGGTGGGATCACCCCGGCGTTCGCCATGATCGGTTCGAGGATCACGCAGGCGAGCCGGTCCCGGTAGCGCTTGACCATCCGCTCGAACGAGGTGATCGAGTTGTACTGCGCCACCATCACGTAGTCCGTGACGCCCGGCGGGATCCCGGCGGAGTTCGGCAGGGGTCGCGGGTACTCGTCGAGCCCCGCGACGATCGGCGGCGCCTCGGCGCTGATCAGCGCGTAGTCGTGCTGGCCGTGGTAGTGGCCCTCGAACTTCAGGATCGCGTCCTTCCCCGTGACCGCGCGCGCGATCCGGATCGCGTTCATGGTCGCGTCCGAGCCGTTCGAGCAGAACGCGACCCGCTCCGCGTTCGGGACCATCTTGCGGAACATCTTCGCGAGCTCGATCTCAAGCGCGGTGGGCGCCGCGAAGTGGAGCCCGAGCTCGGCGCGCTCCTGGACCGCCTTGACCTGCTCCTTGGGGGCGTGCCCGTTGATGAGACAGCCGTAGCCGAGGTTGAAGTCGAGGTACTCGTTGCCGTCCTCGTCCCAGATGCGGGCGCCCTTGCCGGCGGAGATGAACGGCGGGCAGGGGTCGTAGGAAGCGACGCGTATCAGCGAGCTCGACGCGTTCGGGATGTACTTCTTGCCCTCCGCGAACAGTTTGGCGCTGGTCTTCAGCTTCGGCACGAGCCGCGCGATCGGGATCGGGAGGGCCTCGGGCTCCGCGGGGGCCTCCTTCGCTTCCGACTTCGCGCCCTCCCTCGGCTCCTTCTTCTCTTCCCCCGCCGGCTCGGCCGGGCCCTTGTGCGCCGGCTCCGCCGGAGGATGCGTCGGGGTCTCCGCCTCGGACTCGGCCGCCGCGAGATGGCTCAGCGAAGGGTGATCGAGCCCCGGCAGGCGGACCGTTCGGCCGTCGCCCGGGTCCGGGAGACGGGGCAGCGGGGCGGGTTCCATATCCGCCATAACTCACGCATCTTGGGGCGCGGTTCCGACCCCGAGTGCCCTATATAATTTTAGCTCGGAAGCGGCGGAACCCCGTCAGCGGACCGGCGCTCCGCAGTTCCCGCAGAACTTCACCCCCGGCCGTGATGGCGCCCCGCAGGCGGGGCAATTCTGCGCGGGAGGGAGAGGTTTGCCGCAGTTTCCGCAGAACCTCACGGTCGAGGGATTGGGCGCCGAGCAGGCGGAGCAGCGCACTGGCCCCGGGGGGACGCCGGCCGGCGCCGGCGGCGCGACCGGACCCGCCGACGGGCTCGGGTTCGGTGGGCCGCCCGCGCCGGCCGCCGCTCGACGGCGCATCGACTCCTGCAGGCGCGCCTCCACGAGCGCGCGCTGCTCGGGTGGCAGCCGGGCGAGCACGTCGGAGGGAAACCCGGCCCCCGGGCCGGTCGCGCCGACCGTGATGTCGGCCGGGACGAGGCCGGCCGCCTCCAGCGCCTGTCGGATCGTCCCTTCCACGAACGAGGGGTCGCCCGCCGGGGCGGCCATCGCGCGCTCGAGCGCCGGGCCCGCCACCATGCTCAGCACCGTGTCCGTTGGGGCGCTGTCGCTGAGGCGACGGCTGATCGCCGCCTCGAATCGGACCGGGTCCTGGATCGAGAAGCGGATGGAGGCACGGATCGGGGCCGGGGGGCCGGACGGGGAGCGGGCTCGAACGGACAGCGTGCCGGTCTGCGGGCCCGTCGTGTAAAAGACCGCCCGGGTGTCGAGCACCGTGCGGTCGAAGCCCGCGGCCGGGGGCCGCGAGCCCGCGGCCGCGTGGGGCGCGGTCGCCGTCGTCAGGACGTGCTCGCCGGGCCCGAACGCATCGAGCGGCGCTCCCTCCCGGCTCACCAGCACCGCCACCTGGCCGGTCGGCACGACGAGGCGGACGCCGAACGGCAGCGCGGAAGGACCCGCGCTCGAACGCCAGCGCGGCGGGACGAGCTCGGGACCCCGGATCTCCGGCGTCAGGGCGACCAGGACGTCGCCCCGGTCCTGGTAGCTCCGGTCCGGCAGGTGGGTGTCCAGCCACGCGAGCGCCGCCGTCGGCGCTTCCTCCATGTCGGCGAACTCCTCCCGGGCCGCCGCCAGGAGGGCCGACCGGCTGGCCGGGTATCCGTCGAAGCCGGGGCTCTCCGAACCGGCCCCCCCGAGGAAGTCGTTCACCGCGGGAGGGGCGCCGACGAGGCCCAGGCCGAAGTACCAGGGCAGGCAGGGATGCCCGCACGTCGGGCAGCGCCCGGCGCCGGCGCGCGCGCAGGCGCAGGCCGAGGGGGAGGGGGCACAGTCCGGGTGGGAGCAGCTCGCTTCCCCGGCGCAGTGCTGGCACATCGGAGGGGTCGGGTCACCCGAGCTTCGCGCCGCAGTCCCCGCAGAAGTTGACGGTCGGCGGGTTCTGATGGTGGCAACTGGGGCACTCGCGGAACCCGAGCGGAGCGCCACAGTTGTTGCAGAACTTGCCCGCGCCGGACGGCTTGCCGCATTTCGGACAGATCGTGGAGCGGTCCGAGGTGTCGCCGTCGAACTGGCTCTGGCTGCGCACCTGGGCCTGCATCTGCTCGACGCGGACCTGGGCCTTCGCCGCCTGGGTCTCCGCGGCCAGGCTCGGCGCGTCGTGGGTGCACAGACCGGCCTCGTTGTTCCAGTCGGCGGAGCAGACGAGCTGGTTACACCTCGGACACTTCTGGAAGTGCGGCTTGGCCTCGTTGACGGCCTGCTGGAAGGCGTTGTCGTGCTCCTTGTGCCAGTCCGCCGACATGCCGCGGAACTGGCTCGCGGTGCCGGCCATCGAGCTGGCGCTGGAAAGACCGCTGCCACCGCTGCCGGCCATCCCGCTAATCGCGGAGAGGCCGCCGCTCAGGAAGCCGAGCCGGCGCGACGAGGCCTGGCTCTTGGAGGGGATGAACGTGGAGTCGTAGCCAGACCCGCAGAGATCGCAGTGGAACCGCCACTGGAAGCCCTTGTCGCCGCTGAGGTCGTCGACGTTCCTCGGGTACTCGAGGAGCGCCATCGGACCCCCGCGCTCGAAAGGGGTTTCTCGGTTTAAACCCACCGCGGTCGGCTCAGGTTCGGGCCGGCCTCAGAGACCCTTCTGCTTCCAGAAATCCTTGAGCTTCGTGCCGCAGCGCTCGCAGCGTTTCGCGCCGGGTGCTACGACGGCGTCGCAGGACGGGCAGCGGTAGCGGACCACCGCATGGCACTTTTCGCATACGTCGGAGTCGGGCCCGACGGCGGCGCCGCATCGCGGGCAGGCGATCGAGAGGGGCTTGCCGCAGGTGTTGCAGGTGGTCCAGCCCGCCTGGATCGGCGCGACGCAGTAGGGGCAGACCATCTGGAGCGGGTGGGCGCGCGAGCAGAACGGGCAGACCTTGGAGTCCTCGTCGACGAGGTTGCCGCAGAAGCGGCACGGCCGCTTGTAGCCCGGCATCCGCTCTCGATGGGGCTCGGGCTATTTGGAATGGTACGGCCGCGCGGGCGCGCGGCGGGCTCGGACGCGCCGCCGGCCGCCCCGTCAGCCGACCGGCGGCAGCGGGTCCTCGGGGGGGACGATCGCGGTCTCGATCGACCGACCCGCGAGCGCGGCGCGGAACTCCCCGGCCGGCACGCACCGCTCGGGCGGCACCACGCCGACCTCGCGGATCCGCTCGGTCGCGATCAGCTCCGCGCCGATCGCGCCGGCGACCCCGACTGCGTACTCGGTCGCCGTCAGGTGCCAGTCCGGGCGCGCTGGGAATCGGGCGATGGCGTGGCGGACCACCGGGGCCTCTCCCTTCGACCCGTGGATCTCGATGTCGCAGACCTCCCAGTCGACGACGCGGACGTCCTCGGGCACGCCGAGCAGCTTCTCGCGCTTGACCAGGGCGAGCGTGAACTCCTTCGGCACGACCGCCTGGCCCCGCACTTCGAGCGGGCGATCCGACCCGAGCCCGAGCAGGGCCATCGTGCGGAGCACCTCGATGCCGGGGCCGCCCTCCTTCCACTCGCAGTGCGCGAGCCGCTTGTCCCGCAGGCTCTCGGGCAGCGTCGCGGGCTCCGAGTGCAGGGTCCGGTAGACCCGGGTCCGGCCCACGGGCGGAGCGAAATCGAACTCCTCGGCGCCGCTCATCGGCGGATGCTCGCGGTAGGCACCGCCCTCGAAGACCACGGCCGGCAGCACCATCTCGTCCAGAAACGTGCTCGGCGACCAGGTGAAGGCGAGCTCGGGTCCGCCGACCGTGAGGTCCCGCCAACCGTCCCGGATGACGATCGAGTCGACACGGTCGAGATCGCGGCAGGCCTCCATGGCGAGCACGTTGGAGATGCCCGGCACCTGCCCGAGCCCCGGGATCGCGAGCACGCCGGCCCGGCGGAAGGTTCCGTCCAGCGCGAGCTGGCGCCGGGTCATGTGGAACAGGCCGCCGAAGTCGAGGTACGGCACGTTCGCCTCGAGCGCCGCCTCCATCACGGTGAGGTTGAACCCGTACTGGACCGCGTTGACGACCACGTCCGCGCCCCGCAGGAGCGTGACCAGCTCGCCGCGCTGGCGCACGTCGAGTCCGGTCGCCCTCGCCCGCTCCCCGGCGGCGTGCGCCGCGGCCCGCGCCAGCTCGGGGTCGAGGTCCGCCGCGACGACCTCGTCGAAGACACCTCCGACGGCGAGGTCGCGTACGGCGCAGCGGCCGGTGAGCCCCCCGCCCCCCAGCACGATCGCTCGCACGTTGGTCCCTCGTCGGGGCGGTCGAGGCGGAGCCTCTATAGGAACCTTCGGAGCCCGGCGTCAACTCGTCGCGCGCGGACGGCGCGTCCTGCGACGCGGGGGCGCCGCGCGATCGGGGCCCGGGTCCGGCGGCGCGACGGTCGGGGCGGGAGCCGGGGTCGACGGCGATCGCGCCAAGAGCTCCCGGAAGGTTTCGAAATGGCGCAGGAACGGATCGGCCCGTCGACGCTCCTCGAGCTCGAGGAGCGCGATCTCGAGCTGGGCCTTCGCCTTGGGATCCCCGCTCGCGGCGCGCACGAGGTAGACACACAGCGCCTGGTAGTGGGGCAGGACGAACGCGTCCGGCCGCGGTGTGCTCATGTCGCCCTTGCGGGGACGGTAGATCCGTTCGACCGGCACGGCGGCCGCGACCGCCCGGCGATGGGAGAAGCCGAAGTACCGACCGGGACCGAGAATGCGCGTCACCTCCCGGACGTTACCGTTGAGGTTGTTGGTCAGTCGATCGCACTCGTGCCAGCACCACAGACCGAAGCCGTAGTCGCCCTCGAGGTAGGCCTCCCAGGCCCGGGCGTAGAGGGCCCGCTCGCGCTCTTCCTCGCCCAGCTCGGGGTCGAGCGCCGCGCGCCAGTCGGAGATCAGCACATCGACCCTCATGCTCGGCGAGAACTCCCGCTGGGCCGGGACCGGGGCCGGGGCCGCCACGGGCCAGCGAGCCGCCCGCGGGCTTAGCGGGTTCGGGCGCCGGTCGCGTCGGCCGGGGCGTCGAGACGGGTCCCCGCGATCCACGTCTCGCGGACGACGGGGGCCCCCGTGGAGATCGCCGCGTCGAGCGACGGCGCGCGCACGCGTACGAGGTCGGCCGGGGATCCCGCCTCGAGCCACCCCAGGCGTGGCTCTCCGAAGACCGCGCCGGCGTTGGCCGTGTAGAGGCGCAGCGCCTCCTCCGCGTCGAGGGCTTCGGCCGGATCCGGGTTCGCCGAGCGACCGCTCGGATCGGTCCGCTGGACGGCCGCCCGGAGCCCGCGCCAGGGATCGAAGGAGTCGTACGGCGCGTCGCTCGATCCGACGAGCCGGTGGCCCTGCTCGCTCAGGGTGCGGAAGGCGTAGGCCCAACGCGCGCGATCGCGCCCCAGGCGGCGGCCCAGCCACGCATCGCTCCACACGAAGCCGGGCTGGACGACGATCGCCGGCCGGGCGCGAGCCAGCTTCGGCAGCAACAGCGGCGGCGTCAGCGACACGTGCTCGATGCGGGCGCGCCGCAGGTGGCGGACGGTCACGCCCTCGAGGAGGTCGAGCGCGAGCGCGACCGCCGCATCCCCGATCGCGTGGAGGGCGGGCGCGAGCCCGCGGGCCGTGATCTCCCGGATCCAGGCGCGCAGCGTGTCGGCCGATGCGACCGCCCCGCCGGACGTCGAGGGTTCGTCCGAGTACGGCGCGCTCAGCCACGCCGTCCTCGGGCCGAAGGCCCCGTCCAGGAACGCCTTCGCGCCGACGACCTCGAACAGTCCCCCCGGGCCGGACGGTCCGCCCGGGTCCTCGAAATACTCTTGCCAGCGTCGCCCGTCGAGGTAGACCCGCACGCGTCCGGGCCACCGGCCCTCGGCGGCGAGACGCCGGAGGGCGACGGCCTCCTCGGGCGCCGCGTTCATCGCTCCGACGGTGGTGAGACCGAGGGCCGCGGCCGATCGCAGCGTGCGGACCAGCGCGTCCGGATCGATCGCCGGGGGAGCCGGCCGCCGGGAGGCGAAGAAGGGGATCGCGGCCTCCAGCAGGCGGCCGTCGGGCTCGCCATCACTGCCTCGACCGATGCGGCCCCCCGGTGGGTCCGGCGTAGCGCGGTCGATCCGGGCCGCGCGCAGCGCGCTCGAGTTGGCGACGAGCGCGTGCCCGCTGACGTGGACGAGTACGAGGGGGCGGTCCGCCGCGAACTGATCCAGATCTCGACGGTCGAGCCAGGTGCCGCCGGGGAACCGCTCGGGATCCCACCCGCGCGCCTCGATCGGCCCGTTGGGGTGATCGCTCGCCCAGCGCCCGATCGCCTCACCGAGCGCCGCCGCCGATCCGATCTCCCGCACGTCGAGCCCCTCGCGCGCGCGGGTCACCTCGGCGACGTGGAGGTGGGCGTCGATCAGACCGGGGACGACGAGGTCGCCCCCGAGCGGGACCACCTCGGTGCCGGGGGCCGCCGCCCGGCGCGCCTCGGCCTCGGTGCCGGCGAGAACGACCTCACCCTCCTCGACCAGCAGCGCGGCGCAGTAGCGACGCCCCGTGAAGATCCGACCGCCCACGAACAGCGTCGCGTCCGTCATCCGTCCCCGCGCCGTCCCGGGCGAGGCGGCCGGGGCACGAAAGGCTTCGGACCGCCCCGCCACCGCCGGCCGAGGTACGTCGACCGGCGCGCCTACACGTCGAGGTACTTGTAGAACTCGTAGGGATGAGGCCGCAGGCTGAGCTCCAGCTGTTCCTGGCGTTTGAGCTCGAGGTAGGTCTCGATCAGCGACGCCGAGAACGCCGGCTTCAGGAAGTCGTGGTCGGAGGCGAGGCAGTCGAGCGCCTCCCCGAGGGAGCCCGGGAGCTCCGCGATCTCGAGCTCGCGACGGCGCGCCGGCGTCAGCTTGTAGATGTTCTCGTCGACCGGCGCCGGCGGCTCGATCTTCTTCTTGATGCCATCGAGGCCCGCGAGCGCGAGCGCGGCCTCGGTGAGGTAGATGTTCGCCGAGGAGTCGGGAGTACGGTACTCCACGCGCTTCGGGGCCATCCGGCCCCGGAAGTAGGCCGGGATGCGGATCGACGCCGACCGGTTCGCGCGGCTCCAGGCGATGAAGACGGGCGCCTCGTAGCCGGGCACCAGCCGTCGGTAGGAGTTCGTCGTCGGGTTCGTGATGCCGCAGAGCGCGCGCGAGTGCTTCATCAGCCCGCCGACGTAGTAGCGGCAGGTCTGGCTGACCTCGGCGTAGGCGTCCTTCTCGTCGTAGAACGTGTTCTTGCCCTTCGACCAGAGCGACTGGTTCGTGTGCATGCCGATCGCGTTGTCGCCGTAGACGGGCTTCGGCATGAGGCACCCGACCTTGCCGTTCTGCCGGGCGACGTTCTTGATCACGTACCGGACGTCCTGGATGTGATCGGCCATCGGCACGAGCTCGTCGAAGCGCACGTTCAGCTCGGACTGGCTCGCGGTCGCGACCTCGTGATGGTGGGCGTCCATCACGATGTGGAACTGGTCGGCCAGGATGTTGCACATCTCCGCCCGTAGCGGCAGCAGCGAGTCGACCGGCGGGGTGCGGTGGTAGCCCTCCTTGAAGCGGACCGTCGCGTCGATCGGTCCGGGGTGCCACGGCGCCTCGCTGTGGTTGACGAGGTAGCCGGATCCGGCCCACGCGTCATGGACGCCCTGGTACGACGGGATCAGCTCCACCGAGTCGAAGACCCAGAACTCGATCTCCGGCCCCCAGAACGACTTGTCGAAGCCGGCGGAGGCGAGGACGGCCTCGGTCCGCCGGGCGACCCCCCGCGGATCGTGGTCGTACGGCTCCTTGGTCCCGCCGATACGGACGTCACAGATGAACCGGACCGTCCCTCCCGCCTCGGGGTTCCAGGGGATCGTCGCGAGCGTCCGGGGGTCCGGCACGAGCAGCATGTCGGACTCGAAGATCTCGCGAAAGCCCCGGACGGACGAGCCATCGAGCTTCGGCACCCCCGAGACGAACGACTCGGCCTCGAGGGTATGGAGCGGGACGTCGACCTGATTGAAGCCGCCGAAGACGTCGGTGTAGAACAGCTGTACCCAGCGGACCTTCTCCGCCCTGAGCTCCTCGAGGATCCGCGCGCCGTCCGGTCCGCCCTTCGACTCCTTCTGCGGGGCCACCCTCTCTGCCTCCGCTCCCCGCGACGGTGCCGAGCTACATCAACATTGACCCGCCAAAAATGGATGTTTGACCATTATTCTACGGAGAAGTATTAATTCGTAGCAAGACCATGCCAACTCATGCGCCGAACGTCCACTCTCGACGAGCTCGACCGTTCGATCCTCGAGGAGCTGAACACCGACGCGCGCCGCAGCCATCGCGAGATCGCGCACCGCCTCAAGGTCTCCCCCACGACCGTGAGCGCGCGGGTGGCCCGCATGGAGAGCGCGGGTGTGATCCGTGGGTACATCCCCCTGCTCGACGACGAGCAGCTGGGCTGGGACCTGTGGGCGGCGATGGGTATCCGGATCTCGAAGGGTCGGCTGCGGGAGGTCGAGGAACGTCTCGCCCGCGACGCCCGGGCCTACGCGATCTACGACGTCACCGGCGAGACCGATGCCCTCCTGATCGGGCGCTTCCGCGACCGACGCGACCTGGATCGGTTCGTCAAGCACGCCCTGCAGGACCCCCACGTGGAGCGGACCAACACCCAGGTGGTGCTCAACCGCGTCAAGGAGGACCGGCGCGTGCCGGTCTCGCGTCGGACGACGGAGCCCGGCACGGCGAGCTGAACCGACCGGGCGCGGACAACCTAAAAGAGCCCGAACGGCTCGACGCCGAGCGAGGACCGACGATGGACTGGGGGATGGAGAACCGGATGGGCCGGATGTTCTCGCCCGCGAGCGCGAACACGGTCATGCTCGCGGTCGACCACGGCTACTTCATGGGCCCCACCCACCGGCTCGAGGACGCTCGGTCCACGATCGCCCCGCTGCTCCCGCACGCGGACGCGCTCGCGCTCACCCGGGGGATCCTGCGACGATGCGTGCCGCCCCACACGTCGACGCCGATCGTGCTACGCGTCTCGGGCGGCGCGACGATCCTCAAAGACGACCTCTCCGAGGAGAAGATCACGACGTCGATGCGCGAAGCCCTGCGGCTCAACGTGAGCGCCGTGGCGATGAGCGTCTTCGTCGGCGCCGCCCACGAGCACGAGTCGCTCGTCCACCTGGGCGAGCTCGTCGACGCGGGGGAGGACGTCGGGATGCCCGTGATGGCGATCACGGCCGTGGGCAAGGAGCTCGAGAAGCGGGACGCTCGCTATCTCGCGCTCGCCTGCCGGGTATCGGCCGAGCTCGGCGCCCACCTCGTCAAGACCTACTACTGCGACGGCTTTACGAAGGTCGTCGAGGCGTGCCCCGTGCCGCTCGTGGTGGCCGGTGGGCCGAAGCTCGACAGCGTGCGCGCCGCGCTCGAGCTCGCGCGGAGCGCGATCGACGAGGGGGCTCACGGGGTCGACATGGGCCGCAACATCTGGCAGTCGGACCACCCCGTGGGGATGCTGAAGGCGCTGCGCGCGATCGTCCACGAGCGCGCGAGCGTCCCCGAGGCGCTGCGGATCGTGGAGGAAGAGTCGCGCGCCGGACGTACGAGCGTCGCGGCGACGCCCGCCTAGCACCGGCCGCCGGAGTGGGCGGCCGAACCCTGATATGGGACTAACCCTACCGCGCCGGCGCGCGGGGATTGCCAAGCTTGGCCAAAGGCGCCAGATTCAGGGTCTGGTCCCGTAGGGGTTCGTGGGTTCAAATCCCTCTCCCCGCATTTCCCCGGGGGGTGCGAGGACTTCCCGGGGTGCCCACGTAGCGTCCATGGCGTGGCGAGTCCGTCGAGGCTCGTCCGAGCCCGAGACTCCCCTGCCTTGAACCTGGGATATCCTACTCTCACGACCGGGCCGGTGGTCGACCTGGAGGTGGGAGAGCGGGCGGGGTACAGCGCAAGGCCGAGCCCTCGAAGGTCCCCGAACTCCTCGGTCGGCTCGGCCCCTTGAAGGAGGACGGCGTGACCTACCAGCGGAGAGTGCGCCGTGAGCGGTCGGAGGCTTCTCATCGACGCTAACATCTTCGTGTCGCCTCGGAACCGGAACAGGACGGGCCACGCCGGGTGTACGCGGCTGCTCGACCTCATCGACGCGGGGAAAGTTCGAGCGATGGTGTCGACCCTCTCCCTCGCCGAGATCCGGGCCGGCTTGACCGCCGCCGAAGCCCGGAACGTCGGGCAGGCGTTCGACGCGATCATCGCCGCCACCGGACAGCGACGAGGCGCCTCTCGCTTGGTCACGCAAGACCGTGATATGGGCCATCGTCCGTCGATCCTACCCACGCGGGCGCCCGCTCGGCTCGGCTAGGCCGAATCCCCGGGTGGTGAGGTGGGTTCCGTTCCCCGAATGCAGCACCCGCGTACGGACGAGGCCCGTGCCGTCCCGACGCGACGGACTCACACGGCGCCGGGTACCTCAGGGGAGGCCACACCGTATCCCTCCCGGACCGAGGCGCCAAGGGTCGTCGGCCCCGGCCCGGGAGGCCACGGAACGGCCCCGAACGGCATCTCAGGGGGAATCGCGCCGGACGAGGCGCACCGCATCCTCGGGGCAGGATACCACGCAGAGACCGCACGCCCGACACTCGGTCGCCCGGGGAGTCCGCGACGTCCGGAGCCCATGGTGGCGGGCTTTGGCGCGTCCGAGGTGTCCGAGCGATCGGTACTCGGCGTCCGTGAGCGTTCCCAGCTCGAACACCGAGTACGGACAGACCTCGACGCAGTCGGACTTGCCCTCGCATCGCCGCAGGTCGACGATGGGACGCCAGGTCCCGGGGGCGGCTCGGCACTCCTCGCCAGGCCGCCGGGGATCCCTCGCGGCCCGGCGCGCCTTGGCCGCGTTGGGCGAGCCCTCGGGAAGCTCGGGGCCGGTCGGGTCGCTCATGTGGAGCCGACCGACCCCGCGCCGTCCCGAGCGAGGCGGGCCGGCCGGCTCATCGGCCCTGACGCCGGAACGCCGTGACGGCGAGCGCGTAGAGCAGGACCCCGACGATCGCGATCGCCAGGAACGCCTGCCCGATCTGCGTCCAGTCGAACCCGGTCAGGATCAGCGAACGCGACGCCGTGGCGACGTAGCTCACCGGGTTGAACCGCGAGAACGTCTGCAGCCACGGCGGAAGCAGCCCCGCCGGTAGCATCGCCGTCGAGAGGAACAGGAGCGGGAACGTCAGTGTGAAGCTGACCGCCATCGTCGACTCGGTGTTCTTCGTGAACAGAGCGACGGAGTTCGACAGGCCCGCGAAGGCGACACCGAAGCCGGCGGTCATTAGGACGATCATCGCGTCCCCCGCGACGCCCGTCGCGAAGGGGATCCTCCAGCCGAAGACGAGCGTGAAGACGAAGGCGATCGCGAGCACGATCGCCGTCTGGGCGGCCATCCGGATCCCGTCCGCGAGCGTCTTGCCGATCAGCACCGAACCTCGCGAGATCGGCGCGACCAGGAACTTGTCCATGAACCCCGTCTCGATGTCGCTCACCATGGAGAACCCGGACTGGGCCGCGCTCTGGATCGCGCTCATGACGGCGATCCCGGGCAGCAGGACCGCGATGTAGTCGTAGGTGGGCGGCGCCTGGCCCGGCAGGTCCGCGGCCCGCTCGAAGACTGTGCCGAAGGTCTGGCTGAACATGCCGAGCCAGACGATCGGCATCATCAGCGTGAAGAACAACAGGAAGGGGTTGCGGCTGAGCTTGCGCAGGCTCCGGTAGGCGACCCACAGGACCTCCGTGAGCCGACCCCCGGCGTAGCCGAGCGCCCCGGTGGCGGGGAGGGACGGAAGCGACCGGCGGTAGGCCGATTCCGCGGAGGTCATCGTCCGTTCCTCCGTCCGGAGCTCCAGTGGGTGCGGGAGGCGGGCCGGACCTCCTCGACCTGCATCTCCCGGCCGGTGTGCTGGAGGAAGACCTGGTCGAGCGTCGGCGGCGATACGGCGACCTCGTTCGCCAGGATCTGCTCGGACTCCAGGCGTCGCAGGACCTCGACGAGCGTCGCGCCCCCGTTGCGGGCCCGCATCGTGACCCCGTGCTCGAACTCGACCGCCCCCTCCACCCCGGGTACGCTCCGGGCGAGGAGGAGCGCGCGGGCCCGGGTCGCTTCGAACTGGGCGTCCTGCGGAAGTCGGATCGTCACGAGGTCCGCGCCGATCGCGGCCTTGAGCTCCCGGGGCGAACCGGTGGCGACGATGCGACCGTGGTCCATGATCGCGATCCGCTCGCAGAGCTGGTCGGCCTCCTCCATGTACTGGGTCGTGAGGAAGATCGTGGTCCGCTCCTCCCGGTGGAGCTTGCGAAGATACTCCCAGACGCCGTTGCGGGTCTGCGGATCCAGCCCGGTCGTCGGCTCATCGAGGAAGAGCAACGGAGGATGATGCACGAGGCCGGAGCCGAGGTCGAGCCGCCGGCGCATCCCGCCCGAATAGGTGTTGGCGGGGCGGTCCGCCGCTTCCGTCAGCTGCAGGACGTCGAGGAGCTCCTCGACCCGGTCGCGGACGACCGTCTTGGGCAGATGGTAGAGGTGGCCGACGAGCCGCAGGTTCTCCCGACCGGTGAGGTCGCCGTCGACCCCGATCGACTGGCCGGCGTAGCCGAGGATCTGCCGAACCTTCGGCGCCTCCCGGACCACGTCGTATCCCCGCACGCGGATTCGGCCCTGCGTCGGCTGGAGCAGGGTGGTGAGGACCTTGATCGTCGTCGTCTTGCCCGAGCCGTTGGGACCCAGGAAGCCGAAGAACTCCCCGGCCCCGACATGGAAGCCGATCCCGTCGACCGCTCGGACACTGGACGCGTCCCTCTTCGTCCCGCCATAGACCTTCACCAGACCCTCGACCTCGATCATCGGCTCGGAGTCGGCGGTATCGGCATGGGCGATCGGGACCGGGGAGGGCAGCGCGGCGGCCATAGTCGTTTACCCCAGAGTCGTTCTCTAATAAATTGTTTTCTAGAGAATCATTTGCGTGCGAAAGGTTCTTGGCGCCCCAGGGACTCTGGGGCCCGTGGAGCCCTCCCCGACGCCTCGAGAAACCCGGATCGAGGAGACGCTGGGCCTCATGCGCGGCGCGCTCGGTCGCGCGCTGGCGGGAGCGGGCGCGGGCCCGACTGGGGAGGGCTTCCCGCTGTTGCAGCATTTCGCGCTGCACTACATCATGCACGATCGTCCGGGCATCACCCAGACCGAGCTCGCCGCCCTGCTGGGCGTCTCGCCGGGCTACGTGACGACGCTCATCGACCGTCTCGAGCAGGAACACCTCGTGCGACGAATCCGGGATCGTAAGGATCGACGCGTGATCCGCCTGTCGGTTACGATCAAGGGCCACCATTTCCATCACACGTTGCACCGACGCTTCCCGGTGACCGCGATCCCGCTGTTCGAGGGGTGGACGGACGAGGAGATCGCCACCTTCCAGACGCTGCTGCGAAAGCTGGCGAACCCGTCGGCAGCGCCCCCCCGCGAGTGATCCCGACCGCCACGTGCGACCGCACGACCGGGTCATGGGTGCGAGCGGAAGCTCGGTCGGCGCGCACGGGGACGCGCCGTTCACGGCCTCCGAACCAGGTGGTCCCTCGGCGGCACGCTGGGCCCCCGTCGCGCGACGGACAACGCATCATCAACGGCGAGCGACACGCCGGGACGGGCGCGAGGACCCGGGTTCACCCGCACGGAGTTTATAGGCCGATCCGGGGTACGCGAGGGGCCGACCAATGACCGACCTGTCGGGTCGAGCGGTTCTGGTGACGGGGGCCAGCTCGGGCATCGGCCGGGCGACGGTCGAACTCCTCTCGTCGAAGGGATGCCCGGTATGGGCGGGCGCTCGTTCGGCCCAAGACCTCGACTCGCTCGGCGCCCTCGCTCATGTCACACCCCTCTCCCTGGACGTCACCCGCCCGGAGGAGGTGGATCGCGCCGTGACCCGGGTGCGAGCCACGGACGGGGGCCTGTTCGGCCTGGTGAACTGTGCCGGGATCGGGAATCTGGGTCCTCTCGCCGAGATGTCGATCGACGAGCTGCACGAGGTGCTGGCCGTCAATCTCGACGGAGCGCATCGCATGATCGCGGCGATGTTCCCGCTCCTTCGCGAATCGAAGGGACGGATCGTGAACATCAGCTCGATCAGCGGGTTCCTGGTCGAGCCGCTCATCGGCCCCTACAACATCAGCAAGCACGCCCTCGAAGCCTACAGCGACGTCCTCCGAGAAGAGGTGGCCGCACTGGGGATTCGTGTGATCACCATCGAGCCGGGCGCATTCCAGACGAGGATCTTCGACAGCGGGCTCCGTCGCCGGGGCGACGAGCTGCGGCGCCGGTGGACCGGCTCCGATTCGGTGTACCGAGATCAAGTGCTGCAGACGCTGACGTACCTGGAACAGCCGAACGTGCGGCACCGATTGGAGTACCCTCTCCCGGTACCGGTAGCTCATGCGGTGACTCACGCGCTCTTCGACGATGAGCCCAAGTCCCGCTACGTCGTCGGGACCGCTGAGGAGCTGAGCGCCGTGGTGGATCGACTCCTGTCGTTGACTCGGGAGTTGAACGAGTCCCACCCGGGCCGTCTGCCCCCGGAGGAGCTCGCCCGAAGATTGCGCGGATCCGACGGGCTACCGTAGTCGCTTCGGATCCGCCTCCCCGCAGCGGGACCTGCTCCGCGGTTCGAGGAACGGACCGGCTCCATCCGAGAGGCCCGCGTGCGTGGGGCTCGGGCGTGCGTGCGCGAGGCAGCATTCCGAGCCGGGAAGGCGAAAAGCGGCCGATGGCGCCCGGCGGTCCGAGCTAGGCGGATCGAGCCGCTTCGCGTGCGCCCTTTTCGAGACGGGTAGCGCCCTCAACGTCGCTCCACTCCCGGTTCGCGCTGGGCGGGTTGGTGGCGAGGCCTGTGGAGCGGAACGAGCGGAGCTTGCCGTCGTGCGCTCTCGCCCGGCCCCGGGGTTCCAACGCGGGGCGGCACCCCCGTCGCGACCCCGGGCCGGCGACGCGCGAGCGCGCCCGGGATCGTGATCACGGGACCGAGAGGAACCGGTCGGCGAGCCCGAGGGACTCCTCGTCCGAGGTCCGGAGCCCGCTGTCCCACATCTGCTCGAAATCGCCGGCACTCAGGGCGGCTCGGCAGGCCGAGACTCCGCGATGGAACTCCGGCTCCTCGTCGGGATCCATCGCGAGGCCGGTGCGTTCGGATTGAGCCTGCGCCACGCCCAGGAGCCGGGTCGCGAGCGCCGCCTCCCCCCGGGCGAGCGCCGCGCGGGCCGACCACGCCATCACGTACGGCATCAGGTAGCGATCCGAGCTCTCGCGGACCAGGCGGAGGCTCTCGCGCAGCAGGGGGATCGCGTCGTCGGAGCTCCCCCGGAGAACTTCGATCGCCGCGAGGTTCAACGTCTCCGCGCGCACCCAGCTCGACCGACCGAGCCGGCGGTTCAGCTCCAGATTCTCCCGGTAGAGTCGCCGCGCCCCGTCGAGGTCCCCGTCGAGCCGTGCCGCCGCCGCGAGCATGTGGAGGGGGGTGGCGGTCGCGGCCTCGCTGCTCCGCTGGCGGGCGAGCTCGAGCGCGTTCTCGCTCCATCGCCGCACCTCCGTCGTGTCGCCGCGACGTAACGCCACCCGGGCGAGGCCCCCGTAGGCCTGGCCGACGAGGCTCCCATCGTCGAGGGAGCGCGCGACGTCGAGCAGCTCCTCGAAGTAGCGCTTCGCTCGCTCCTGATCCAGCGCCCGGAAGGCGAAGGTTCCGGCCGCGTAGAGCGCCGTCGCCCGGACGGCGGTCGGCGCCGCCGCTCCGGGGGCGTCGAGGGCGAGGGACAGCCAGCAACGACCCTCCTCGGCGTAGCCGCGATCGAACTGGAAGGTCCAGATGCGGGCCGCGAGCCGCAGCGCCTCCGCGCTCCGCTGGTGCGAGGCCAGCCAGTCGAACGCCTCCCCCAGACGTTCGTGCTCCTGCTCCAAGCGATCCGCCCACCGATCGCCCTCGGGTCCATCGAGCTTCTCGCCCGCTTCGTCGGCCAGCGACAGATAGCGCAGCGCGCTCGCTTCGTCCATGCCGCCGCGGCCGAGATCGTGCGCGTCTACTTACCGTTCCCAGCCGCGTCGTCGCCCTTCCCGCGGTGATGCGGCCCGAATCCGCGCAGCGGGGCATGGCGTCCGGACTCTCCGCCACCCAGGGTGCCGTCTCCAAGGTCCTGCGCCGGTTGGTGGCCGCCGGCGTGGTGCGCCCCCCGCGATGTCACGTGCGCGGAGAGGCCCGTCCGATGCGTGCCTACTCCCTCGCGTCCTGCGGCGAGGCGCGGCCCCCTCCTTAATCTCCGTCGCGCAGGGAGGCGGATACCACCCTCGGACCTCGGGCTCCCGGCCTCGGGAGAATCGGGCCCACCTTTATCCCGCCGGTCGGAAGTTCCCGCGCCGTGTGTCCGCGTTGGATCTCGGAGCGCCGGACCGTGAAAGTGTTGCTCGAGCCGCACGGGGGGATCGTTTCCCTGACGATGAAGACCCACTCGTACCTGTTCATCGTCTCGCACCGGTTCGTCGGGATGAAGCGGATCCGCACGGCCGACCGCATCGTGGCGCGGGCCGGCTACAGCACGCCGCGCGTGCTCGCCCTGATCGCCGAGGTCTATCCCGACGGTCGATGAGCGGGCGATGGCCATCGCCCCGCCGGAGACCCTAGCGTGGCGGCGCTGGGCCCGGAGATGGCCACCCTAGAGCTCCGACTTCCCGCTCAGCGTCCTGTCCCGCTCCTCTTCGTCCGCGAGGATGGCCGTTTCTACGTCATACCGAGTGCTGGGACCGCGGGCTGGTTCCGGGACGCGCTCGGCGCGGGCGGTGCCATGGTCCAGCTGGGCGACGCGCAAGGGCTGGCCTGTGCGGCCCGGGAGATCGTCGACCCGATCGACTCGGATCGGGTACGCGAGCGTTTCCGCGCGAAGTACGGGGAGACGACGTTCCGTACCCACTTCGCCGAGGCGACACGGCTGCTCGAGCTCGACCCGCACCGGCCGGTGCCGGCGCTCCGGCCCGCGGAGCGACTTCGCGAGGAATTCGACCGGGCCGCGGAGGGTTACGACCGGGCGCTCGCCGAAAAACCGGTCGAGCGGTATCTCAAGGACCGGGCGATCCCAGTGTTCGAACGGATCTTCCGCGGGGCAGATCCGCTCCTCGAGATCGGCCCCGGCACGGGCTACCACACGCTCCCACTGCTCGCAGGGGGCCATCGCCTCATCGTGGTGGACGTCTCGACCGGGATGCTCGGCGAGCTCCATCGGCGCGCGTCCGCCGCCGGGCTCGACGGCCGCCTCGAGCGGCGGACCGGCCGGCTCGGCGAGCTCGACCGGGTCACCGCCGACCTTCCGAACGGCGCCATCGGGGGAGCCTTCTCCGCCTTCGGAGCGTTCAACCTGGAGCCGGAGCTACCGCGCGCGGCCACCGAGCTGGCCCGGCTCGTCCGGCCGGGAGGACGCCTCGCCTTCGTGGCGCTGAATCGGCCGGCCCTCGCACCCATCGCCTGGGAGATCGCCTCCGGTCGACCCCGGGCCGCCGCATCCCGCCTCACGGAGCGGGTGCCCGGCGGCCGTGGCCATTACCCGCTCGAGCTCACCGTCCGGACCGCGGCGGCGTGGGACCGGCTGCTGCGCGTCGGGTTCCGCCGCGTGGGCACGCAGGCGATCTCGGCTATCGCCCCGCCGTTCGATCCGGACTGGGTGGGCCGCCTGCTGCCCACGCCAATGGGGCGACAGCGCGCTCGCCGGTGGGACGCACGGATCGCGAGCGCGCCCATGGGTCCGCTGCTCGCGGAGTGGGTACTCCTCGATTACGAGCGGCGGCCCGACCGGGGAACGGCTCAGGACCGGCATGGCCACTGACGAGAGCGCGGGCGTTCCTGCCACCGTAGCCCCGGGAACGGAGGCCCCTGCTCCCTCGCCGCCGACGCTCGGACGCGTTGGCCTGCCGGCCCGGGCCGTGACGCTGCTGCTCGGGGGCCTTCTCCTGCGGGAGGCGTTCTCCTTCTGGACCGGCCACCCGTTCGACCTGGAGGTCTGGATCCGCACCGGCGCGGCGGCCGCGCGCGGGGTCGACCCGTACTCCTCGTTCTGGCCCGCCGTCCCCGGCGTCAGCTTCGCGTACCTCACCCAGCCGATCACCGCGGCCGCCTACCTGCCCTTCTGGCCGGCGCTCCTCGGGGAGCTGTACCGGCTCTGGGAGGTGGTCGGGAGCGGCGATCGGTTCGTGCTCTACTTCCTCCTCAAGCAGCCGCCGATCCTGGCGGACGTCGCGACGGCCTTGCTGCTCGGGCGGCTCGTGATGCGCTGGACCCAGGACTCCGCGCGGACGGTCCAGATCGTCGGCTTCTGGTCGTTCTTCCCGTACTCGATCATCATCACCGCGATCTGGGGCCAGTTCGACTCCATCGAGGTCGTGGTCGTCCTCGCGCTCCTGTTCGCCGATTCCTCGCTCCAACGCAACGTCCTCTACGGCATCGGCATCTTCGTGAAGTGGTTGACGGCGATCTTCCTACCGCTCGAGATCCTCCGGGAGCGGGGCGCGCGTCGCCTGCTGTTCGTCGTCGCGCTCGCGCTGCCCGCGGCGCTGACGCTCGCGGTGTTCGCGGCGGAGGGCTGGGCGTTCACGGGCCTCCTCGCGACCGGCACCTCCCAGACGCACGGCGGGGGCCTCGGCATGAACTACGCCTCCCTGCTCGATCTCCCGGCCGTCCAGACCGTCCTATTCCGGGTGCCGGGATTCTACACGGTCGCGGCGTACCTCTGGGTACCCGGCATCATCGTCGCCGGCTACGTGGGCGCCGCCGGGCTCCGCCCGTCCACGCCCCGCGGGGAGCTGCGCGCGATGCTGCTCGTCGTCACGACGTTCCTGCTGCTGCGCTGGGGCGTCTACGAACAGTACATGCTCTACCTGTTCTCGCTCCTCGTCCTCGACGTCGTCGTCTTCCATCCGGGCCGGCGCGCCTACTTCCGGTTCACCTACGCGCTCGCCCTCGTCTGGCTCCTCGTCAACAACGACCTCGGGATCCGCTTCGTGAGCCCGCTCAGCACGGCCGTCCAGCCGTATACCGCCGCCCTCGACCAGAACGACACCTGGGGACTGTTCCGCTCGTATGCGCTGATCGGGCTCGCCGTGATCGTCACCGTCACCCTCGCCCAGCTCCTCTGGGCGATCGCGAAGGACCAGGAACGACCGATCCCCTGGTGCCTGGACGGCCTCGTGCGCGTCGGGCGCTGGGTGCGCCGGGGAACGACCGCATGAATCGTCCTACCCCGACGTCGCCCGGCGGGGGGCCGCGCGTCCTGGAGCTCACGCAGCGCTTCCCTCCCGCGCTCGGCGGCGTCGAGCGCCACGTCGAGCAGCTCGCCCGCGAGCTCGCCGCCGCCGGCGCCCGCGTGGAGGTCGTGACCACGGACCTGATGCGCGATCGCCCGTTCGCGCGCGGCGCCTTCGGCCCGTCCGACGCGTCCGTGACGGTCCGACGCCACCGGGCCGTCCGATGGGTGCCCGTGCGGCACGGCCTCGGCATCGCCGCGCCGGGGATGCTCGTCGACGCGCTGCGCGCCCCGACGGACGTGCTCCACGCGCATGCCTTCGGCTACTTCCCGACCTGGGCCGGGCGCGTCGCCCACGACCTGCGCGGCGTCCCGCTCGTGATCACCCCGCACTCGGACCCGGGCACCGGCACCGGGGCCTCCCTCCTTTACGCGCGCGCGGTCCGTCGGGCGACGCTGCGTCGGGCCGATCGGATCGTCGCGCTCACGCACGTGGAGGCCGACGCGCTCGCCCGCGACGGGGTCGACGAGCGTCGCATCCGGGTGATCCCGAACGGCGTCGACCTCGACGAGTTCTCCGCCCGCGCGCCGCGTCCGGCCGGCCCGGAGGATCCGATCGTACTGTTCGTCGGTCGCCTCTATCCGGAGCAGAAGGGGATCGAGACGCTCGTCGAGGCGTTCGCATCGCTCGCCCGGACCCGCGCGGCCCGGCTGCGCCTCGTCGGCGAGGACTGGGGTGGGCTCGCCGCGGCCGAGCGGATCGCCCGAGAGCGCGGGATCGCCGGCCGGCTGACGGCCACGGGGCCGGTGCCGCGGGCCGCCCTCCTCGGCGAGTACGCACGCGCGGACCTCCTCGTGCTGCCGTCGCGCTTCGAACCGTTCGGGATCGTCCTGCTCGAGGCGATGGCGGCTGGCCTTCCGGTCGTCGCGAGCCGGGTCGGCGGGATCCCCGAGGTCGTGGCGGACGGGCGCACCGGGCTCCTCGTGCCGCCCGGCGAACCGGGCCCGCTCGCCGAAGCGATCGGCTCCCTGCTGGACGATCCTATCCGCGCCTCCCGGCTCGGAGCGGCCGGCCGGGCGCGCGCCGCGAGCTTCGCCTGGCCCCGACTCGCCCCGCAGTACCTCGCCCTGTTCCGAGAGCTCGCACCCGGAACGGCCGTCTCGGCGCCCGCCTAGCGTTCGAGCGGCGTCTTCGTCGACGGTGCGGCCGGCGCGAACCCGCCCGCCGCCCGCACAGGCTCGTACGCCTGTCGGAGGGCTTCGAAACGCTGCGACACGTACGCAAATCCCCGCGGAGCCGTCCGCGTCGCGAAGCGGGCCTCCCGTCGGCCGTGCCGTTCCAGCCGCCGGTTCCGCCGGAGGCCGGCGATCTGGAGGTACGCGGCGAGGAGAGGGAACAGGGCGAGGTTCAGCGCGCGGACCGGCAACGGCACGGGCGGGCCGGGGGCGCGAGCGTCGTCGCCCCGGCGGAGGGCGTAGAGCCGGGGCAGCTCGCCCGCCATCCACGGTGCGCGTCCGAGCAGCCCTCGATAGTAGGACTCGCCGCGCAGGATCCGGGCCGTGAGCGCCTCGCGGGCGAAGAGCAGGCCCTGGTCCCGGGCGAACTCCCGCTCCACCGCGCGCTCGTCGAGCGCGTAGTTGAGGCAGATCGGCGGACCGTGAGCGCGTTCGAGGCGGGCGGGCCCGAACCGCAGCTCGAGGTAGGCGTAGGCGAGGCAGGCCCACAGCGCCCCGGCGCGCGCCACGAAGAAGAAGTCGATATCGTCGCCCGCCTCCGGCTCGCCGTAGGCGGTCGAGCCGGTGACCCCCACGCACCGCAACCACGGGCCGAGGCCGGCAAGGTCCCGGGCCAGAACCCGCTCGGCCCTCGCCTGGAACGCCACTCCGCGGGCCCGGCGCTCCCCGCGCGCCTCCGGCGTCGCTCCGGCGGCGATGACGAGGTCTCCGCGCACATCGCCGAGCGCGGGCCGCCGGGCGACGTACTCCGCGACGCCGGCGACCGTCGAAGGTCCCTCGTCGGGCAGGAGCGTGAGGAGCTGGTCCAGCCCGACCCCCGTGCGGAACCGGCCCGCGACCTCGACGAGCGAGGCCACGCGCCGATCCAGTTCGGTCGCTCCGGACCGCCGATCCGGCGCGGCCCGCGCCTCGATGGGTCCGCCGCCGGCCCGCTCCGTCGAATCCTCGCTCGAGATCCGCCGCCATCGGATGTGGTCCCGGCGCGGAGGCAACAGGTCCCATCCGGCCAACCCGGCGGCGGCGAGCTCACCGGCCCCGAGCGCGGCGAGCGACGGGAGGCCGGCGCGCTCGGCCCGGCGCGCGCGAAGAAGGACACGGACGGCGGAAGCGGGCGAGCCGAGCGCGTACCGGGAGAGGCTCGTGGGGGCGATGCCGAGCACGTCGGCGACCTGGCGATGACCGAAGCGCACCCGCCGTCGCTGCTGGAGATGGTCGCGCCACCGAGAGGGGATCGTGATCGCGACCCGGGCCCCGGGCGCGTAGAGGCGGGCGCCCCCCTGCCGGGCGAGCCACGCCCCGAGGTACGAGCCGTCGTTGATGATGCCGTCCGGAAGCTCGGGAGCGGGCCGCAGGCTCAGGAGCAACAGTTCGTCGGAGAGGTGAGCACCGCCGCCTTCGGACCGCAGGAGGAGGTGGAACTGGTGATGGACCTCCCACATCAGGCGGAGCGTCCCGGCCCAGCGGCCGCGCATCCCGGGCGGGACACACGGTCGGCCCATGACCGCGTACGGCGCCGGCACCCCGCCGGCGGTGCGGAGCAGTTCGCCGACCGCGTCCGGTTCGGCGCGCGCGTCGCCGTTGAGGAGGACGAGGCTCTCGCCGTCGGCACGGCCGAGGATCGCTCGGATCGCGTGGGCCTTCCCGAGACGCTCGGGTTCCTCCACGACGCGCACCCGAGGATCGTCGTCGGCGATGGCGCGGGCCCGCTCGACGGTGCGATCGGTGCACCCGCTCGCGACGACCCAGATCGTGCTCCAGCGCGCCGTCGACGGGAGCTCTTGGTCCAGCAGGGAGCGGATCGCGCCGGCCACGTGCCGCTCCTCGTTGTGCGCGACGACACCGCCGGTCAGGACGCCCGATTCGCGGAGCACCGACCGAGGAGCCCACTGGGCCATTAAGAATCCGAGCCGCCGTTCCCGGCGTTGGGAATCACGTCGCCCGCCGCCGGCGCGCCCACGATCTCCTCGGAGTTTGTGAACCGGCCGCGTAAAGCCGATCCCCGGCCTCGTCGCGGGCGGGGCCGATGGTCCGGATCCTGAGCGACGAGGACGTTCGGGACCTCGTCGACATCCCGGCGATCGTCGGGGCGCTCGAGCGGGGGTATCGCGCGGACGCCCGGGGCGAAGTGGTCCCGCTGCCCCGCCGCCG
>Ga0187783_10000513_pt1 | contig 28672 bp, 28 predicted proteins | sample 1015_SJ02_MP02_2_FD_132471 | JGI IMG/M metagenome (GOLD analysis project Ga0187783, IMG submission 132471) | Tropical peat soil microbial communities from peatlands in Department of Meta, Colombia - 1015_SJ02_MP02_20_MG | ecosystem: Environmental > Terrestrial > Soil > Wetlands > Peat | place... | reverse complement strand
CTCCGCTCAGGATGACAAGGATTCCTAGGGCAGTTCGTCTTCGTCGAGGCCGAAGTAGTGCCCCAGCTCGTGAATCACGGTCTCGCGCACTTCCTCGACTGCTTCAGCGCGCGTGCGAGCGACGCGGTTGATCGGTCCGCGGAACACCGCGATTTCGTCGGGCAGCAGCGGCATGTCGTGGGTGCGCTCGGTAAGCGCAACGCCGCGATAGATGCCCAACAGCTCCGAATCGTCTTCCGCGCCTGCGTCGCTCTCGAGGTCTTCGTCGGTCGGCTCTTCCTCGACCGCGATCACGACGTTTTCGATCAGCGTCGCGAACCGTTTGGGGAGCGATTCCAGCGCTTCTTCGACGACCCGTTCAAACTCAGGCCGGGTTAGTGGTCGCAATGGCCGATTTGCCCGCGTAGCGGGCGGCTTGTCCGAGTTGTTCCTCGATCGCCGTCAGCCGGTTGTACTTTGCGGTGCGATCGCTGCGCGAGAGCGAGCCGGTCTTGATCTGGCCGGCGCCCGTAGCCACGGCAAGATCGGCGATGGTCGTGTCTTCGGTCTCTCCCGAACGATGCGAGATTACGGTGCCGAAGCCGGCCCGTTGCGCCATCGCGATGCAATCGAGCGTTTCGGTGAGCGTTCCGATCTGGTTGAGCTTGATCAGAATGGCGTTTGCTGCGCGCTCGCGTATGCCGCGCTCCAGAAACGCGATGTTGGTTACGAAGAGATCGTCGCCGACCAGCTGAACGCGCTGCCCAAGCGCTGCGGTAAGCTGCCGCCAGCCGTCCCAATCGCTTTCGGCCAAGCCGTCTTCGATCGAGACGATCGGATAGCGATCGCAGAGGCCGGCGTAGAGCGCGATCATGTCGCCGGCGTTTGCCGAACGATCGCCCGAGAGCGGATAGTATAGGCCGTCGCGGTCGAATTCGCTCGAAGCCGGGTCCAGCGCGATCGCCACATCGCTGCCGGGTTGGTAACCGGCGCGCTCGATCGCGGCGACGATCAGGTCGAGCGCCTGATCCGGCGTCTGCAGCGGCGGTGCGTATCCGCCCTCATCGCCGACCAGCGTGGGAAAGCCGCGCTCGCGCAAAATTTTTCCAATCGCGTGAAAGACTTCGGCGCCGTAGCGCACCGCTTCGGCTTCGGTGGGCGCGCCGATTGGAACGATCATGCATTCCTGAAACTCGAGCGCGCCTTCGGCATGCTTGCCGCCGTTGATCACATTCATCATCGGAACGGGAAGCGTCGCTGCCGACGGGCCGCCGAGGTAACGGAACAGCGGAAGCGAGAGACTCACTGCGGCGGCGCGCGCGACCGCAAGCGACACGCCGAGAATCGCGTTCGCGCCGAGATTCGATTTATTCGGCGTGCCGTCGAGCTCGATCAGCTTTGCGTCGATTTCGCGCTGAGCGGTGGCGTCGAGGCCCTCGATCTCCGGGCCGATGACGTCGTTGACGGCGCGCACCGCGTTGAGCACGCCTTTGCCGCCATAGCGCGCGTCGCCGTCACGCAGCTCGACGGCTTCGTTCGCGCCGGTCGAAGCGCCCGAAGGAACCATCGCCTCCTCAACGGCACCGAAGCTGGTCGCTACGGTGACCGCAACGGTGGGATTGCCGCGTGAGTCGAGCACCTCGCGCGCGTGCACCGCTTCGATCAGCGGCGTACCGTTGCCGCGCAGAGATTCGAGCGTCATCCTTATTCCTTTATCCAGCGCTCGAGGTCGTGACGCCGCGACACGAAGTCGTTGTCGCTGAAGAACAGCTCGAGCTCCCGCTTGGCACTGGCAGCACCGTCGCTGCCGTGAACGAGATTACGGCCGATCGTCTGCGCGAGCTCGCCGCGGATCGAGCCCGGCGCGGCATCGAGTGGGTTCGTCGCGCCGATGATTTGACGGCAACCGTCGATCACGCGTTCCCCCTCGACCGCCATCGCCACGAGCGGGCCGCTGGTGATGAACGCGACCAGGCCATCGAAAAACGGCTTGCCTTTGTGCTCGGCGTAATGAGCGCGCGCGCGTTCGCCGTCGAGCTGCATCAGTTTCATCGCCGAGATAATGTAGCCCCGCGCTTCGATGCGCGCGGTGACCTCGCCGATCAGCCCGCGCGAGACCGCATCGGGTTTGAGAAGAATGAGGGTGCGTTCGATAGCCATAAAAGCCCCTTTGGGGTAAGCGTCGTAGTCATCCTTCGAGGGAGGAGCTGCGGAGTGTTAGCGGCGGGACCGTACGAGGCGGTGGCGCGCGAACTGGCGGGGACGCCGTTTGCGTCGATCGCGTATGTCGAAGAGACTCAGAGCACCAACGCCGACGCCGCGGCGCTGCTGGCGGACGAAAATTATGGCGGTCATACCATCGTCGCCGAGTATCAAAGCCGCGGCGCGGGGCGAAAGGGACGAGTTTGGCTCGCGCCGGCAGGTACGGCGCTGCTGTTTACCACGATTTTGCCGCGAGCGATTGACACCGAGAAGCTGTGGGCGGTTCCGTTTTGGGTGGCGCTTGCGGTGCGGCGAGCGCTGCTCGACTTCGGAGTCGTCACGGCGCTGCAATGGCCCAACGACGTACTGCTGCGGGATCGCAAGCTGGCCGGCATTCTCTGTCAGTCTTGCGTCGTCGCGTCGACCGCACGCGTGGCGTGCGGGGTTGGAATCAACGTGCTCCGTCCGGGCGCCGATCTCGGAATCGATCCGCCGCCCGCGTTCTGCGACGACGTTGCGCCGGTCCAACGAGCCGCATTGCTGCAGGCCGTCCTGCGCGAGTACGAGCGCTCGCTGTTCATGCTCGATCAACCCGAACGGATCGCTGCAGCTTGGGACGAAGCAGCCGATTTGCCCGGACGGCCCTACCGCATCGCGCTCGACGGCGAAGCCGAACCGTTCGAAGCGGTCGCGCGAGGGCTCGCAAACGGCGGCGGTTTGCGCGTCGTGCGTGAAAACGGCGCGCAAGAAACGGTCTCGCTCGCCGACGCTCGGGTCCTTCGCCCTTCGACAGGCTCAGGGTGACAGGCTAGGGGCGTTCGTTGCGGGCGCGCGTGAGGCGCCGATCGCAGATCTCGCAAAAGTGCGGCATCTTGTTGTCGGTTTCAAAGATCGAATTCGAATAATACATCGCGCAGCGCGCGTTGTAGCAGTGTTTGAGGCCGAAAGCATGGCCCAGCTCGTGAATCGATTCCTTGAGCGTTCGCTGAAAGAGCAAGTTTGGGTCGGCCGGCTCGCCGTAAAATTCCGAACGCAGGCGATGGGTCGAGACCACCGCCAGACCTTGGGCATCGTCGGCGTCGCCGAAGATGAAGCGATGCGAGGTTTTGTAGAGGTCGAAGTCGGTGATCGCCAACAAGACCGCCTCGGCTTCGGGGTGGGCGCGCTGCACCTTGGCATTGAGCGTCCCGACGAAAAGCTGTCCGCGGGTCGCGTTGAGCGAGCTGCGCGGGACGACGAGCGAGCGTTCGACGCGCGCGCTCGCGAGGAAGCGTTCTTCGAGGCAGGTCGCGAGACGGTCCAAAAACGCTGCGTCGATGGTGTTGATCGGCACGATGCGGATATTGGAGTCCATCTCGGGATTCCTTAGTTCGCTTCCGCCCGAAAAAAAACTTGCCGCGCAGGACGATAATCATCCTTAAGATGACAGACGCATCGTGCGTCGAAGGCGTTGTGGTGATCGTTGGGGTCGGCATCGACATGGCGGACGTTGACCGCTATCGCTTCGACGCAGCGAAGCTGGCGTGGTTCGCGCGCAAGATTTACACCGAGCGCGAGATGGCGTATGCGATGCGCAAGCGCAATTGGCCCGAGCGGCTGGCCGGATTCTTCGCCGCCAAGGAAGCGACGCGCAAGGCTTTCGGTCACGCGATTCCGTGGCGTTGGGTCGGCGTCGCCCACGAACGCAGCGGCAAGCCGATCATCGAGCTGCGCGAACGCGCGCAGCAATTGGTGAGCAGCCGAGGCGTGCGCACGATTCACCTGACCATCACGCACACCGGTAGCGTGGCCGCGGCCGTCGTTATCTTGGAATCGTGATCTACGTTCTCACCCCCGACGCGATGCGCGCGGCGGATGCTGCCGCGATCGCTCGCAGCGGCGAGGACACGCTGATGCATAACGCCGGCCGGCGCATCGCCGACCGTCTGCGCGCGATGACCTCGCCGCAGATTCCGATCGTCGCATTCGCCGGTCCTGGAAACAACGGCGGCGACGCGTTTGCCGCGCTCGCCGAGCTCGCGCCGGAATACGATTGTACGATTGCAGCCGACCCTTCTGCGCGGCGCTCGGCCGCGCGGGCGGCAGCCGAAGCGCGGGCGGCCGATGCGGGCGTTCGGGTGGTGCCGCTGCCCGAGAACGAGCACGAGGCGCGGGCAATGCTCGAGGGCGCGATCGGAGTCGACGGCTTATTTGGAACCGGCGCGCGGCTTCCGCTGCCGGAACCATACCGGCATCTCGCCCGCGCGCTCGACGCGCGGGAACTGCGCGTGCTCGCGATCGACATTCCGAGCGGCGTCGACGCTCTGACGGGAGCGCCCAGCGACGATGCGGTCCGCGCTACCGTTACGGTCACGCTTGCGGCGGTGAAGCCGGGACTGCTGCTCGAGCCTGGGCGGGAGTACGCGGGCGAGCTGTGGTGCGCGGAGATCGGAATTGACGATGCGACGCTTGCCGCTGGGCCGCGCGAGTTTGCGGCGCTCGACGCGCAAGAGTTCTTGCGGCTGTTGCCGCAACGCAAACCCGACACCGAGAAGCGCGCGGCGGGGGCGCCGTTGATCGTCGCAGGCTCGGCACAGTTTCCCGGAGCCGCCATACTCTGCGCGCTCGGCGCGGCGCGAGCCGGCGCCGGCTACGTAACCGTCGCGACGCCGAGCGCGGCAGCGCGGGCGCTGCGCATGCATCTCATCGAGCAGGTCGTCGTCGAGCTGCGCGACGATGCGAGCCCGCAATCGGTGGTTGACGAGCTGCTCGACATTTCCCGGCGCAGCGGCGCCGTTGCTATCGGACCGGGCCTCGGCTTGGACGATCGCACCGGAAAAATCTTTGCGAAATTCATCGAGCGCAACGAGCTGCCGGTCGTAATCGACGCGAGCGGGCTCTTCCATTTGAGCAAACGGCTCGAGCTTCTGCGCGGCAAGCCATGCGTGGTCACGCCGCATGCCGGCGAGTTCGCGCGCTTGTCGGGAAAAGGAACCGTTGCACCGGGAACGCGCGTCGAGCGCATTCGGGAGTTCGTCGATCGAACCGGCGTAACCACGCTGCTCAAAGGCTCCGACACGCTGATTTACGATGGCAAGGGACCGGTGCATATCAATCCGACCGGAACGAATGCTCTTGCAACCGCCGGCACCGGCGACGTGCTCACCGGCATCATTGCAGCGCTACTCTCGCAGGGGCTATCGCCGGTCGATGCGGCCCGCGAGGGCGCCTATTGGCACGGTTTAGCGGGCCGGCGCGCACAAGCGCAACGGCGTGCCGGCGTGATCGCCCGCGACGTGGCCGAATCGCTGGGAGGAGCGCTGCCCGAACCGTCGGATTCAAACATGCTCGTTCGGATTAGCTAGGAGGCGGCTATGCAATCGTCGCGCCGTTTTGACTCGATAACCGCGGTCTTGCTGGCCGGTGCTCTGGCCGCGTGCGGCAGCAACGAACGTTTCGCGACACCCGGCTCGGTTCAGCCGCCTAACGTAACCGCAGCCGGGGGAGGAGCATTCACCGCGCGGCACGATGGATACGTACCCGTCTCGAGCCGGTGCACGGCGCACAGGAACGGACGCTTCGAGTTCAGTGGCGACGGGTTCGCCAAGTTCTTTCACAAAAACTGGGAGCGCGGAAGCATGACGGACAAGCGAGGCGGCAACGACTGCTCCTGGAGCGGAACGGCAATGCTCAGCGTCGAGGGTCACGCAGGCAACTCTATTACCGTCACGTTACGTCTTGCTAACGGCTCGAAAGACCCGTGCGCCCAAAGCAGAACTTTTATGGCCTTCGTTGTGACGTCGGGAACCGGAAGGTTTGCTCACGCAACCGGAAGCGGCTCGATAACGTTCGAATGCTTGGGGTCAAACGGGTACCACGACGACTGGTCCGGCACGATTACGTTCTAAGGATTGCTCATTGTCATCCTTCGACAAGCTCAGGATGACACGTGACGAGCTCAGGATGACACATGACAACCTCAGGATGACACGTTGCGTGTCGCCGCGATCAGCGGGCTGACGAATTCCTTTACGCGCTCGGCGGCCTCGGCACCGAGGAAGCCTTCATACGCATCGATCAATGCGCTGCCGACGACGACGCCGTCGGCGAGCGCGGCGATTTCGCGCACTTCGCGAGGCCGGCTCAAGCCGAAGCCAACCGCCAACGGCTTATCCGTGAGCTCGCGCAACATCGCTAAAAGCGCGCGAAGCGGCGCGAAGTCCGGCGTTTTTGCCGCCCCGGTTACGCCCAAGCGCGAAACGACGTAAACAAAGCCGGTTGCGGCGGCCGCAATTCGCGTCGCGCGTTCGCGCGTGGTCGAAGGCGCAACCAGCAGCGGCATTTCGAGGCCGCTTTCGTGCAGCGCCGCGCGCAGCGCTTCCGACTCTTCGAGCGCGCAATCCGGAACGATCGTGCCGGCCGCGCCGGCTCGCGCCGCCTCGCGGGCAAATCGTTCGATCCCGAACCGGTAGACCGGGTTGAAATACGTGAAGAGGAGCAGCGGCGTGTTCCCCCATCGCCGCCGCTGCACCAATTCTAGAACGTTTGAGAGCCTCGTTTCGTTCGCAAGGGCGCGCGCGCCGGCCGAGGCGATGGTAGGACCGTCGGCCAGCGGATCGCTGTACGGGATGCCGAGCTCGATTGCGTCGGCGCCGGCCTCACTCAGAGCGGTGAGAATCGCCTCGGTCGTCCCAAGATCCGGATCTCCGGCCATTATGTATGGAATGAAGGCGACGCGCCGCTCGCGTTTCGCGCGAGCGAAAGCGGCAGCGAGCTGCCCGCTCATCGCGTTAAATCCTTATCGCCTCGCCCGCTCAGGTTGACCAAGATCAAATCGCTGGCGCCGCGCTGCGCGGCGAGCTGCCGCGCGAATGCAATCGCGTGGGCGCTTTCGAGCGCCGGAACGATCCCCTCGGCACGCGCGAACTCGTGAAACGCTTCGACCGCTTGCGCGTCGGTTACGTTGACGTAGGTAGCGCGGCCGCTCTCTTTTAAGAACGCGTGCTCGGGGCCGACGCCGGGATAGTCGAGTCCAGCGCCGATCGAGTGCGTCGGCAAGACTTGGCCTTCGTCGTCTTGCAGCAAATACGAGCGCGAGCCGTGCAGCACGCCGACGCTGCCGGCACCCAGCGAGGCCGCGGTTCTACCGGTTGCAACGCCTTCGCCGCCGGCCTCGACCCCCCACAACTTCACATCCGCATCGCCGGCAAAGCCGGCGAAGATGCCGATTGCGTTGCTGCCGCCGCCCACGCACGCGACCACGTCGCTGGGCAAGCGTCCATGCTTTTCCAAGACCTGCCGCCGCGCTTCGATGCCGACGACCTTCTGCAGCTCGCGCACGAGATACGGATAGGGATGCGCGCCGACCACGCTGCCGATCACGTAAAACGTATCCTCGACGCGCTCGGCCCAAACCCGAAACGCCTCGTTGGTGGCGTCCTTGAGCGTTTGCGTCCCGCTGCTAACCGGATGCACCGTTGCGCCGAGCAGCCGCATCACGTGTACGTTGAGCGCCTGGCGCTCGACGTCGCGCGCGCCCATGTACACGTCGACCGGAAGACCGAACTTCGCGCCGACGGTCGCGGTTGCAACGCCGTGCTGACCGGCACCCGTCTCTGCCAGCAGCCGGCGCTTGCCCATGCGCAGCGCCAGCAGCGCTTGCCCGACGGTGTTGTTGATCTTGTGCGCGCCGGTGTGATTGGTGTCCTCGCGCTTCATCAGCAGCGGCACCGGCGACACGTCCGAAACGTATCGCTCGCAGCGGTACAGCGGCGACGGGCGCCCGACAAAATCGCGCAACACCGCGTTGTACTCGTCCCAGAACGCCTGGTCGGCGAAGGCGCTTTCGATCGCGCGCTCGAGCTGCTCGAGCGCGGCGATCAGCACTTCGGGAACGTACCGGCCGCCGAAGTCGCCGAAATACCCGCGCGCATCGGGCTTTTTCATGCGGCGCGCACCGACGCCACGAAATCGCGCATCTTCGCCGGATCCTTACGCCCGGCGGTCTCGATGCCGCTGCGCACGTCGACCCCGAACGGTCGTACGCCGCGGACGCATTCGGCCACGTTGTCCGCCGTCAGACCGCCCGCGACGATCACGCGCCGGGCTTGCGCAATCGCAACCGCCGATTCCCACGCAAACGCCTTGCCGGTGCCGCCTGGCAACTCGCCGTGGCGCGTATCGAGCAGCAGCAGCGCGTACGGGAAGTTGCCGGCCGCTTCGGCGATACCGCTCGCTGACTTATCTACGTGAATTGCCTTGATCGCGCGCTCGCCGTAATCGGCGACGAACTCGGGTGACTCGTTGCCGGAAAACTGTAAAAGCGCGCGCGGAAAGAGCTCGCGCACGACCTGCACCTCGTGCCGCGCCGGGTTCACGAACACCGCGACCGGCTCGATCGATGGCGGAAGCCGCTGCGCGATGTCCCGCGCCGCATCGAGGGAAATTTGGCGCGGCGAGGGCGCAAAGATCATGCCAAAGGCGTCGGCGCGGGCCTCGATCGCCAGTTCGACGTCGCTCCATGCGGTGCACCCGCAGAACTTGATCCAGGTTTCAGCCATGCGCAGCCATCTCTCTGGCGCGCTCGAAGACGCGCAGAGCGGCGCCGCCGGTCAACAGCTTGCGCGCGTGGTTGAAGGCATGCGGCAGTTTCTTCTCGGCGCCGACGACGCACAAGACGACTGCGGCGTTGAGCGCAACGACGTCGGCGGCTGGTGCGCGTGCGCCGGCGAGTATCTCCAGGAATGCATCGCGCGAGGCCTCAACCGAGCCGCCGACCGGCATCGGCAGCGGTTCGCCGATCCCGACTTCGGCCGGCTCCAAACGCCCGAGCCGGGCCTCGTCTTCGTTAAAAGAATAAACCAGCGTGATGTCATCGGCCACCACTTCGTCAACGCCGCCGGCACCGTGAACCACCGCGCCGCGTTGCGCACCGAGCGCGCGCAACGCTTCACCGATCGGCTCGACGAGCGTTTCACGCGCGACGCCGACGAGCAAATAGGTTGCGCCCGCGGGATTCGTCAGCGGGCCGAGCAGATTGAAGATCGTGCGCACGCCCAGCTCGCGCCGTACCGGCGCGGCGTTGCGCATTGCGGGATGGTAGCGCGGAGCGAACATGAACGTAAAACCGCACTCCCGCAGCATCGCGGCTGCGCGTTCCGGAGCGACCTCGAGCGACAACCCGGCCGCCTCTAAAACATCGGCACTTCCGCACGCGCTCGAGGCTGCCCGATTGCCGTGCTTGGCAACCGGAATGCCGGCCGCGGCGACGACCAGCGCGGCCAGCGTCGAAATGTTGATGGTGTTGGCGTGATCGCCTCCGGTACCGACGACGTCGACGACCATCGGCAAACCGTGCTCGACCTTTAGGCTGCGCTCGCGCATAGCGCGCGCCGCGCCGACGATCTCGTCGACGCTCTCGCCCTTCGAAGCCAGCGCCACGAGCAAACCCGCGGCTTGCGCCTGGGTGTAGTTTCCATCCATGATCTCGCCGACGAGCGACGCAGCCTCGTCTTGCGAGAGGTTTTCGCCCGCGAGCAATCGGCGCAGCAGAATTGGAAAGTCGAGCATGTCCTTCGTCCTTCGACTACGCGCCTACGGCGCTCCGCTCAGGATGACACATGGCAGGCCCTCCGCTCAGGATGACACATGGTGCACCATGCGAAGGAAGTTTTCGACCAGCTGTTTGCCGTGTTCGCTCAGGACGGATTCGGGATGGAATTGGACTCCGTGCACCGGAAGTTCGCGATGCGCGATCCCCTGCACGACGCCATCGTCGCTGCGCGCGGTGACGCGCAGCTGCTCGGGGATCGTCGCCGGATCCAAGCAGAGCGAATGGTAGCGCGTCGCAACGAGCGGCAGGGGCAGCGCGGCAAAAATGCCGCTCCCGTCGTGCTCGATGCTCGACGTTTTGCCGTGCATCTGACGCGGCGCGTGCGTCACCGTCGCACCCATGGTCTCGCCGATGGCCTGCAACCCAAGGCAGACCCCGAGCAGCGGCATTTCACGCGTTACCGCGGCGCGAACGATTTCCATCATCTGCGGCGCGTGCTCCGGCCGCCCCGGGCCCGGGCCGACGACGATCGCATCGTAACCCTCCAGCACTTCCGGCGCAAGCCGCGGGTCGTCGTTGAGCAGCACGTCGGGCGGCGCGCCCGCCGATGCCAGCAGATGCACGATGTTGTAACTGAAACTGTCGAAGTTGTCGACGAACAGAACGTTCATTCGATTCCGAGCACCGCGCGCGCGATCCGCGTCTTGTGAAAGACCTCTTCGTACTCCGCGACGGGCTCCGAATCGGCAACGATTCCCGCCGACGCCTGCCACCATGCGCGCCCGTCTCGAACGTGGACGCTGCGCAGCGTGATACAGGAATCGAAATCGCCGCCGAACGACCAGCGGCCGATGCTCCCGGCGTAGAATCCGCGCGTGACTGGCTCGAGTCCGTCGATGAGCTGCATCGCGCGGATTTTCGGCGTCCCGGTAACCGTGCCCGCCGGAAATCCGGCCCGAAAGAGATCGAGCGCGTCGCAATCCGCGCGCAAGCGACCGACCACGTTGGAGACGATGTGCATCACGTGACTGTAGCGCTCGATCTGCAGCAGCTCGTCAACCTGCACCGTGCCGTACTCGCAAACCGAGCCCAAGTCGTTGCGCCCGAGGTCCACCAGCATCACGTGCTCGGCGCGTTCTTTCTCGTTGGCGAGCAGCTCGGCGGCAATTCGCGCGTCTTCTTCGTCGTCGCGTCCGCGCCAGCGCGTTCCGGCCAGCGGGCGGATGCGCGCTTTGCGTCCTTCCAGTCGCACTAAGAACTCCGGGCTGGCTCCAAGCAGCTCGCCGAACGGCGTGTCGACGAAAAACATGTACGGCGACGGATTCTCGCGGCGCAGCGCGCGGTAGAGATCGAAAGCGCTGCCGTCGAGCTGGGCGCCGAAGCGAATCCCGAGCTGAAGTTGATAGACGTCGCCTTCGAAGATCCGCCGTTTGACTTCGCCGGCAAGCGTGAGGAAGCGGGCGCGATCGAGCGATTCGCTCATTGGACCGAGCGCGCGTAGCGGTCGCGGAAAAGCGGGCTTGCCCGCGAGCAATCGCTCGACGTAGCCGTCGATTCGGCGCGCGCGCTGCGCCGCATCGCCGCCGCGGCACCAGATCGTCAGCAGATCGGTGAAGTGATCGAAGATCAGCCACGTCGCCGGGATTGCGACGTAGGCTGCCGGCATCGCGGGTGCCGATTGTGGGCGCGCGGGCAGCCGCGCGTCGGAGCGAGCGGCATCGTAGGAGAAGGCTAGCAGCGCACCGCCGCGCGCGCCTTCTCCGTCGCCGGCGCGGTGCGCGGCGACGAACGCGCGCACGCGATCGTAGAGCGCGGCGTCAGCCTCAAAATCGGAGACCGCGACGTAGTCCAGGCCGATGAAGGAATAGCGAGAAATTCGCCCGCCGCTCTCGACGCTCTCGAGCAGGCACGAAGCTTGCGGTTGCGCGAGCGCCGCATACGCGCCGATCGGAGTGAGCACGTCGGCCGGTACGACGCGCACGCTGACGTCACTCACAACAGCTTGCGAAGCGCAGATTCATCGAGCACCGGAACGCCCAGCTGTTCGGCTTTGGCGAGTTTGCTGCCGGGCTCGTCTCCGGCGACGACGTAATCGGTCTTCTTGCTCACCGAGCCGGTCACTTTGCCGCCGGCGGCGACGATCAGCTCGGTCGCCTCGTCGCGCGTCAGCGATGCAAGCGTGCCGGTTAGGACCAGCGTCTTGCCGGCGAGCTTTCCCTCCGCGGCGCGCGCCCGCTTGGGCGCGGTAGCGTCGACGCCGGCGCGTTTCAAGCGCGTGACGATCTCGCGGTTCGCACGCTGCTTGAAGAACAAGGCGACGCTGCCGGAAACCTCGGGTCCGATCCCTGCGCTGCGCTGCAGCTCGTCTTCGGTAGCCTGCGCGATCGCGTCGATCGTTCCAAAATCGCCGGCGAGAATCTGCGCCGTCTGTGCGCCGACGAACCGGATGCCTAATCCATAGAGCAGCCGCGCCAAGCCGCGCGTCTTCGAGGACTCGATGTTCCGCAGCAAATTTTCGACGCTCTTCTTTCCGGTTCGCGGCACCTCGGCGAGCGCCGCGGCATCGAGCTTATAAATATCGGCGATGTCGCGTACCAGCCCAAGCTCGGTGAGCTGCTGCGCCATCACGTCGCCGAGGCCTTCGATATCCATCGCGCCGCGCGACGCGAAGTGGCGCAAGCGCTCGTAGACCTGCGCCGGGCAAGCCGCGTTGGTGCAGCGCGACATCGCCTCGCCGGGCGGATGGTCCACGTCGGCGCCGCAGACCGGGCAGCGGTCGGGCATCCGAAAGCGGCGCTCCTTCCCGCTGCGCTCGGCGAGCACGGGTCCGACGACGCGCGGGATGACGTCGCCGGCGCGCGTCACCAGCACCGTGTCGCCGATCCGAATGTCGTTGCTCTTGATGTAATCGACGTTGTGCAGCGTCGCGCTTTTGACCGTGACGCCGCCAATCTGGACCGGTTTCAACACGGCGTTTGGATTGAGCGTGCCCGTGCGGCCAACGCTGACGACGATGTCGAGCAGCTTGGTGCGGGCTTCGCGCGGCTTGAATTTAAAGGCGATCGCCCAGCGGGGATCGCGCGCGACCACGCCGAGGCGTTCCTGCACGGCAAAATCGTCGACCTTGACCACCACGCCGTCGATCTCGTAGTCGAGCTCGTCGCGCCGGTCTTCCCATTGGCGACAATACTCGAGCACCCGATCCAGATTTTCGGCGCGGGCGATGTTCGCATTGACGGGAAAGCCCAAAGCCTCGAGCTTGCGCAACGCCTCCCACTGCGAGCGCAGCCCGCCATCGGAAACGATCTGATATGCAAAGAAGGAAAGGCGGCGCTGCGCGGTCAGCGACGGGTCGAGCTGCCGCACTCCACCCGACGCGGCATTGCGCGGATTTGCAAAGACCGGTAATCCTTCGCGCTCGCGCGCGGCATTCAGGCGCTCGAAATCGCTTTTGCGTAGATACACCTCGCCGCGCACCTCGACAGGCTGCCTTGCCGAATCGCTTTGACGCAGGCGCAGCGGAATCGTCTTAATCGTGCGCAAGTTAGTGGTGACGTCTTCGCCGATGAGGCCGTCGCCGCGCGTTCCTCCGCGCACGAGCGAGCCGCCGGCATAATCGAGCGCGATCGCCAGACCGTCGATCTTCAGCTCGCACACGTACGCGACGGCACCGCCTGCAATTTTGCGCGCCCGCTCGTCGAAGGCGCGCAGCTCTTCCGGCGTAACGGCGTTTGCAAGGCTGAGCATCGGTCGCGCATGAGCGTACGGCGCGAAACGCTGCGAGGGCGTGGCGCCGACTCGTTGAGTCGGCGAGTCGGGCGTCTGCAACTTGGGATGCGCGGTCTCGAGCTCGACGAGCTCGCGCAGCAACGCGTCGAACTCCGCGTCGGTTATCTGGGGATCGTCGAGCGCGTAGTAGCGATAGTTCGCCTCTTCGATTTGCTCGCGAAGCGATTCGGCTCGGCTCTCGAGGCTCATCGCTTATTGAGCGTTGCTACTTGCAGCGGATAGCCGTCGGGATCTCCAACGGTTGCGATTCGCCCGAACGGTTCGTCGTAGGGATCTTGAAAGATCGGGATGCCGCGCTCGACGCACTCGCCGACGAAGCGATCCACGTCGTCGACCGTAAAACCCAGCTGCAGCGACCCCGGCCGCACCGCCAACACGTCGCTCTTACGATGCAGGCTCAGCACCGTATCGTTACCGAGTTTAAAGCGCACCGGCCGTTTGGGGAGATCTTGGATCACCGGCAGCGCGAGGACATCGCGGTAAAAATCCCGCGAACGCGCGAGATCGGAACAGACGAGCATCACGATCGAAAACCGCGCCATCAAGCCTCGACTGCCACTCTGCCGCTTTCCGCCAGCTCGTGCAGCGCAAAAAGATTCTCGCGCTCCAGGCGCTCGAGCTCCGCATCGTCGGGACGGTGATGGCCGACGGCGCGTTGGTCGCGCAACACCGGCACGAGGTAAGCGCCCGTGTACGAAACCTGGTTGCCGGCGACGTCTTCGGGCGTCCCGGTTGCGATCACGGTCCCGCCGCGGTCGCCGCCCTCGGGGCCGAGATCGATCAGATAATCGGCGGTTTTAATAACGTCGAGGTTGTGCTCGATTACGAGCACCGAGTTGCCCAGCTTCACCAAACGCTCCAGCACCTCGAGCAGCTTGTGGATGTCGGCGAAATGCAGCCCGGTGGTCGGCTCGTCCAGCACGTAGAACGTCCGGCCGGTCGAGCGCCGGGCCAGCTCGGTCGCGAGCTTGACGCGCTGGGCTTCGCCGCCCGAGAGGGTCGTGGCCGGCTGTCCCATCTTGATGTAACCAAGGCCGACGTCGCAGATCGTTTGGAGCTTGGTGCGAATTCGCGGGATGCTCGCGAAGAACTCGGCCGCTTCGTCGACCCGCATCTCGAGCACGTCGGCGATCGTCTTTCCTTTATATTTCACTTCGAGCGTCTGCGCGTTATAGCGCTTGCCTTTACAGACTTCGCACGGCACGTAAACGTCGGGTAGGAAGTGCATCTCGATCTTGATGATTCCGTCGCCCTGACAGGCCTCGCATCGTCCGCCCTTGACGTTGAACGAAAACCGTCCCGGCGTGTAGCCGCGCATTCGCGACTCGGGAGTCAGCGAGAACAGCTCGCGGACGTGATCGAAGGTGCCAGTATAGGTGGCGGGGTTGCTGCGCGGCGTCCGGCCGATCGGCGACTGATCGATGACGACGAGCTTGTCGAGCTGTGCGGCGCCCTTGACCATTCCGTACGTGCCGCCCGGCGGCTGACGGTGCAGATGCTGGTTGAGCGCGCGGACCAGAACCTCGTTGACGAGCGTCGATTTGCCGCTTCCGCTCACGCCGGTTACGGCCGCGAAAACCCCGACCGGGACGCGCACGTCGATGCCGCGCAGATTGTTGGCGGTGGCGTTGCGCACCTCGATCCAGCCGCGCGGCTCGCGCCGGCGGCGTGGAATCGGAATGAACTTGCGGCCCGAAAGATACGCGCCGGTTTCGGAAACGGGGTTGGCGATGACGTCGGCAAGCGTTCCCGACGTCAGGATCTCGCCGCCTTCGGCGCCGGCTCCGGGCCCGATGTCGACCACGACGTCAGCGGTGCGCATCGTGTCCTCGTCGTGTTCGATGACGATCAGCGTATTGCCGAGATCCCGCAGTGTTTTGAGCGTCGCGAGCAGCCGGTCGTTGTCGCGTTGATGCAAGCCGATCGACGGCTCGTCCAAAATATAGAGCACGCCGACCAGCGCGCTGCCGATCTGCGTTGCGAGGCGAATCCGCTGCGATTCGCCGCCGGCCAACGTCGTCGCCGACCGCGCCAGCGTCAAATAGTTCAAGCCGACGTTGGTGAGAAACCCCAGCCGCGCGCGGATCTCCTTGACGATCTGGTGCGCGATCTGCTCTTGGCGCTGTGTTAGCGTCAGCTCGCGAAAGAAAAGCTCCAGCTGCTCGATCGACATGCGGGTCAAATCGTCGACGTTGCGTCCGCCTACGGTTACGGCAAGCGCCTCGGGTTTCAGGCGCGCGCCGTTGCAAGCCGGGCAGGTCGAAGCCGACATGAACTTTTCGATCTCTTCCTTGACGTACTCGCTCGACGTCTCGGAGTAACGGCGCCGCAGGTTGTTCACGACGCCCTCGAACGACGACCGGTACTCCCACGTCTTGCCGCCACGCGACGTATATTCGAACGTCTGCTCGCGGTCTGTGCCGTAGAGAACGACGTCCAGCACTTCTTTGGAGTATTGTTCCACCGGCGTGGTCGTGCGCGCGCGATAGCGGCGCAGAACGCGCTCGAGCTGCTGCATGTAGTACGGATTCATCGACGGATAGCGGCCGCTGCCGAGGTTCCGGCTCCACGGCACGATCGCGCCGTCGGCGATCGAGCGGCTGCGATCCGGGATCACCTTCCACGGATCGATCTCGATTTTTTCGCCCAGCCCGCCGCACGTCGGACACGCGCCGTAGGGCGAGTTGAAGGAGAACAAGCGCGGCGCCAGCTCCTCGAACGAGAGCCCGCAATAGACGCACGCGAACGCCTCGCTGAAGGTCAGTTCCTTGTCGTTGGCGAGCACGGTTACGATCCCGCTCGACAGCCGCAGCGTCGTCTCGACCGAGTCGGCCAGCCGTTTGCGAATATCCGGCTTCATCACCAGCCGATCGACGACGACCTCGATGGTGTGCTTGCGTTTCTTGTCGAGAGCGATCTTCTCTCGCAGCTCTTTGGTTTGGCCGTCGACGCGCACGCGAGTGAAACCCTCTTTCGCGATCTCCTCGAAGAGCTTGGCGTACTCGCCCTTGCGTCCGCGCACCATCGGCGCGAGCAGCACGATCCGCGTGCCTTCGGGGAGCTCGGCGATCGAATCGACGATTTGCTCGGAGGATTGAGAGCTGATCTCGCGCCCGCACTGGTAGCAATGGGGCGTACCGATTCGCGCGAAAAGCAGGCGCAGGTAATCGTAAACCTCGGTCACGGTCCCAACCGTCGAGCGCGGGTTGCGCGACGTCGATTTTTGGTCGATCGAGATCGCCGGCGAGAGCCCCTCGATGTAATCCACGTCGGGCTTCTCCATCTGACCCAGAAACTGGCGCGCATAGGAAGAGAGCGACTCGACGTAGCGCCGCTGCCCTTCGGCGTAAATCGTGTCGAAGGCGAGCGAAGATTTCCCGGAGCCCGAAAGCCCGGTCACGACGATCAACCGGTTTCGCGGCAGCACCAAATCGACGTTCTTGAGATTGTGCTCGCGCGCGCCCTTAATGACGATGGAATCTAACGACACGCCAACTACCAGACCCCGGCCGGCTGGAGAAGTATGCGCCCGGCCTCCGCAATCGTGGCGCAGGTCGCGTCGGGGGGGCGCGCGCCGGGCGGCAGCCGCTCGTCCCGCACGTTGAGCCAGATCGTGTAGAGCCCGGCCTGCAGTGCTCCGGCGATGTCGCGGTCGTAGCGGTCGCCGACCATGGCGCTGCGCGCGGGCGCGCCCCCCAGCTGATGGCAGGCATGCGCGAAGAGCAATGGATCGGGCTTGACCATCCCAACTTCATCGGAGAGAAAGATTGCGTCGAAGTACTCGCTGATCCGCAGCAGCGCGATCTTCTCGCGATGGGTTTCGGATAGCCCGTTGGTTACGATGCCGAGCTTCACGCCGCGATCGCGCAGCGCGCGCAAAAGATCGACTGCGCCCGGAAAGAGCGTGAAGTATTTGGCGCGATAGGCATTGTAGCGTTCGGCGCTGCGCTGCGCGATCTCGCTGTCGTTCAGGCCGACGGTCTCCAGCGCCGTCTGCCACATGCTTGCGCGAAGGCTCGCCAGCTTAACCTTTAGGTCGAGCGGCGAAAGACGATGCCAAAAACCCTCCGACTCGGCAATGTACGCCGCTTTGAGCGCGAGCGCATCGATTCCGTGCTCCGCCGCGACTTCACGCGCGACCTCTTCAGCAGCGTTGGAATAGGCGTAGGTATCGTCGTGCAGCGTATCGTCCAAATCGAAGAGGACCAGCTCGAAACGGTTGCTTTCCGGGCGTCCTTCGACTACGCTCACTACGTTCGCTCCGCTCAGGATGACACGATGGGGCTTCGCTTACCACGACACGATGGGGCTTCGCTCACGACGACACCGGGACGGCACCGTGCTTAGTGTGGCGTGCCGAGGCTCAAGCCCGCTACCTTGCCTTGTTGGTCGAGCGCGAACAGAAAGTCGACCTTTTCGCCGTTGCTGAACGTAACCAAGTAAATCGCGGCCGTTACGTTACCCTGCGATTGGTATTGTTGCTGGACGAAGCTCACCGGCGGACCGAGGCTACCGACCATCTTTTGCGCGTTTGCGATGCTGGCATCGGTCATATTGCTATAGGGTCCGCCTTCCAACTGCGATTTGTCGATCTTGCCGGCTTGCAGCTGCGCAAACCAATGTTTTGCCGTCGCCATCAGTTGCGGGTTGGTCGTGGCGCTGGGCGCGGGCGCGGCCGGCTCGTTGGCTTCAGGAGGCGGCGCCTGATTGACCGGTTGCGGCTCCGCGCCCTGAGTCATCGTAGGCGGCGTGGCCGCGACCGTGCCCGCCAAGAGCGCGGCGGCGGCAGCGAGGGTGACCGTGAAGCGATTCATGACGATTCCTTTCAAAATTCGCGTTCTAGCGTATATATGGCAGGCGTTGCTGAAGATATGCCCAGCCATCGGACGATATTCTCACCGAGCCTGAGAACGGCGTCGAGAACGCATTGACCACCACGAAGAGTATACCAATGAGGCCGACCAAAGTGGCCGTCATGACCAGCTGCGCGGGGCGGTTCTCGACGCCGAAGAGGAAACAGAACCCGATCATCGCGGCGGCCCCCGCGATTAAGGCAAACCAGAGTATCCCGGGGACCGAGGGGACCGTGTGCACCAGCCGGACGCGGCGGGCATCGAACAGCCGTTGTTCGTCGACGATCGCAGCCTGCTGCGCCGCGAACTGCCTCCAATTCGCCGGCAGCAGCGTATTGATGCGATTGTAAGCATCCTCGAACGTGTTCGCTCCCAGTTCCGGAATGCGTTCGCCTTGTTCCATCGCAGGCCACTCCACGTGCAGCACGGTCGCAATATAGCGGCGCAGATCAAGCCGGATAAGCGAGCGCGACGGCTCGGGATAGCCTTCCACGACGTGATAGAGGTCGGCCGTCGCAGCGACCTCATTTTCGACGTTGGAGACCGTGTCGTCGTACTTTTGCCAGACGACGACTACCACGAAGCCGAGGACGACGGCGTAGAGAATGCCGACCGCCGAGAACAGATAGCCGGCTACGTCGTTGTGGCGGCGTAACACTTCGCTCTTGAACCGGTGCTGCAGATAGGCGTGAAGCGCCACGCACGCCGCCATAACCGCAGCCACGATCAGCAGCTCGCCCAGCAACGCCGATAACGTGACGACCGAACTTGTCGTTTGCCGCACGGTCAGGGAACCTTCCCCTACGATTCAACCAGCTCCGCTAAGGCCTTGTCAAAAATCTTAGGCGCCTTCCCGCCGAACAAGATGCTCTCGTTGCCGCCGATCTGCTTGCGAAGCTCGATCAGCTCGTCACGTAAGGCCGCCGCCTTTTCGAACTCCAGCCCGGCCGCCGCGTCGCGCATCTTGCGTTCCAAATCGCGCGCCATCTTGGTTGCGACGTCGCGCGGCAAGCGCTCCAGCTTGAGCTTGGCAGTATTTTCTTGGGTAGCGCCGACCATGCTCAGGATGTCGTGAATCTGCTTGCGCACCGACTTCGGTTCGATCCCGTGCTCGAGATTGTAGGCAAGCTGCATCTCGCGGCGGCGCCGCGTCTCGCCGATCGCGCGCGCCATGGATTCGGTTACCGCGTCGGCGTACATGATGACTTTGCCGTCGACGTTGCGCGAAGCGCGGCCGATTGTCTGAATGAGTGACGTCCCGCTGCGCAGATAGCCTTCCTTGTCGGCGTCGAGAATTCCGACCAGCGAAACCTCCGGCAGGTCGAGGCCTTCGCGCAGCAGATTGATGCCTACTAAAACGTCGAAGACCCCGGCCCGAAGGTCGCGCAGGATTGCGACGCGCTCGAGCGTGTCGATCTCGCTGTGCAGATAGCGCACGCGAAAACCGTTCTCGAGCAGATAGTCGGTCAGGTCTTCGGCCATCTTCTTGGTGAGGGTCGTCACCAGCACGCGCTCCTTGCGGGCGGCGCGTTGCGCGATCTCTTCCATCAGATCGTCGACCTGATTGCGAGTCGGACGCACGTCCACTTCCGGATCGACCAAGCCCGTCGGGCGAATGATCATCTCGACCACCTGCGCGCTACGGCCCGTTTCGTACGTTCCGGGCGTCGCCGACACGTAGATCACCTGGTTGATGTGGTCGTCGAACTCGGCGTACGTAAGCGGGCGGTTATCCAGAGCGCTCGGCAGCCGGAAGCCGTGCTCGACCAAAATCTCTTTGCGGGAACGGTCCCCCGCATACATGCCGTGTACCTGCGGAAGCGTCACGTGCGACTCGTCGACGAACAGCAGCCAGTCCTTGGGGAAGAAATCGATCAAACACCACGGGGTCGAGCCCGGTTCGCGCCCGGTGAGATGGCGCGAGTAATTCTCGATCCCGTTGCAATAGCCAACCTCGCGCAGCATCTCCAGATCGTAACGCGTCCGCATTTCCAGCCGCTGCGCTTCGAGCAGCTTGCCGTGACTTTTGAAGTAGGCTAGGCGGTCGTCGAGCTCGGCCTCGATCGAAACCAGCGCTCGTTGCAGCTTCTCCTCCGGCGTGATGAAATGCTTGGCCGGGAAGATCGTCAGCTCGTCGCGGTTCTCGAGGTATTCGCCGGTCAGCATGTTGACGACGTTTATGGCCTCGATCTCGTCGCCGAAGAACGCGATGCGATAGACGAGCTCCTCGTCGACGCCGACGAATTCCAAAGTATCGCCGCGGACTCGAAACGTCCCGCGAACCAAGTTGAGATCGTTTCGCCGGTATTGCATGTCCACGAGCTTACGCAGAAGGCGGTCGCGGTCGATCGTGTCGCCGACCCGCACCCGCGCCGACATCTCCATATAGTCCGAGGGCGAGCCCAAGCCGAAGATGCACGAGACCGAGGCAACGATCAGCGTGTCTCGGCGGGTCAGCAGCGACTGAGTGGCCGAGTGACGCAGCCGCTCGATCTCGTCGTTGATCGAGCTGTCCTTTTCGATGTAGGTATCGGTTGATGGGACGTACGCTTCGGGCTGATAGTAGTCGAAATACGAAACGAAGTATTCGACCGCATTCTTTGGGAAGAACTCGCGAAATTCGGCGCACAGCTGGGCGGCGAGCGTCTTGTTGTGGCAGAGCACGAGCGTCGGCTTCTGCACCAGCTCGATGGTGCGCGCCATCGCCATGGTCTTGCCGCTGCCGGTGACGCCCAGCAGCGTCTGCGCGCGGTCCCCGCGCAGGACCCCATCACCCAGCGCTTCCGTCGCTTTGGGCTGATCGCCCGCCAGCGCGAAAGGTGAAACCAGAGTAAACTTTTCAGCCACTGCCTTCACAAACAGCCTTCGGAGCACATTGGTTCCTAGGGCCGAACCATTCAGCCAGCGAACGAGCGAGCATGGCCCAGAACCCGCTACTCTTTTGCGGCAACTCGAATCCACAGTTAGCCGAAGAGATAGCCAAGCGCTTGCGGCTGCACGTCGGCAAGGCGCTCGTTTCGGAGTTCCGCAATGAAGAGACCAGGGTCGAAATCGGCGAGAACGTCCGCGGCTCTGAAGTTTTCGTGATTCAGTCGATCTGCCGCGCGCCCAACGGCAAAGGGGTCAACGATGCCGTGATGGAGCTGCTCCTGATGATCGACGCGCTGCGCCGCGCCTCGGCGGCGCGGATCACCGCGGTAATTCCGTATTACGGCTACGCCAAGCAAGATAAAAAAACGAAAGGGCGCGAGCCGATCTCGGCCAAGGTGATTGCGAATCTGCTCAAGGTCAGCGGCGCGCGCCGAATCGTCACGATGGATTTGCACGCCGCTCAGATTCAAGGCTTCTTCGACATTCCGGTCGACAACCTGATGGCGATGCCGGTGCTCTGCAATTATTTGAAAAAGGAAGGCCTCTGCGACGACAAGATCGTCGTCGTTTCGCCCGACGCCGGCGGCGTGCATCGCGCCGAGCTCTTTGCCAAGCGGCTGAACAGCTCGCTCGCGATCGTTTTCAAGCGCCGCCCCGAGCCCGATGTCGCCGAAGTGACCGACATCGTGGGCGACGTCTCCGGACGAGTGGCCGTCGTCGTCGACGACATGATTTCGACCGGCGGCACGCTTGCCAGGGCGGCGGAGGCGATTAAGGCGCGCGGCGCTACCAGCGTATATACCGTTGCTTCGCACGGCATCTTCGCCGGCGAGGCGGTCGAAGTGCTCGAAGACTCGGCAATCGAGAAGGTCCTCTTCACCAACACGATTCCGTTCGAGGATGGGGCAGCCCATCCGAAATTCGTGCAGCTCTCGATCGCCCAGATCTTCGCCGATGCCATCAATCGTATTACAACCAATCGCTCGGTCTCCGAGCTCTTTGCCGGCGAGGAAGCTCCCGAAGCGCTACTGGGCGCCCCGACCGAAGCGGTTGCGGCCGTATAGCCTGTTCGTTTATAAAGGAAGCCGTGGCCGCCAAAGAATTCAAGCTCCAGGTCGAGCGCCGGGCTAAGCTCGGCACGACCGGAGCGCACGCACTGCGCGCCGCCGGCAAGGTTCCGGCGGTGCTATACGGCCACGGACTCGTGCCCGAGCATCTGGCCGCGGACGCCCACGATTTCGCTGAGCTGATTCACCGGGCCGGGCGCAACGCGATCATCACGCTGACCGAGGGTCCCCGTAAGCATCAAACGGCCCTCGTGCGCGAGATCCAGATCCATCCCGTCTCGCGCCGCATCATCCATGCCGACCTTCAGCGCGTCTCGGCCGACGAAACGATCGACGCGCGGCTCGCGATCGTCACCGTGGGCGTTGCCGAAGGCGTGAGAAGCGCCGGTGCCGTGATGGACGTCATCACCCACGAGCTCGAGGTCGAGGGTCCGGCGAGCAAGATTCCCGAGCATCTGGAGATCGACGTTACCGAGCTCGGCATTCACGAACACGTCACTGCCGGCGAGGTGAAACTGCCCGCCGGTTTCAAGCTGCTGACGCCGCCCGAGACGATCGTCGTTTCAATCGAGCTGTCGCGCACGGCGCGCGAGCTCGAAGAAGCCGCCGCGCCGGCCGAGGAAGCCGCCGAGCCGGAGGTCATCGGGGCCGTCGCCGAGCCCGCACCCGCGCCCGAGGCGGAATAGCTGCCGGATCGCCGGCTCGTCGTCGGCCTGGGCAATCCGGGCCCCGAGTATGCGGCGACCCGCCACAACGTCGGCTTTATGGTGATCGACGAGGTCGCCCGCCGTTTCGGCGTAACCAGCTGGAAGAAAAAGGACGGCGCGCAGCAGGCGCTCGACGCGGCGCACGGCATCGTTTTCGTCAAACCGGTGACGTTCATGAATCTCTCCGGCACGCCCGTGCGCTTGATCTCGTCGTGGTACCGCACGCCGCCCGAAGGCGTGCTGGTCGTTAGCGACGACATGGATCTTCCATTTGGGAAGCTTCGAATGCGCCCGTTCGGCGGGCACGGCGGACATAACGGTTTGCGCTCGATCATCGCGACGATCGGCGAAGGCTTCCCGCGCGTTCGCGTCGGCTTAGGACGCCCCGAATACGACGGCGTCGATCACGTGCTCAGCCCGTTTCGCGACGAGGAACGGCGCGATCTGCCGAAGATCGTGGTCGCGGCCGCCGACGGCGTGCAGCGCTGGATCGAAGATGGAATCGAACCGGCGATGCAGTTCGTCAACACCTGGGAGCTGACGCCCGGCGATTAAGGACAGCCGCTTGGGACGTGATTGATTGCGGCGACGCGCGCGCCGATGCCCGGCGTCGTATAGAGAAACAGCATCGCGGCAGGCTCGGGACAGACTTCCTGCATCCGCTGATCGCCTCGGCGAATGAGCGCGCGGACTGCGCCGGCAGGATCGCGGGTCGTGGTCACGGCGTACGCGTCGTCGCCAAAATCGTACGAGCGCAGCGTCGCGTTGCGAACCGGCACCGCGGCAAGATAGACCAGCGCGAGCAGCGCGCCGACGATCGCCAGACGCGAAAGCGGATCGTCGTCCCGCCGAAAGCCGATGCGATCGGCAATGACCACTGCCAGCGCCGAAAAGACGATGATGATTCCGCCTTCGATGAGCGCGATCGAAACCGCATCGCCTTGAACGATCCGCCCGAGTTCGAAGGCTTGCGCGTAGCGTATCTCGCCGGCAGTCATGCCAGACAGGCTTTGGCTCTGCGCGCTTTGACTGACGTACGACCAGGCCACACTTGCGGCTAGAACGCCCGCGATCGTAACGAGGTACCAAAAATGCGTCCGCGCCGCCAACCACAAAACAATCGCGGCGATCAAGCCGGCCACCAGCATCGCAAGGACGGTATAAAGTAGCCAGTAAAGGCCCCAGATTCGCGTAAGCTCCGACGTCACTCCCAAGGCGTGGTCGACGCGATACAGGTAAAACGACGGAACGAAGGCTGCCAGCCGCGCCACCAGCGCGAGCATTGCGCCGAACGCGAAGCGCACGTTCCACTCGTTTTGGAGACGGCGCCGAAGCCAATCGCGTAGACGCGCGGCGCCGCCGGAGCTCCAAAGATATAACAGCGCCACAGCTTCGAACAGCTGGGTCAGCACGAATCCAATCAGGGTCCAATGAGCGCGACGCACCGCGGCGGCCTGACGTTCCGGATCGAGCAGCTTGATCGCTGGCTCCGTGAGCAGCGCCCGCGTCGAAAGCCCGTCAACGCGCAAATCGAGGGCGCTCGGCGGACGCGCCGCCATCGCCGCCGCCGGTACGAGCGACAACAAAAATAGTACGACGAAAAGCGGCCTCATTTCTTCGGCAATGGGCGGGCGGGATTGCCGGCGACGCGTTCGCCGGCGGGAACGTCTTTGGTGACTACCGATCCAGCGCCGGTCAGCGCGTTGTCGCCGATGGCGACGGGAGCGACCAGTGAGGTATTCGAGCCGATCGAGACGTCGCGGCCGATGACCGTTTCGTGCTTTTCCGTTCCGTCGAAGTTGCAGGTGATCGTCCCGGCGCCAATGTTGGTCGCTTCACCGACCTCGGCGTCGCCGAGATACGACAGATGGCTGACTTTGACGCCGCGCGCCAGCTTCGATTTTTTGATCTCGACGAAGTTGCCGACGTGCACCCTATCGGCCACCCGCGTTTCGCCGCGCAGGTGAGCGAACGGCCCGATCGAGACGTCGCTGCCGATCCGCGAGCCGATCACGACGCTCTCGCGCACGGTGACGCGCTCGCCAAGCGTTGCGTGCGATAGGCGCGAGTTGGGACCGATCACGCAGCCGGGGCCGAGCTTCGAGAGCCGGGCGACCGTCGTGTTGGGATAGATGACCGTATCTGCGCCGATTTCGAGCTCGGGCTCGAGATAGGTCGTGTCGGGATCGACGATCGTGACGCCGTCGCGCATATGCTGCGCGCAAAGCCGCGCGTTCATCTCCTTGCGCGCCTGCGCGAGCTCGACCCGGTCGTTGATGCCCAAGACGTGAAGGTGATCGGTGGCTAGGACCGGTCTAACCCGTTTTCCGGCGTTGACGAAATAACCGACCGCGTCGGTGAGGTAGTACTCGCGCTGCGCGTTGTCGTCGCGCAACTGCGCCACCGCGTCGCGCAGTGCGGATTCCTCAAAAGCATAGATGCCGGCGTTCATCTCGTCGATGGCGAGCTCTTCCGGCGTCGCGTCGCTGACCTCGACGATGCGTTCCACCGCCGCGCCGCGCCGAACGATTCGCCCAAAGTTCGACGGCAGCGGCATCTTCACGGTGACCAGCGACATGACGGCCTGAGAATCGAGCGAACCGAGCGTGCCGCGAAAGATTTCAGGCGTGACCAGCGGCATGTCGCCGCAGGCAACCACGATCCGGCCGTCCGCCCGCGGGTCGAGCCGCTCCAGCGCAACCCGTACCGCGTGGCCGGTTCCGAGCTGTTCTTCCTGCAGCACGCCCGCAACGTCGAACCGCGCGATCTCGTTCTCGAGCTCGCGGTTGACGACCACCACGATCTCGGCAATGCCGGCACCGCGTAGAGCTCGCAGGACGTACCACAGCATCGGCCGGCCGCAGATTTCGTGCAGCACTTTCGAGCGCCCGCTCTTCATCCGTTTGCCTTTCCCGGCAGCCAGGACGATCGCGCGAATCACGCCGCCTCGCGTTCCAAGAGATCCAGCGCGTTGCGAAGACGCTCGCGCACGATGTCGCGGCCGAGCAGCTCCATCGAGTCGTAGAGCGGAATCGAAGTCGGACTTCCGGTGATCGCGACGTAGAATGGGCGCGCGACGTCGCGCGGTTTCTTGTCGAGCTGCTCGGCGACGCTCCTGATCGCGCTCTCGATCGCAAAGGCGTTCCAGGCCGGCAATGCGTCGAGCTCGCCCAGCGCCAGCGTCAGGGCCCGGCGCGTTTCCGAGCCGTCGAGCTTCTTGCTCTCAAAATCCGTCGCTCGCAGCGCCAGGCGTCCCGAAAAGACAAACGCCAAGAGCGGGCCCAAATCGCTCAGGCGCTCGATCCGCGGCGCGGCCAGCTGCGCGAGCCGCGTGAGGCGCGCGGGCGCGACCGCCCACTCTTGCACGCGCTCGACGAACGACGCGGGATCAAGCCGTTCGCGAATGTAGCGCGCGTTGAGCCAGTCGAGCTTCGCCACGTCGAATACCGGGCCGCCGATCGGCACGTGCTCGAGCTGAAAACGCCGCACGATCGCCGGCAAATCCATCAGCTCGTCTTCGCCCTCGCGAGTCGCGTTGCTGAGCAGCGCGAGAAAATTGATCAGCGCCTCCGGCAGATAGCCCATTGCGCGGTAGAAGAGAATCCCGGTCGGGTTCTTGCGTTTGCTCAGCTTGCTCTTGTCGGGATTGCGCAGCAGCGGAAGATGGACGAACTTGGGTGGCTGCCAGCCGAAGTACCGGTACAACAACAGGTGTTTGGGTGCGCTCGAAACCCACTCTTCGCCGCGAATGACGTGGGTGATTTCCATCAAATGGTCGTCCACGACGTTGGCGAGATGGTAGGTCGGCAGTCCGTCGGATTTTACGAGTACCTGCATGTCCACGCTTTTGTAGTCGAACTCGATGGGGCCGCGGCGAAGGTCTTCGACGACGCACACGCCCTCGTCGGGTACCACCAGCCGCACGACATACGGCTCGCCGGCGGCCTCGCGCCGCTGCACCTCCTGCGCCGTGTACGTGCGGCAAAGCCCATCGTAGCGAGAAGGCAAGCCGGCGGCTCGCTGCGCGACGCGCATCTCTTCCAAACGCTGCGGCGTGCAAAAACATTTGAATGCGTGGCCGCTCGCGAGCAGCTTATCGGCATATTCGCGGTAGATGGCGGAGCGCTCGCTCTGGCGATAGGGACCGTGGGGGCCCCCGACGTCGGGCCCTTCGTCCCAATCCAGACCACACCAGCGCAGCGTTTGAAGAATGGTGCGCTCGCTCTCGGCGGTGCTGCGCGCTTGATCGGTGTCCTCGATGCGTAAAATGAATTCGCCGCCGTGCTGGCGCGCAAAGCAGTAGTTGACCAGCGCGACGTAGGCCGTTCCGACGTGCGGGTCGCCGGTCGGCGACGGCGCCACGCGGGTTCGTACTCCCGCCACGCTCAGCCTACCAGCGCTCGCCGCTTACCGCATTCGCGCTCGACGAAATCGATGATATCCTGCAGCGGCGCGCCGGGCGTAAATATCTCGCGCACGCCGAGTTCTTTGAGGCGCTCCGCATCTTCCGCCGGAATCGTGCCGCCGCCAAAAAAGACGATATCGCTCGCGTCGCTACCGCGCAACTGCTCGACGACCAGCGGAAAGAGCGTCATGTGAGCGCCCGACAATATCGACAGCCCGATCCCGTCGGCATCCTCCTGGATTGCGGTCTGTACGATCTGTTCGGGCGTCTGGAACAGCCCGGTGTAGATCACTTCCATTCCGGCATCGCGCAGAGCGCGCGCGATCACCTTGGCGCCGCGGTCGTGGCCGTCGAGGCCCGCCTTAGCGATGACGATTCGCAGCGGTCGCTCGTTCATGTTCTTGCTGGTCGCGGCGACGGCTCAAGCGCAACGCCTCTTCGAGCGTTCGCACCACCCGCGCCAGCGTCCGGCGCAGACGGTAAAGCTCGATGTCGGTCCGGCATCGCATCCCATGCTTGTGGCGCATCTAAGTAACCTATAACACCGCTCGCTCGGTGTACCGCCCGTAGACTTCGGCCATCGCTTCGACGATCTCGCCTTCGGTGCAGTACGCATTTACACAATCAATAAGGTGCGGCATCAGATTGTCCTTCGGATCACGGCACGCCGCCTGCAGGCGTGCCAGCGTCGCGCGGGCCGCCGCCTGGTCGCGCCTTCCCCGCACGCTTTCCACCGCTCGCGCTTGCTCGCGCTCCGTTTCTTCGGTGATCTTAAGCAGCTCGATCGCCTCGCGTTCTTCGTCGTGCGCGAATGCATTGACCCCGACGATAATGCGATCGCGCGCCTCGATCGAGCGCTGGTATCGGTAACTCGCCTCCGCGATTTCGCGCTGAAAGAAGCCCGACTCAATGGCTTCGATCACGCCGCCATATTCGGCGATTTGATCGAAATAGTTCTCGGCCTGCCGCTCCATCTCCGCGGTGAGGGCCTCGACGAAGTACGAACCGCCCAGCGGATCGACGACGTTGGTCACGTTGGTTTCGTAGGCCAGCACCTGCTGGGTGCGTAGCGCGATCTCGACCGATTTTTCGGTCGGCAGTGCCAAGACTTCGTCCATCGAGTTGGTGTGCAGCGACTGTGTGCCGCCGAGCACCGCGGCCATCGCCTCGTAAGCAACCCGCACGATGTTGTTCTCGGGCTGCTGCGCGGTCGCGCTGCAACCTGCCGTCTGGGTGTGAAAGCGAAGCTTCCACGAGCGGGGATCGCG
>Ga0187783_10000512_pt1 | contig 28697 bp, 30 predicted proteins | sample 1015_SJ02_MP02_2_FD_132471 | JGI IMG/M metagenome (GOLD analysis project Ga0187783, IMG submission 132471) | Tropical peat soil microbial communities from peatlands in Department of Meta, Colombia - 1015_SJ02_MP02_20_MG | ecosystem: Environmental > Terrestrial > Soil > Wetlands > Peat | place... | reverse complement strand
CGGCGCGGCGGAACCGGGTCCATCGGCGGGGACCGGTGTTTCCGCGAAGGCCCGCTCCACGGCCCGGTCGAACGGCTCCGGCAGATAGGCCGGGCCCCGGGCGAGCGAGCGCTGCGCCGCGGTGGCGAGCGAGGCGGGCTCGCCCAGAGCGAGGAGGGCCCGCTGCCACTCGTCGGGCCGGTCGGGATCGAGGAGGATGGCAGCATCGCCGGCGACCTCCTCCGTGGTGGAGATCCGGCTCGCGAGGATCGGCAGGCCGTAGGCCATCGCCTCGATCAGCGGCCGGCCGAAGCCCTCGTAGCGACTAGGAAAGACAACGACGTCGTGCGCGTCGTATACGGCTCCGACCGACTCCACTTCCGAGATCACGCGAACACCGGTCAGCCGCTGCGCGGCGATGCGTCGAAGGCTCGCGGGCCGCAGTCGGGAGAGCAGCGTGAACGAGAAGCGCGGACGGGTGGCGCGGGCGAGCCGGGCCGCGAGCTCGAGCACGAGGCCGAGGTTCTTGTACGGCCGATCGGTGCCGACGTACAGGACGCGGATCTCCTCTTCCTCCGCGATCCGAGCGGCCGAACGTCCGGGATGTTCGGGATGCAGGCCCAACCCGTGGGTCTCGGGCACGACCCGCACGCGTTCGGGATCGAGCCCGAGTCGCGCGAGCTGCTCGGCGACCACCCTCGTCGAGACCAGCAGCCGCCAGGCGCCGTGCAGCCGGGCCACCGCGTGACGGTACATGAGCCGGGTCGCGTAGCGGTCGGAGAACGGGCTGAGGGGCCGCAGGTCGTGGACGTAAACGGCGACGCGCGCGCCGGCCGGAGCGATCCGGGTCAGCGTCGGGTCGGCGAGGAGCACGTAGTCCGCCCGCAGGTCCGCCAGCGCCCGGGGGAACGTCCAGAGCCGGTTGACGCCCATGTCGAGCGTCCGCCACGGGACGCCGAGGCCGGCCACCCGCACGCCCCCCGGCGGCACGCGCGGCTCGGCCCCGTGGTCCAGGCACTGGTACCAGCGGACCGCGAACCCGCGGTGGGCGAGCGCGTCGGCGAACGGCTCGACCGACTGCGTGATCCCGTCGGTACGGTCCGAGGCATTCACGATCGCGAGCGACGGCATGCTCGCCGATACTCTCGGCATCCCCTCCTAAAGTCTCGTCGGCGCTCGAGCGAGCGCGATCCTTACCGAACGGTGGGGGAATCCCGGGCTAGGAGGCGGCGGGCGAGTAGGCAAGCTCGACGTAGTTGAGGTCCACGAAGCCGTTCACGTCCGCCGCCGTATTGCCGCCGCTGTACTCGATGTACCCCCGGAACTCGGCGCCCGAGACCGGCACCGGCACGTCGATCGTCACCGACACGAGGGTCCACGCGCTCGTTGACAGCGTGGTGGCGTTCAGGTTGAACGAGTACCAGGGTCCGGTGTCGCCGTAGTAGCCGCCGTTCAGCAGCACGATCGCGGCCCTCGCCGACTTGTCGGTCGCGACCCCCCCCCTGAGCGACATCGTCACGTTGTAGCGGCCCGGCAGCAGCGAGACGTACGGCCCGAACCACACCGAGTGGCCGTTGCCCGAGAGGTTCGACGCGGGGTCGCTCTCGATCTCGGAACCGCAGGCGGTCCCGCTCGCCGCGACCAGCCGGCCCGAGGCGCCGAGTGCGAACGCCGACGGGCAGAGCATCTGGGTCGTGGGGAAGGGGACCGCCTGGTAGACCTGCGCCGGACCGGCGTAGCCGGTCTCGAGGAGGTAGACGGTGTCCGGATACGCCGGGGCGTAGACCATCGCCCGGATCCCGTAGACCGAGCCGTTGAACGCGACGTTCTTCAGCCAGGTCGGGACCGGGGTCCACTCGCTCGTGCTCAGGAGAACGTACGGCGGCAGGTGCGACGCGCTGAACGGCAGATAGGGCAGCCCGTGCGGACTACCGGGGAGCAGCGAGTAGGCGTTGACGTCGTTCGCGACGAACGGGAACAGGTTGTCGGAGGCGAGCACGATGGCGTTGGGCGGCAGGGCGGACAGCACGTCGTCCATGTACGCGTACGCGGGGTTGCTGTCGAAGGAAAAGCGGTAGCCGGGGTACACGGTCGCGTTGAAGTTCACCGGGCTGAACGGCGACATGGCGAGGTTCGCGACGACCACGACCAGCAGCACGGCGGCGACGACCGAGCCGGAGCGCGCCCGAGCGCCGGTGAGCCCCCGGATCCTCGCGGGCCGCGCCGCGCTCGCCACGCGCGTCTCGAAGCGGCTCGCTTCGTGGTAGGCAACGTGCTCCTCCGGGAGGCGGAAGGAGTAGCTGCGGCGCCAGACGGCACGCGACCATCCGGCGGGGCGATCCCGCGACATCGCGACGAGCAGGAGCACCGCGACCAGCACCGCCGCCGCGATCAGGAGGAGATCCTCGCCGGTCGGGGTCGGTCGCAACAGGTCGGTCGAGAAGAACACGGCAAGGACGAGGAACGGGAGCGCCGCCACGAGCCACTCGAGCGGCCGTACCGCGGTCGCCTCGGTCGAGCTCGCGCCGCGGTGCACCGCGGCGAGCGCTTCCACGAACGCGATCGACACGCACGCGAGCGCGACGAACGCGTACTGGTTACCGAACGCCGAGGAGTACCTCGGATCGACGAAGACGCTCGCGTAGAACCACGGCACGCTCAACAGGAGGGCGCGCTGCCGGGCGAGGAGCGGGAGGAAACCGAAGGCCGCGAACACCAGGAACCAGTAGGTCAGCGACGGGAGGATCGTGGCGGAGGTCGCGGTGATGCCGAAGAGCTGCCGGATCCCGAGCGAGACCTGGGCCCCGAGGCTGCTGGACGAGGTGCCGACGACGCCGGGGATGAGGTCGTGCTGGAGGACCCGCAGCGCGACGTAGCTCGCGATCGCGAAGAGAAGGAGGCCAAGGAGGGGTGCCGCTCGGCGCAGGTACGCACGGAACCGCGACGCGACGGCACGGAGGGACGCTCCGGGCTCCGCGACGAACCGGCGGAACGGCTCGTAGGCGAAGGCGAGGACCAGTCCGACGAGCAGGAACGGGAACACCTCGAGCGTCAGCACGCCGAGTGTTGCCGGGACGAGCGCGGCGAGGTATCGCCGTTCGCTCCAGAGATAGTAGGTCCACGCGAACTCCGCAGGCAGCAGCGACTCCCAGTGAAAGTCGTAGAGGACCGCGGAGGCGACGGTGAAGGTGACCAGGTAGACGGCGAGCGCCGGGACCAGCCAGCCGCCCGGCAGTCCCGCGCGCCGACCGATCAGGTACAGCGGGACGGCGGAGACGGCGACCGCGCCGGCCTGCAGCGCGAACAGAAAGTCGGGGCCCGGCGCCAGGGCGTAGACGTACGCGAGCGGGATCGCCACGTACGTCGAGTGAAGCGAGAGGAACGATTTGAGGCCCGACGTTTCGAAGTCCCCGGCCTCGTAGAGCAGGTAGCCGTGGGAGGTCGACCAGAGCGACTGCATGCCGATGCCGAGGTCCCAGTTGGTGCCGTAGAAACCCTGGAACCGCCACCAGCTGGCGACGAAGTATCCGACCGCGGCCGCGACGACGACGGCCGTGAGTCCGACCGCGGCCCAGCGACCCGAGCGACGGGAGGCCGTTCCCGGGCTCGCGGGGGCCGCAGCGGTGTCCGCGGACGGGGAACGGTCGGGAGAAGGATCCACCTTCCGTGCCCGAGGCGTTCCGAGGCCGTCCTCCGACCATGGGGGGCGTTCCGACGCGGCGTTCGAGGCGGTCACCGGGCTCACCTCAGGCTCCCGGCGGACCGTCGAGGCGAGCGCCGGTCGGCCCCGTCCGTTCGAAGGCGATCGAGAAGCCGCTCGCCCCGGTCGCGCCGCGTGATGGCCGTCACCTAGTCGCGCCTCCGCCGGAACCGGACGCGGCGGCGGGGAGCCCGTTCGGCCGGCGCTGTTCCGTCCTTCGGCTCTTCGCCCGGCTCCGGCGGCGATCGGTTCGTCGCGATCGACGTGAGCAACTTCTCCCAGTTCGACCAGGCACGGTCGAGGCTGAAGTCCCGAGCGCGCGCCAGGCAGGCGCGCGAGACGCTCAGCGGATAGCCGTCGCGGTATAGCTGGGCCGCACGATCCACGAGCTCGGCCGCCGAGTCGACGGTCCAGCCCGTCTTCTCGTGCAGCACCGACTCGCCCGGTCCCTGCGCGCCGTAGGTGAGCACCGGCGTGCCGCAGGCCATCGACTCGACCGGCACGAGCCCGAACGACTCCTCGGTGAACGGGAACGCCGTTACGAGGGCGTTGGAGTAGAGGTCGCGCAACTCCTCCCGGGAGACATGGCCCATCACCCGGACGTTCTCCGCGGAGCGGCCGCGCGTGAGGCTGCTGACCCAGCCGGCGCTCTTCGACCCGAAGAGGCGGACGGGGAGACCCGTGTCGAGCAGCATCCGCATCGCGGTCGCGTCCGTCTCCTTGCCGAGGTAGCCGAGGATGTAGTCGCGGCTGGGCGAGCGGGTCGAGGGCTGGAACTCCGGAGCGTAGTAGATCGGGAACACCCCATCGACCCGCACGCCACGCTGGCCGAACCAGCGCGCGACGTGGCCGGTGCTCGTGTAGAGCCGGTCGGAGAGCGCGCTCATCTTGACCAGGTGCCGCCAGTCCATGCGGTCGACGACCGGCCCGACCGCGTTCAGCGCAAGCCACATCGGCACGTCGAGCCCGCCGGAGCGCATCGCCTCGAGCCCCGGCCCGAGCGGACGGGACTGCACGAACCAGCAGTCGGAGGCGAAGGCCGAGGTCATCGAGAAGTTGATGCGGATCGAGTCGCCGGGCCCGATCGCCCGCTCGAGCGACTTCTGGTTCCATCCGAAGACCGAGTCGCGGGTCCACGACCAGATGTACGTCGGGACCTCCCCGCCCGTGCGGCGAAGCCAGCGCGGGAATCGCGCCGACCCCCGGATCGCGCGGATCCCCTTCTGTTCAAGGGCGGACGCGACCTCGTCGGAGATCCAGGGGGCCGCCAGCGCGGTGTCCCAGCGACCGCGCAGTCGGGCGAGCAGCGGCGCGACGACCTGGTACTGGACGAAGTCCGGGTGCGCCAGCGGTTCCGTGACAAACGTGACCGACTCCATGCGGGCCTTTCGCCTCCTCCGAGTGCCTGCGATCTCCCCCGGGGACTCGTCCTCACAGCGGACGAGCGGATCTCCCGGGGACCCGTTCGGACTCGTGCTACGGAAGCGCCCCGTTCGGCATGCGCCAAAACAAGGCGGGGCAAGGCCCTAAAACCTATCGACGGCGCCCGTGCCGGTCCGACCGGGTGGACCTCAAATACGGCTCGGGCGCGATGGGCGTCGAAGGGTCTAAGGCACGGGCGCGCCCACTAGCGGGCGGAGAGGCGAGCGGGCCGCGTGACGCCCGGCCCGGCGCGAGCCCATGCCGTCCAGCACACCGTCCAGCGGGCCGCCGCTTCCGGCGACCGTGATCGTCACGGCCCACGACCGGCGCGCCTACCTGCGCGAGGCCATCGACAGCGTGCTCGCGCAGGACATCGATCGCTCGCGCTTCGAGCTGGTCGTCGTGAAGAACTTCGACGATCCCGAGGTCGACGCGCGGCTCGATGGGGCGGGCGCGCGGCGACTCCGCTGCGCCGAGGCCCCCGTGAGCCGCAAGGTGCTGGAGGGATTGCGGGTGAGCCGTGGCCGGGTCGTTTTTCTCCTCGACGACGACGACCGCTTCGAACCCGACAAGCTCCGCGTCGTCCTAGAGGAGTTCGCGGCCGACCCTCGCCTGGGGTTCGTCCATCACCAGGTGCGCTACATCGGCCCCGACAACCGGCCACTCCCCGGGAGCGGCGGCCGGTTCCTAGGCCGTCGGCCGGGGCGTGCCCGCCGGATCCTGCTCGCCGAGCGCGACAAATCCCTCGGTCTTGCGCGGCTCGCCTACAGCTACCCCGACTTCAACTGCAGCTCGCTCGCGATCCGACGGGACATCGCGCTCGGGGCGGCGCCCTACCTGGCGCGCGTGGACGGGGGCGTGGACACGTTCTTCTTCTTCGCCGCGCTGATCGCTCCCTGTTCGCTGCTGCTCGACGAACGCCCTCTGGCGCGCTACCGCCTCCACGAGGACAACGCGTCGCTTGCTTCGGGCCCGGATCCCGACGCCCGACGCCGCCGCCTGCTGGAGGCCGCCCTCCGTCAGGACCGGGTCAACCGCGTGACCCTAGAGATGGTGGCGCGCTCGGGACGCTCCGCGCTCCTGCGGGAGATCGAGGCCCGCAGCCTGATCGACCGGCTGTCCATACTCTTCCGCGACCGGTCCGGCGGCCGGGTCGAAGCGCTCCGCTCGCTGCTGAACGGGATCGAGCTCCGCGACACGTTCGCCGTCCGCGAGAACGTTCCCAGCATGGCCGGCGCCGCGCTCTTCGTGCTGACACCCCGACTGGCCCGCTCGGCCTACGAGCGGCAAAGCGCGGTCCGGTGAGCCGACCCCACGGCCCCGGAGCGAAATTTAATATATATATTAACAAGCTAGATGGGCGGGCATGAAGGTCGAGGCGAGCCTGCTCCGCGAGACCGGCGAGCGCCCCCTGCCCGCTTCGATGCGGGTCCCGGTACGCCGGGGGCGGGGCCGCCCGAGGGCCGAGTACCGAGCGCGCGTGCGCTCCGCCGCCGACGTCGACGTCCTACGGCGCCATCGGGTTCCGGCACTCCTGGTGACGCCGGAATGGGTGAGCGAGAGCGGCTACCCGGTGCGCTTTCGGCCCTGGCTGGCCCTCCCCGAAGCGATCGCGGACAAGGTCTCCTCCGACTTTCGCGTGTTGCCGGTCAAGGACGGCGATGGGCTGCGCGAGCCGGGCCTCGTCGAGCTCATCGCCCTCCTCCTGCGGTTCGACCCGCTCGCCGCGCGGGTCGTCGCCCGGAAGAACCGTCGGACGATCGATCCCCACGAGCTCTACCGCCGCGTCCGCAACGAAGGGCTCGAGCGGGCGGCGACGAAGGTCCGGCTGCAGGAGTTCGCCCCCGGCCTGCCGACGGTGGGCCGCCCGCTGCCGCGGGAAGAGCTGCGCTGGCTCGAGCGGAACAATCCGAGCCTGGGCGAGGCCGCGTGACCGACCCGGAGGTGGCCGCGGTCGACACGATCCTCCGACGCCTGGGCATCCCGTACGTCGTGGTGGGGGGTCAGGCGATCGCACGTCGTGCGGCCACGGTCACGCGCGACGTCGACGTGATGGTCGCGACGCGCGACTACGCGACGACGGTCGGACGGCTGCGCGCCGAGTCCCGCCTCGCGTTCGACTGGGACGACGGCAACCTCTGCCGCTTTCGCCTCCTCGACCTCGGCGGCGTTCCGCTGGATGTGATCAACTCGGCGATCTTCGCCGGCCGCCGGGCCCCGGCCGAGTTCTTCGACTACCTGCAGCACGACGGGTCCGCGCCGGCCGATGGGATCGCCTACGGCACGCCCGAGGTCGTCTGGTATACCCGACTCTTGACCAAGCGCTGGCGGTCGTACGCGGAGAAGATTGTGACGAACGTGATCGACGGCGTGCCCCCCGATCGGCTCGACGCGGTGGAGCGGATCGCCCGTCGCTTCGGCACCGACGCCCTCCTCGCGGAGCGGGTCGCCCACGTGCGGGAGGAACTCGCCCGTCCCGACGTGGCCGCCCTGGTCCGGCGCGGATAGCGCGGCGACGTTGCGCCGGCGACGGACCAGTGGCGACTACGAAGTACGGGGCGGAGTTACGGAGAGCGGCCTCAAGTAGCCGAGCGCACCCTATCGTACATAGGCGGGATGCGTCCGGCCAGCCAGTTCCCCCGCACTCGGGGGCGAGCGCCAGCGGGTAGGCGAGCCGACGGCGCCGCCGGGAACTACGAGTAGCGGGTCCCGATGCACGATTCCGTTGCGACGTTCTACGGCGGCTACGACCAGCTGGGGCTGGGGCGACTGCCCCGCCTCCGCGTGCCCCGCGTCGCGCTCGCCGTGGGCGTGGCGGTGGTCGTGCTGGTCGTGTTGATCGCGGCGGACGTGGGCGCGATCGACGGACGCACGGCCAGCGTCGAGGTCAGCTCGGTGAGCTGGTACGCCGACACCGAGCTCCTGACGACCGAGCCGGGGTTCTCGACCCACGGCTCCTCGGCGGTCGCCCTGAGCCTGTCCTGCGATCTGATCTGCTACCGGTTCGACGGCGTCTCGGTGAGCGCCCCGTTCTCTCTCGTCAGCTCCTCGATCACCGAGCAGCCGATCCAGTACGTGAACGTGACCGTCCGCGCTCCCGCGAGCGCGTTCTCCGGGCCGCTCGCGATCACGCTCAGCGTGGGGTAGGGCGCCTCCGGGGGCTACCGACCGGCCCGGCGTGCCGGCGCGACGGGTCCGGTGCCGCTCATCCCGGTCCAGGCCTCGCGCAGCGCGTCGCGCCGCGGCTTGTAGACGCGCTCGTAGAACCCCGGTCCCGAGCGCAGCGTCGACTCGTCGGACTGACCGATGATCGACCGCGCCTCCGACCAGGCCCGGGTGAAATGCGATCGTTCGCCGAACCGGGCGATGATCTGGCGCTCGAACTCCTTCTCAGTCTGGGTCTCCTCTCCGATCGTGAAGTACAGCTTGGCCGTCCGCGTGTCGCGAAAGGCGAGGTCGTCGCCGAGCGAGTACGGCGCGCGTTCCGGGTGCTCGCGCTCGGCGCCCCCGACGCTCGGTTCTCCCGGCGCGCTCGCGCCGCCGTGCCGGAAGCCCTGCTTGGCGGCCGCGTAGAAGATCGCCCGGTTGAGGCCCCAGGAGTAGGCCGAGTCACGGGGAAGACCGAGCCGCTCGGCGCGGGCGGCCTGGAGGATCGCCATGACGATGAAACGGGAGATCCCGCGGCGGACGGGCGCCGGCATCGGCTCCGAGTCCCCCGCCGGTCCGGCGACCTAGATGTCGGTGTCCGGCGGTACGCGAGACGGGTGCTCGCCCGCCGAGAAAGCGGCGAGCGCTTCGCGTCGCTTGGCGTCTCGGACCGACGGCCGGATCCGCACCGGCATCGAGAGCGACCAGCGGTGGCCGAACGGGTCGACCAGGTGCCCGTAGCGCTCGCCCCAGTACTGGTCCTCGAGCGGCATCGTTACCTTCGCGCCGGCCGCCACGGCCCGGTTCCAGAGGGCCTCCACGTTCGTCGAGTAGATGTGCAGGATCACGGTCGTGGTTCCGACCGTCGACGGGGCCGCCCGCTCCGAACCCTCGAAGACGTCCGAGAGCATCACGATCGAATCGCCGATCCGCAGGCGCCCGTGGATCAGCTTGCCGCCCGGGGTCGTCTGCCGGAACAGCTCCTTGGCGCCGAACGCTCGGCGGTAGAACTCGAGCGCGGCGATGCCGTTCACGACGGCAAGCGACGGAGTGACCGTGTGGAATCCGCGGGGGATCCGCGTCTTCGCGGGCTTCGGAGTGCGTCGGCGCGCGCGGGAACGGGAGGTGGGCGTCATGGAAGCTGCCGGGCGAGCATCGAGCGCGCGTACATAAGCCGCCGCGGGGCGGGCGCCTCGGACGAGCCTCCGTCCGCCCCGGCGCCGGTGCCCGGGGACGGTGGAACTCGTCCGGATACCGCGCGCCGCACGCGTTCTGAGGCGCCGTCTCGAGGGGAGGAGCCCGGGGCGGTCCCCCTGAATTCGCCAGCGTGAAGTAGGGCTCGGGGGTCCGAGCCGAGCATGCGGCGACGCGCGCTGTCGGCGTTCGTGGTGACGGCACTGTTCCTGATCAGCACCTTGACGGTGGTCGGGGTCGTGGCGGTCGGGACCTCGAGCCACACGGCATCCCCTCCCGCAGGCGGCGAGGCGGTGCCCGCCTCCGGCGGGGCGCCCGCGAGCCGGAGCCCTGGCGAGACAAGCCCCGCGGGTGATCCGCCGTCCTTCTGCGCTTCGCTGACGAGCATCGACAACGATCCCGGCTACGCGGCGTTCGTGCACCGCGTCCACTCGCCCGCGCTGGGGGCGCGCGCCGCCGGGGTCCCGGCCGCCGATCTGCCCCTTCCCTACGCCGGAGCGTTCGCGGACCAGGACGTGAACGGCGTGGTGACACCTGGGAGCGAGCTGACCCAGGAGTGCGAGCGCGGGCAGCCCACGACCTCGCAGACCGCGCCGACCGGCGTGGCGTACGACGGGCAGACCGACACCTCGGGCGTCCGGGACGTGACGCTCGAATCGAACAGCGTGGCCGGCGTACTCACGGTCAACTCCCCGACTTCCAACTTCTATCCGGGTAGCGGGACCCCGACGGTCTGGGGGGCCCAGGAGAACGTCGTGCTACCGAACGTGACCCTCCTCGGTCAACAATGCCCCAGCGAGCCCTGCGCCGCGAACGGCAGCGGGAACTACGCCTTCTGGGTGCAGAACGTCGTCTCCTACGATTCGAACAGCCAGTCGCTCTCGTTCGTCGACGACACCTGGAACTTCACGAGCTACACGTCCGAGATGCTCAACTCCTCTCTGGTGGACTGGTCGCCCAACGGCGGCAACTACACCGGCACCTGGGTCGCCTTCTCCCAGACCTACCACGTCCCGACGCCGTTCACGGTGACCGTCTACACCAACACCTCCGTGGACGCGGCGGACGACCAGGTTCTCTGGTACAACTACAGCGTGCGGACCCCGAGCGCGTTCATCGGGAACGGCAACTACGACTACCTCGTGTTCGATTCCCAGCCGGCCGGCGGTCCGCACCTCACGCTCCGGCCACCGGACTTCGAAGCGAGCGCGGTCAGCTACCACGTCGTCAACGATGGGTACGAGTTCGACGCGCTCATCGGCGCGGACGACGGGGCGAACCAGCTGATCCTCGCGGCCAATGCGACGATGAAGCTCGAGTACTGCGTCGCGAAGCCGGATTGCTCTCCGACGCACTTCGCCTACGCCAACGTGCCGGCGGCGGTCAACTACGGGAGCCAGACCGGCGAGGAGGCGATCGGGGTCGCCGTCAACTACGTCGGCACGACGGCTTACCTGTCGGCTGGGCCGCTGATCCTGCACGGACTGTGGAACTTCACCGGGGCTCCCGGCGTCGTCCCGGGGAACACCAAGGTGACGAACGCGGTCCAGGTCTCGGGCGATCCCGAGGGTCCGCTCGCCAGCCAACCGTACGTCTTCGTGTTCCTCGAAAACCACGCCGACGCGTACCAGGGCTACCAGTGGGCGCCGGACACGAGTGCCTGGTTCCTGGCCCCCGGCACCTACCGCTACGAGGTCATGCTCGCGGACTACGCGATCCGGACCGGGACGCTGCACGTGGGCACGACGCCGACGACCCTGTCGGCGACATTGCCGTACGATCCGGCTCTCGGTGTGTACACTCCGCTCTGGGCGTTCGGCAACGGCCAGCTCTCCGGCATCTCGTTCTCGGGGACCGGTTCGCTCCACGACCAGTTCCAGCTGTTCAACAATCCGACGACCGGCGCCGACGGGATCGCCACCGACAACCTGAGCGCGTTCTTCTTCAGCGCCAACGACTACCTCTACCCATCGTTCCCGGGCGTGCTCCTGGACGCCACCAGCGCCTATGGCACGCTAGACTCGATGCCCTCCTTCTGCGTCGGGTCCTCGGACGGCTTCGACTTCTACCTCGGTCTCGAGTTCTTCGACACGTCCCACGTCACCCTCCTGAACGACCCCAACCTCGAGGGCTGGCCCGCCTGGAGCGAGATCGCGTTCTACTACGACGTGCCGGCCTCGCAGAACCCCGCGCCCCAGGCGGAGGTGTTCGTGTGGAACTCCTCGAGCGATCTGATCGACGGGAACGACTTCGTGGGCACGAACTCCTTCGGCACGCCGCCGGATGGGCTCGTGCTGTACGGAGGATCGGACAACGTCGTGTGGGGCAACACGTTCACGGACGCCCCGGGCACCACTCCCAGCACGGCGGGGGGGTTCGCCGGGATCGGACTGGGCGAGTCGGGCGACCTGATCTACAACAACAACTTCAGCGTGGACAACCCGGTCGTCTACCTTCCTTACAACTGGCCGAACGTCGCCGATTGCCTGCCGCAGTCGCTCGGCGCCTGCACCGACAACGCGAACGACAACGGCTGGTACTTCAACGTGGCCGCGAACGTCGTCGGGAGCACGTGGAACGTCCCGCTGCAGTCGTCGTCGGTCGCGGTCCACACGGTCGACGGCTATCGGCTCGCGGGCAACGTCCTGGGTCCCGCGGTGACGACGCAGGGCGGCAACTACTACTGGAACTACGGGACGAGCCCGAACAACTATTCGACCCGCCCGTACGTGTCGCGGTTCTACTACAGCATGTGGTCGGAGATCTTCCCGCTCGGTTGCGGCTCCATCGAGGCGCCCGGCGCGCCGTGCGGAACGCCGCCGCCGATCGTCGGCGCCTACGAGAACGGCATCACGGCGGGGGGCGACGACGCGCCGTACGGGCCCACGCTGATCTTCCGGGAGACCGGACTGTCGCTCGGGACCGAATGGTTCGTCACGATCAACGGTACGCGCTACGCCTCGACCCAGAGCACGCTCGCCGTCCCCGAGCCGTACGGGCTCTACGGGTGGTTCGCGATGGCCTACGGCTGGCACGCGATGCCGTTCTTCGGCACCGCGTTCGCGAGCGGCGCGTCGGTGATCTCGCTGTCGTTCGAGCGATCCGGGGGCACCGGGCCGTTCCCGCCCGTGCCGAGCACCACCTCGTACCCGATGCTGGCGCGGCGCGGGGACGAGCGGCGCTAGCGGGGCGAGCGGCGCGCGGCCGCCGCCGCGCGAGTTCGCGAGGCCGCCCCGGTGGGTGCGGCGGCCACGCCCGCGCCGCGACGGCCCAGGGCGAGGTCAGCCGCGAAGGAACTCGCTGGCGCCCTGGAGGAGGAAACGGAGGTCGGCCGCCAGCGAGATGAAGCGGAAGCCGAGCTCGATCGCCGCCCGACGCTCCTCGGAGGAGACCACGAGCGTGCCGGGAACCTTGCCCGCGCTGCGGCAGGCCGCCACCACCCGGGCCATCGCTTCTCGCACCCGGGGGTGGGTTCGCTCGTCGAGCAGCCCGAGACTGAGGGTCAGGTCCTGAGGTCCGACGAAGAGGAGGTCGAGGCCCGGGACGCGCGCGATCTCCTCGACATTCTCGAGCCCCTCGCGCGTCTCGATCTGGACGCCGACGAGCGTCTCGGCGTTCGCGCGGCGCAGGTAGGCGCCCAGCTCCTGCCCGTAGCGGGAGGCAGCGGCCGCGGCGGCACCTCGGGAGCCGTCCGGTGGGTACTTCGCGTACTCGACGGCGCGGCGGGCCTGCTCGACCGTACCTACGAGCGGCACGAGGATCCCGCGCGCCCCCGCGTCCAGTGCCTGCTTGATCCAGTACGGGTCCAGATTGCCGACCCGCACGAGCGGGCTCGGGCCCGGTTCCCGCAGGAGCGCGACCATCGCGGCGAGCGTCTCGGGGTTCAGTTGGGCGTGCTCGGTGTCGATCACGAACCAATCGAAGCCGAGCCCGCGCAGCGCATCGACGACCACGACCGAGGAGGACGAGATCCAGGTGCCGAACGACGGGTGGCCCGACGCGGCGAGACGCTCCTTCCAGGAGTTCGGCATCGCTCGAGCCCACCGCCGTCGGGCTCCGGCGATGCCCTGCGTGGCTTCTAACCTAGTGCCTGGGCGGCGGCGCGAGCGCTCGCGGTCCGGGTGACGCCCGTTCAGTCGGTCCGGTTCGAGATGAGGAACTCGTTGCCGTCCGGGTCGGCGAACGCCGCTCGCACGAAGCTGCCGACCACCGAGTCGAACGATTGCGGCTCCATCGTGACGGTTCCACCCCGCCGGGCGATCTCCCGGCAGGTGGCCGCGGGATCCGGCGAGCGGAACACGACGCCCGAGACGGTGCCCGGCTCCCGACCGCCCTCGCTCGGGCCCTGGACGTGCATCGTGAGTAGCGTGGTCGTCCCCGGAATGCCGAACACGAGGCGGCCGGCCTTCGCATCGACGAGCATCTCCGGGAGCCCCAGCACGTCCCGGTAGAACGGCCGCGCCCGCTCGGGGTCTCGAATGTGTACGGTCACCGCGTGGAGGCCGGAGATCACCGCGTCCATGGCGGGGCACCGGGCGCCGGCGCGTTAAGATTGCGGCGGCCGACCGCCGGAAGGATCTCGGCCCGCGCAGCCCTTAACTGAGCGCACGCCCGTGACCTACGACGTGTCCGCGGGCCCGCGGCGCCTCGCCGCGATCATGTTCACGGACCTCGTCGGGTTCACCCGTCTCGCGCAGCACGACGAGGAGCTCGCACTGCGCCTGCGCGCCGAGCATCAGGCGCTCGTCCACCCGATCATCGCCGCCCACGGCGGCCGCGAGGTGAAGTCGATGGGCGACGGGCTCCTGGTGGAGTTCCCCAGCGCGGTGGAGTCGGTCCGCTGCGCGGTCGCGCTCCAGGGGGCGCTCGCGCACCGCAACGCAGAGACGACCGGGGATCCCCCGCTCGAGATGCGGGTCGGCATCCATCTCGGCGATGTGATCGGCGAGGGCGACGATATCCTCGGGGACGCCGTGAACATCGCCTCGCGCATCGAGCCCCTGGCCGAGCCGGGCGGGATCTGCGTCACCGGCCCGGTCGTCGACCAGGTCCGCAACAAGGTCCACCTGCCGCTCGAGAAGCTCGGCCCCCAACCCCTGCGACACGTCGACCAGCCGGTCGACGTCTACCGCGTGGTGCTCTCGGTCGGGACGGCGGCGCGCCGCGCGACGGACCCCGAGGTGGCGGAGAACGTCCGGCTCGTCGTGCTGCCGTTCGCGAGCATGAGCCCGGACGAGCGCGACGGGTACCTCGCGGACGGCCTTACGGACGAGCTGATCACGCAGACGGCCAAGATCCCGAGCGTGCGCGTCATCCCGCGGACGAGCGTGCTGCGCTACAAGGGATCGACGAAGTCGCTGCGGGAGGTGGCGCAGGACCTCGGCGTGCGCCTCGCTCTCGAGGGCAGCGTCCGCAAATCCGGCGACCGCCTGCGCATCACGGTGACCCTGGTCGATCCGCGTTCGGAGGACCAGCTCTGGTCGTCGCGCTACGATCGACCGCTCGGCGACATCTTCGCGATCCAGGACGACATCGCGGGCCAGGTCGCCGCCTCCGTCTCGCGGCACGTGGCGCAGCGGGTCGGGGCGCCGAAGATCGAGTTCCGCCGGGGCGCTCCCGACACCCGCGACATGGAGGCCTACGCGCTGTTCTTGCACGGCCGGAAGCTCATGACCGAGCGGCGATCCGAAGAGTCGATCCGCCAGAGCCGGGCCTACTTCGAACAGGCGGTCGCCCGGGACCCCCATTTCGCCCGCGCGCACGTGGGCATCGGCGAGGCGGCGCTCTACCTCGGCGGCGAGGGCGCGGAGGCGTGGAGCGAGGCGATCGCGACGGCGCAGCGCGAGACCACCCGGGCGCTCGAGCTCGACGACCAGATCGCGGAAGCCCACTCGGTGATGTCGTCGATCCTCCTGACGACCGAGGATTTCGCCGGATCCGAGCGCGAGGCCCGCCGCGCCATGACCCTGAATCCGAGCCTCTCGGAGCCGTACCGCTGGCTCGCCCAGATCGCGGCGGGTCGCGGCGAGCTCGACGAGGCGGTCCGCCTCTTGGAGACGGCGCTCGAGATCGACCCGCTTGACGTCAACGTGATCGTGTTCCTCGGGCGGCTGTACTTCTATTCGGGCCGCGAGCGCGAGGCGGTCGCGCACTGGGACCGGTTCGAGCCGCTGGTCCCGTTCCGGATCAACGCCCACCGCACCGAGTACTACGTCGTGCACGACCAGCTCGACCGGGCGGAACGGACGCTGCACGAGATGGAGCGCCTGCGGCCCTCGAGCATCTGGAACGTGATGTGGGGCGGCATCCTCGCGGCGAAGCGGGGCGATGCGGCGCAGGCCCAGCGCGCGATCCGGGCCCTCGAGGAGCGGCCCGACGTCCGGGAGGTCACGGTCTGGGCCGCCGGATTCGTCCGGTACGCCCTCGGGGACATCGACGGCTTCCTCGACGCGATGGAATGGAGTCGGCGGGAAGGGACCGAGCCCGTGGTCGAGCTGATGCACTCACCGCTGTTCAAGGACGTGCGCCGCCACCCGCGCATGATCAAGTTCCTCCAGGAGCGGGCGGCGTCCCAAGTCACCTCGAGCGGGCGTAGCCACTGACGCGACCGGCTCCGGAGGCCGGAACGCGCGCCGAAGCCGCGCGGCGGTCCGAGGGCCGGGGGCGCGCCGACAATCGGCTTTTTCTCCCCCGGTGTCTACCCTGCATCCGTGGCGCGTCCCGTTGCAGCCGGAGTCCTGACAATCGTCGGAGCAATCTTCATCCTCATCGCCGGAGCGGCCCTCGCCGCGATCGGTGCGTTCTTCCTGTCGTTCATCGGCGTCTTCGCCAGCCTGCTCTTCGTCGGGCTCATCGTCGGCCTCATCACGCTGATCCTGGGCATCATGATGCTCGTCAACCCTGGGGGCCACGTGATCTGGGGCGTGCTCGCGATCGTGTTCGCGATCGTGAGCATCCCCTTCGCGCTCGGCGGCTTCTTCATCGGCTTCATCCTGGCGCTCGTCGGCGGCATCCTGGCCATCGTCTGGAAGCCCCCGATGGCGCTGCCGGTCTACATGGGCCAGGCGCAGCCGCCCGCGCCGATGCCACCGCCTCCTACCGGCTGACGCGTTTCGCACCGCCGGGGCGGGGCTTCGACTCCGCCCGCCGGACTGGGTCGGACCGAGGGGTCCGACGGGGCCGATCTGGGAAGAATCTCGGAAGACGCCTATGAGGCACCGCGCGCCTCCGACGGCGCGGGGGTCGGCGATCGGTGCGAGTTCCGGCCGCCGGCCCGCCGAGACCATGGTGCGCGCGACCCCCGAACGCTCCGGCGCCCTCCGCGCGTCGGCGAAGCCTAAAGCGCGGGGGTCGATGGCCACGTCCGACGTGGACAGCTACGCGCGCGTGCTGTGGTGGTTGCTCGCGAGCAGCGCGGGCGCCACGACGCGGGCGAGGGTGTTGATGGCGATCCGTCGGGAGCCGAAGAACGCGCAGCAGCTCGCGAACGAGCTGGGCGTCGACTACACCACCGTCCGACACCACCTGCGCGTGCTCCGGCAGAACCACCTGATCGACTCGACCGGCGACCACTACGGCCAGGTCTACTCGATCGCGCCCGAGCTGGAGGCGCGGTGGACCGAGTTCGAGGCGATCGTCGCGCGCCATCGTCCCGGCCGCCGCGGGGTCCGATGAGCGGGCCCCGGCTCACCCCGCGCCGCTCGAGCGTCCTGTGGGTGGTCGGGGTCGTCGCGATCGGGCTCGGACTGGGCCTGCTCCTCGCGCTGGCCACACCGGCGCCCCACGGGCCGGGCGGGCCGGGGCCGCGACCGATCGCCGATCCCGCCGCCTTGGCCGCGATCGTGCTGTCGGGGCTCGATCTCGCACTGCTCGCCGCGCTGATCTTCGTCTACCTTCGCACGTTCCTCGAAACGCGCGCGCGCTTCGCCTTCGGCCTCGTGCTCGTGCTGGTGACGCTGCTGGTGCAGATCCTCGCGAGCTCGCCGGCCGTCTTCGGGGCCTTCGGCCTCGGTCCCGGCGGGCTGGTCAACTGGCTCCTGCTGAGCTCGCTCTTCGAGGCCATCGCCCTCACGGTGTTCCTCGGGCTGAGCCTCGAGTGACCTCGGGGGCGAAGGGAAGGGGTTAGCCGGGGCCCAGCGCGAACCGGCCTCGGACGCTCAGGCCGAGGACTCGTTCGACGGCGCCGTCATGTTCGTGCAGTTGCCGGAGCCGCCGGGTGGCGGGCCGAACGGGGGGCCGATCGGACCGTTACCCGGCGGGGGTAGCCCGGTCGTGTTGTTCGACGTGTGGGACGTTGCGTCCCGCACGTCGGACGTCGTCGCCGCGGCCGCGGGCGAGCCGAGCAGGCCGACGAGGACGACCGCGATCACGACGGCAGCGGTCGCTCCGACCACCCCGAGCGCGAGGGCCTTGCGTGCGCGCATGGTTCACCTCCGGTATCCCGGAGAGGGGGGGGGACCCAAGCCCGTTTTCCGAGAACGCGCCGGAATCTCTCCCGAAAGCCCCCGGGATCGACAGTATCCCGTGTCGGGACAGCGGCTCGGTCGCACACGGGAGCGCTCCGAGAGCGGGCCGTCCCGCCCTCGGCCGCAACGTCCAAAAGGTGCTGGGGTTTCGGTCGGGCCTGTCCGCTGCGACCTGCACGGGGTGCGGCGCGCCGCTCCCCGCCGATGCCGCCTTCTGCGCGTTCTGCGGCAAGGCCGTGCCGACGGCCGCCAATTCGGCCCCGCTGCCCAGCGCGCTCGCGTCGCCGCCTCCGCCGGCCGCCCCACCCCCGTACGCTCCCTACGGGAGACCCCCCCGCGCCTCCCGCCGCTCGCGTCGCTGGATCGTGGTGGTGGTGGTGGTCGTGATCGTGGTGGCGATCGTCGGGTTCGTGATCTACGAGAGCCTGGCCCCGGTCGTCTCCGTCACGGGGATCAACGTCTGGGCGCCCGACAACGTCTGCGGCTACAACGCGAACTCGATCGGCTACTACGGGTTCAACGACTCGCCGGGCGTGACCGACTCCTTTGCGTTCCCGCTGCCGAACTTCAACGCCACGAACTGCACGATCACGGGCGTCACGACGAATACCTCCGGCTTCGGACTGTCGAACGTCGGCGTCCCGCTCACGCTTCCCGGTGGAGGAAACGGTACGCTGTACGCGAGCATCAGCCTGCCCGGCTCGGCCTGGTCCGGCTACCTCAACCTCGTCTTCCGCTGACCCGGACGGCGGGCCGTCGCCGGCGCGCTACCGTCGCCGACGGCGGGCGTTCGCCGCTTTGGGCCCTGGGCGGGAGCCGGTGGCACGGCGCGGACGCGCGCGGCGCGCCGGGCCCGTGCGCCGCGTTGCCGGGCGGCGCTCCGGCATCGGGGTGAGGGGCTCCCAGAGCGCGATCAGGTTCCCCTCGGGGTCCGCGCCGATGAAGCTCCAGCCCATGCCGGGGACCTGCATCTTCGGAACGACCTGGCGTCCGCCAGCGACCTGGAAGGTCCGGATCGCGTCATCGATCTTCTCGACGGCGACGAAGTTCCGCGGCCGGTCGTCCGCCCCCATCTTCCGGTACATGCCGCCCCCGACGCTCTCGCCCTGGGGGCCGGTCGAGATCAGCCAGTAGTCCATCTCGGGCACCGGGGCCTTCGTGAACTTCCAGCCGAAGACCTCGGTGTAGAATCGGCTGAGTCGCTCGGTGTCGGTCGCCGGAATCTCGAAATGCACGATCGTTCGGGACGGCATGGTCACATCGTCCCGGGGACAGGGCACGGCGCATAAACCGCTACGGGTCGTGGCTCGGTGCCGCGCGGGCGATGGCACCTAAGTACGCCGATCGGGTTCGGTGCGCATGCGCCTCCAACAGCCCGGCCTTCGCGTGACCCATCTCGGGCGCTCGCTGCGCTTCTACACGAAGGGGCTCGGTCTGCGCGTGGTCCGGCGGGGGGACACGCGAGGGTGGGGAGGCGGCCTCTGGGTGCTGCTGCGAGACCCTCGCTCGGGCCGCTACCTCGAGCTCAACTGGTATCCGCCCACCTCGATGTTCTACTCCCGGTACACGACCGGGGAGGCCCTCGACCACATCGACTTCACGGTCGGGGTGCGGCCTCGCGCGGAGATCGACCGGATCGTGCGGAGGCTGCTGCGACACGGTGGCCGACCGACGCGCTTCACGACGACGACGACGAGTGGCTGGATGGCGAGCGTCCGCGACCCCGACGGGATCTGGATCACGATCGGGCGGCGCCCCACTCGCGCGGAGCGCCGCGCGATCGCGGACGCCGCGGCGTGACCGAAGGCCGGGACGCAGGCCTTACGCGCGCCGCCGGCGGACGGAGCTCTCGAGCGCCGGGGCGAAGCGCGTGCGCCAGACGCTCGCGTCGGCCGTCCGATTCGCCCGGACGCGCTCGGCAATCGTGCGCGGGGACGCCCGGCCCCGGATCCGCTCCAGCCGGAACGCGCGGAACTCGAGATGGCACCGCCGCGGGCCGTCGGGGACGATCCGGTAGAGGTGTTGCGAGTACCGGTACGGCCCGTTCACGTGCGTATTGGTCCAGGCCAGCCGATCCGGGTCGAGCTGGACCAACCGTCGGATCGTGAGGGGACGGCCGTTCGCCCAGGTCGTGTCGGAGAGCAGGAGCGTGCCGGGGGCCAGCGGTCGGATGGCACGTCGCATCCGCTGGCCGAACAGCTTCCCGTCGGACGGCCGGTAGTCCGTGAGCCACGCGTACGCCGTTCTCGCCGGCACCCGGAACGACTGTCGGAACTCGTAGCGCACGGGAATCGTTGCCATCGCCGTCGACCTCGGCATGCCCGGAGGGCGACCTCCCAGAAAAGCTTCTGCGGACAATGGGGCGGCCTTCCGCGGAGGCGCGGTCGCGCGTGCCGCGCGTTCGCTTCGCGTCGCTCGATAGGTTAATCCCCCGGTCCCCGCGACGCTCACACCGTTTCTGTGGCTGCCGACGTGTCCCTGACTCCTGCGATCGCGCCCGCCGACGCGGTCGATCCGCGGGCGCGCCGGGGGCATCGTCTCGCCGTCAGCGCCAGCGGGGCGGCGGCCGTGGTGATGTCGTACCTGCTTGCCATCGGTCTCTGGACCCAGGACCGCTACTATCTCGAGCTCTCGCTCGGTGCGGGGGTCGCCGCGCTGGCGGCCGGGGTGGGCTGCCATGCCTGGGCCTCGAGGGTCCGGGCCGCTGACGCCCCGCAGGAGCCGCCCCGGATCTCCGCCGCCGGCGCGCGGACGTCGCCTCCCACCGTCGCCGCGGCCGGGACCGTCGGCCGTCCGGATCCCACGACGCCCCAGAGCGGGATCGGGCAGGCGACCGTCCAGGGGGCCGCGGAAGGCGGCCCCCGGATCTGGCAGCAGTGGGACGCCCCGACACCGTGGTCCAAGACGCTCGGCTCCCCCCTCATCGGGCCGGTGCCCGAGACGGCATACGTGCCCCATGCGCCCGGCGCGTTCGTCCCGTTCCCCTCCACGGAGCAGGACATCGTCTACGTTCCGGGGGCCGTGCTTCGCCCGCTCCCGGTCGCAAGCCCCTGGGCCCGGGACCGGTTCCCATCCGATCCCCACCGCTCCGGCGCCGTGCGCGGTCACAGCGGCGGTCGAGCCCGCAGCGCCCGTGGGGGCCGGACCGAGCCATTCTCGGACCGAGAGCTCGATGAGCTTTTCCCACCGGGGCCGCCGCGACCGGAGGGCGGAGCAGCGGGCGCGATCGCACCGGCGATCCCCTCGATGACGGGGCCCGGGCCCTCGTGTGCCCTCGCGCTTCGGACCCCACCGATGATCGGGGCCGCGGGGCCAAGACGCCTTTCGCCCGCTCCCGCACGATCGCCCGGAGGCCCGCCGTCGATCCCCGGCCCACGACCCGGGTCGACACGCCCCTCCGCGACGGCCGAGGCCTCGGCTGCCGCGGCCCCCGTGCGGCACGCCATCTACCTCGAGGCGATCAATCCGATCCCGCCGCACCGCCGCGAAAGCGAGCGACGATCCCCGGGCGAGCGTCCCGCGCCGCCGTTTCGGAGCCCCGACACGCTGCGCTCCTGCGCCGTGTGCGATCGCGGCCTCTCGGACTTCCGGTCCTGGGCAGAGTGCGCGAAGTGCTATCGTCCGGTGTGCCGGCTCTGCCTGTCGATCTCGCTGCTCTCGGGGTACGACGGCCTCTGCTCGACGTGCCGGCCCGGGCCCACGCCGGCGGCCGGCTGAGGGTGCGCCCGCCTAGGCGGCCGGGTCGCGGGCGATCTCGCTCAGGAACCAGGTCCGCCGCTCGGTCTCGTCGATCCAGGCCTCGATCAGGCTCGCCGTCGCCACGTCGCCCACGCGCTCGCAGATCTCGTGGGTGGATCGCAGCGAACGCGTGAACGCCCGATTGTCGTCGCACAGCGCCGCGATCATCGCGGCCGGCGGCACGGCCTCGCGATCGTCGTCCTTGAGGCGCTGGTGGCGGGCGATCTCGCCGATCGAGTGGATCGTCGGAGTTCCGATCTTGCGGGCCCGCTCCGCGATCGGGTCGGCCATCGCGAAGATCTGGTCGCCCTGCTCGTCCAGCAGCAGATGGTAGTCGCGGAAGTGACGTCCGGTGAGGTGCCAGTGGAAGTTCTTCGTCTTCACGTAGAGCGCGAAGACGTCCGCGAGCAGCGCGCGGAGAGACCGAGCGATCTCCTCCACCCCGGCCCGGTCGAGGTCAGTCGGGACCGCCATCGCGGCGGCGTGGCCCTCTCTCAGCGTCGGAGATGCGGTCTTCGCCATGGGGTGTTGCTCCTCTCGCGGCAAGGCTAACGGCGCGATAACCCCTGAGGTTCGGCCGGCTCCGATCGACCGACGCCGCTGCCGGCTCGCGGTGCCGCGCATCGGGCGCACCTGCCTCGGGAAATCCCCCCGGAGCTTGGCCGGGCCGGACGGACGTGAGCGAGCTCGCTGCGGAGTCAGCCGGTTTCCTCCGGCAGCTGGCCCGGGTCGAGCTCGGCCGATTCGACCTGCTCGGAGGGCTGCGCACGGCCGTGCTCGTGCTGGTCCCCTTCGCGATCGGGATCGCTTTCGGCTGGGGATTGGCCGGCGTCGTCGCCACCCTCGGGACGCTGAACGTCGTCCTCGTGATGTCCCCACCCCCCGCGGCGACGCCGATCCACCGTCTGGCCGTCGCCGCAGTCACGAACGCGCTCGCCTTCGGGGCTGGCGCCGCCCTCGTGCTCCTGCCGACCGTCCTCCAAGTGCCGCTCGCCGGGGCCGGGGTGCTGGTCGCGCTCCTCCTGCTGCGGGATCCCCGCTGGGACCTCGTCGGACTGACGGCCGCGGTGATGTTCGTGGTCGCCATCGGTCTTCCGGTCAGCGGTCTCGCCGTGGTCCCGTACCGCGGCGGATTCTTGCTCGCCGGCGGGCTGTGGGGCGTCGCGGGCCTCGTCCTGCTGGCACCGCTCGGCCGGCGATACGAGGCCGCCCGCTGGGCGCGATTCCCCCGGCCCGCGACGACCGCACCGCTTCTGTGGCGGGAGGTCGTCCGGCACGCGCTGCTGGTGGGCGCGACCGTCGCCGCGGGCCTCGTGATCGGGTTGGGCCTCCATTTGGAACGGGACCCGTGGATCATGCTGACCGTGATCGTCGCCCTGCGGCTCGACCTGCGCTCCACCCTTGCCTACGCCGTTGCCCGCATCGCGGGCACGATCGCGGGCGCGGGTCTCGCGTTCGTCGTCACGGAGACGATCGTCGACCCGGCGGCGTTGCTGGGCGTTCTCGCGGTCGCGACCGTCTTCGCCTACGGAGGTCGGAGCGTGAACTACACGTTCTTCGCTTTCTGGATCACTCCGGTCGTGATCGTCCTGCTGAACCTCGTCTATTCCGGGGGGCCCGCGCTCGCGGTGACCCGGGTGGTCGACACCGTGATCGGTGGCGGTCTCGCGCTGCTCGCCTCCCTGCTGCTCTGGACGTACCTGCGTCTCGGCCGACGCGCGGGCGCCCGATCCGGTGCCGGGGAAGCGACCCGCTAGCGCGGACGGTCCCGGCTGCGCGTAGCGTTAAGTGCCCCGCCCCGTCTCGCCCGAGGCCCATGGCAACCCCTCCCGCCGCTGGCGACGCCCAGCTCGAGAGCGAGGTCCAGGAGGACCTGATGCGGCTCGATGCGTACCGCAACCAGCTCAACTCGATGCTCCAGCAGTTCCAGATCCTGAGCGCGTCGCGCACCGAACACCTTCGGGCCCGCGAGAGCCTCGAAGGGGTCGAGCGGACGTCGGGCGGGGCCGAGATGCTCCTTCCCCTCGGCGGCGAGACGTACGTCCGGGGCTCGGTCGATCGCGAGGCGGCGGTGCTCATCGGGATCGGCTCGGGGATCGTGGTCGAGATGGAGCGGCCGAAGGCCTCCGAGCTGCTCGCGCAGCGCCTGGTCCGCATCGACCAGGCGATCCGCGAGACGGAAGGCCAGATGGCGGCGCTCGACGACCGGATCCAGGCCCTGTCGCGCCGGCTCGACCAGATCGCCCGAGCGGACGCGGCGGGCTCGCATGTGGGCCGCAATTAAGTCGCGGCTGCGCCGCCGGGAGGCCGACGAGGAGACTCCGGCCGTCGGCTCCGCGACGACCGCGACCGCCAAGTCCACCACTCCGACGGACGCTTCGGGGCCGCCTCCCGCGAAGTCCACGGGGACGACCGGACCCGTGCCCGCCCGCTCGACCTCCCCGCGTTCCCCGAGCCCCGTCGTGTCGGCCCCCGCGCCGAGCGCGGGGCCCGCGAAGGCGGCCACGACGCGCGAGGCCGTCCGGGACGCCGCCGCGGATGCCTCCCTGTTCACGGAGGGTTTCCTCGGCCGGCGCCTGACGGAGGCCACGATCGACGAGGTCCTCGACGACCTCGAGGTCGCGCTGCTCGAATCCGATGTGGCGCTGCCCGTCGTCGAGCGCCTGCGGCGGGATCTCCGCAAGGAGCTCGCCGGTCGAAAGCTCCGTATGGGCGTCGAGGCCGAGGAGGCGATCCGTCGCTGCCTCGAGCGCTCGACGCGGGCGATGCTGGCGCGCCCACCCCTCGATCTCCCGGCGATCATCCGGTCCCATTCTCCGAAGCCGTACGTGATCCTGTTCGTCGGGGTCAACGGCACCGGCAAGACGACCACGGTCGCCAAGTTCGCCGGTTGGCTCCGGGCGCACGGGCTCTCGAGCGTGATCGCCGCGGGCGACACGTTCCGCGCGGGCGCCATCGAGCAGCTCCTCGTCCACGGCGAGCGCCTCGGCATCCGGGTGGTCCGCCAGCAGGAGGGGAGCGACCCCGCCGCGGTCGCCTTCGACGCGGTGGAGCACGCCCGGGCGAAGAAGGTCGACGTCGTGCTGGTCGACACCGCGGGTCGCCAGCACACGAACGAGAACCTGATCGACGAGGCGCGAAAGATCCGCCGCGTCGTCTCGCCGTCCCTCACGCTGTTCGTCGGGGACGCGCTGAGCGGTAACGACGTGCTCGAGCAGGCCCGCCTGTTCGACAAGGCCCTGTCGATCGACGGCCTCGTGCTCACGAAGCTCGATGCCGACACCAAGGGTGGGGCCGCCCTGAGCGCGACGTACGTGACGAAGAAGGCGATCCTCTTCGTCGGCGTCGGACAGGGCTACGGCGATCTGCGGCCGTTCGATCCGGACTGGATGGTCGGGCGCCTCTTCGCGGAGGGGAGCGCCGGGTGACGGCGCGGATCGAGCTCGTCCTCGTCCGGACCAAAGAGGACGGGAACGTCGGGGCGACGGCGCGCGTCGCCAAGAACTTCGGCGCCGAGCGGCTCGCGCTGGTGGCGCCGCGTGCCCCGCTCGGGGCCGAGGCGAGGAGGCGTTCGATGGCGGGCCTGCCGTTGCTGCGGGCGGCGCGTCGGTTCCGGACCGTCGCCGAGGCGCTGGACGGGATCGACCTCGTGGTCGGCACGACCGACCTGTCGACGGGTCGCTCGACCGCCTACCTGCGGCGCTCGGTGAGCCCCGAGCGGCTCGGAGAGATGCTCGTGCCCGTGGAGGGTCGGGTCGCCCTCCTCCTCGGACCCGAGGACAACGGTCTCTCCCGGGAGGAGCTCGGGCGTTGCGACGTGCTCGTGCACGTGCCGGCCCGGCGGGAGTTCCCGACCTTGAACGTATCGCACGCCGCCGCGATCGTCCTGTACGCGATCCATCGCGCGAAGGGGACCGCCGACCCCGAGACCACGCCCGCGCCGCTCCTCCTCGGTCTCGATGGGCGGGAAAAGGAGCTGTTCCTCGCCCGGGTCGGGGAGCTCCTCGCGCGCATCGGCTACCCCGCGCACAAGCGCAAGGGACTGATCCTGCTCTTCCGACGGGTCCTCGGCCGCTCCACTCCCACGGAGGCCGAGTACCGGATGATGCTGGGACTGTTCCACCATCTCGACCGCACGATGGCGCGATGGCCGGCGTCCCCGTCCGCGCGACGCCGCCGATCGTGAGCGGCCGGCCTCCGTGGCGCCCGGGGTACGGGCAGGGCGCGCTGGGGACCCTGCCCGGATGGCCGGCGGGAGGAACGACGGTCTTTAATCCTCGTGTTTCGTGGGTTCCTCTGTCGGCGATCGCCCTCGAGGACGGTGCGCCGTGAGATCGTGGGGCCCGGGGGGTCCCGCACGATCGGGGGACTCAATGGGCAACGGTAACGGCAACGGAGACTGGCTGCGGGCCCGGGGGATCGGCCGCGAGCGTCTGGCGGGCGTTCTCGCCGACTACCTCGGCACCATCGGCTACAGCGTCGAGCGCAGCGACACGACCGAGCCGTCCCTGAGCCGGGTCAAAGGACGGCTCGAACGGATGAATCCGGCCGTGCCGCCGGTCGCGTCCGAGCTGGCCTTTCGCCTCTACCCGACGAGCGGCGGCGCGGCGCTCGTCTGGGAGACCCCGACGGAGATCCCGGGCGAGCAGCGGGCGCGAATGGACCGGCTGGTCGCGGAGATCTCCAGCCATCTCGTGCGAACGGTCGCCACCGAGAGCCACGCGACCGCGAAGGTGAGCGCCCCCGCGGACTCGCGCCTCCCCTGGCAGGGCAATGGCAGCGCGACGCCCGAGCGCCCGTCGGCCTAGCGCGGCCGCCGGGCGAGCGCCGGCCGCGTGTGGGCGACCGCGCGTACCCTCAGCGTTATAATCCGGACCTGGGTCGGGGCCCCGCGTTCCATGGGGTCGTCCGCCTATCGCTACATGGGCCGTTCCTTCCGCCAGACGCTCGGCGAGGAAGGGGCCGGGCTGCGGCACGAGCGGCTGCTCACCTGGCGGAACCAGCACACGGTCACCCGGCTCGAGCACCCGACGCGCCTCGACCGCGCGCGGGCGCTCGGCTTCAAGGCGAAGGGCGGCTGGATCGTCGTGCGCGTCCGCGTCCGACGCGGTGGCCAGCGCAAGCGCGCGATCATCGCGGGCCGACGCCCGAAGCACAAGGGCGTTCTGCGGATGACGCTGAAGAAGAGCCTGCGCCGCATCGCCGAGGAGCGCGCGCAGAAGCACTTCCCGAACCTCGAGGTCCTCAACTCCTACTGGGTCGGCGAGGACGGGAAGCAGAAGTTCTACGAGGTGCTGCTCCTCGATCCATCCCACCCCCAGGTGCGCAGCGACCCGACCGTCGCCTGGATCGCCGCACCGAGCCAGAGAGGCCGGGTGCACCGGGGCCTGACGAGTGCCGGGAAGGAGGGTCGCGGGCTGCGCTGGAAGGGCAAGGGCACCGAGCGCTTCCGCCCCTCCTACGCGCGCAACCGGCGCGACACCCGCCGCACGCAGACCAAGGTCATCCCGTAGGCGGTCCGCTCGGCCCGACCGGGCCCAACAGCTCGTCGAGCGAGAGGCCGGAGCGCTCCGCGAGCCGCCGGGCCCAACCGTGGAGCCCCTCTACGTGGACGAGCTCGCCCCGGACGATCCGCGCGAGCCGGCGCCGGTACTCGAGATCGAGCGCCGCGGCATCCGCCTCGAGGAACTCGCGCAGGCGCTGGGCGAGATGCCCGCCCTCGGTGTCCCAGTCGGTGAGCACGATCACCCGGCGGGCCGCCCCCACGAGATCGTGGGCGGTGCCGGCGAGCGGGCGACCACGGTGGACCTTCACGATCGTCCCCGGGATCCCGAGCCGCCGCAGCGAGCTCCGATCCCGGTCGCCTTCGACGACCAGCACGGTCCCCGCGCGCGCGCTCTCCGTCCTCAGCTCCTGCCAGAGCGCGACGAACGCCTCGAGCATCGCGGCCGGATCGCGCTCGTTCCGCATCGTCCCGGTCGCTCGAACGGCCCACCGGGAACGAGCGCCGCGGTCCAAGACCGCAGGGCTCCTATAGTCCTTCGCGTCTTCCCCGATTCCCACCGCGCCCTCCATGCCCGACCACTACACCCAGCTGCTCGAGTGGCGCCGCACCGAGGCGGCGGTGCGCGGTCTCGCCAAGCTCCCGCACGACTTCTACCGGACGACGAGCGCCTACCTCGCCGAGGTGCGCGCCGCCTACGAGGGCGAGCTCCGAGAGAATCCGTCCGGGCGCAAGGGCGAGATGTCCCGCCAGACGTACCAACGGGCGAGCCAGATCGCGCGCGACATCATCGAAGCCCGGTCGCAGAAGGTGCTGACCGCCGCGTTCCAGGCGTCGATCGGCGGCACGCGCGATCTGCCGAACGCCCTCGCCGAGGAGCGCGTGGTCTTCGACAGCGTCCTCGCGGCGCTGACGCAGCACCGGCGCGACTCCGCGCCGTACCTGGAGGCCGACTCGGCCCGGGTCCCGCCGGCGCCCGCGACACGCCCGCCCGAGCCGGTGCACGCCTCCGAGGCGCCGCCAGCGGCCCGGGCGGCGCGCGCGCCGGGGCCCCTCACGTACGTGCGGATCCTCGAAGGCGGGCGGCAGGTCGCCCTGGGCGCGGAGAACCTCGAGCTGCGGACCGACGACGTGCTGTCGCTGCCCGCCGAGCAGGCCCGGCTGCTCGTCGAGACGAAGGTCGCCGAGCGTATCGACGCGGGACCCGAGCTCCCGGTCACCTAGCCCGGGCCGCCCCCGGCGGGGCCAGCTCGAGCACACGGAAGCGCTCGAAGCCGAACAGCAGGTTCTTGGCGGCGAGCCGCACGCGGACCTCGTCCGCCGGCGTCTTCGCCTGGCCGAGCGCGGCCGCCTGCCGCGCCTCGAAGCCCCAGGCTCCCAGGGCCTCGGCCTGCGTGCGGAACGCGACCTCCTCTAGACCGGCGGCCCGCGCGGCCGCCCTCAGCCGGGTGAAGTTGACGAACGTGGACAGATCGGTCTCGCCCGGCGCTTCGAGCGGGTCCGCGATGACCCGATGGCCGCGCACGGCCGCCAGCGTCCCCGAGGGGTG
>Ga0187783_10000511_pt1 | contig 28713 bp, 31 predicted proteins | sample 1015_SJ02_MP02_2_FD_132471 | JGI IMG/M metagenome (GOLD analysis project Ga0187783, IMG submission 132471) | Tropical peat soil microbial communities from peatlands in Department of Meta, Colombia - 1015_SJ02_MP02_20_MG | ecosystem: Environmental > Terrestrial > Soil > Wetlands > Peat | place... | reverse complement strand
CTTGAAAACCCGTGTACCGGTGTGCTACCAACTAGGGCACTGGTTGGTGCGCCCGCTTAAGGAGCCCGCATGAAAGGGAAGTCGAAACAGTCCAAGAAGGCGATCGGCAATGTCGCGATCAATCGCCGCAATTTCGTGGGCACTTTGGCGGCCGCCGCTGGCTCCACGGCCGTAGCAGGTGTGCTGTCTCCGTTCGCACCATCGGCGAGCGCGGAGACGGTTCATTTCAATAATCCTCCGGGGCTCGGCGGCGCCTCACCTTTCCGTACCGAGTGCGATATCCACGATTGCGACATTGAGGGTCAAATCCCCTCAAATATCAACGGTGCGTTTTATCGCGTAGGGCCCGACTGGCAGTATCCTCCCATGAGCGGAAACATTCCGTTCGACGGAGAAGGCCATGTCAGCATGTTCTGGATCGAGAATGGACACGTTGATTTCAAGAGTCGCTACCCCCGTACGCAGCGGTATAAGGCGCAGGCAGCGGCGCGTAGGCGGCTCTTCGGCATGTACCGCAATCCATTCACGGATGATCCGAGCGTTGCACGCGTAAGTCGTGGCACAGCCAACACCCACGTCGTTTATCATCACGGCCTGCTTTTTGCGCTCAAGGAAGACAGCCCACCAGTGGCGATGAACCCGCTTACACTCGAAACGGTAGACGACTACTACACGTTCGGCGGCGGCCTGCACAGCCTTACGCACACTGCCCATCCCAAATTCGACAGCGCCACTGGTGAAATGATCTCGTACGGCTACGAAGCCAAAGGCTTGGCCACAGACGATGTGTATGTCTTTTCTGCGAACGCCCAGGGCAAGATCACGTGGGAGGCATGGATCAAGGTTCCATACGTCGGCATGGTGCATGATTTCGCGGTTTCGCAAAAATACATCGCATTTCTTGTGATCCCGATGGCGACGAACGTCCAGCGCATGAAACAAGGCCAGGTCCACTTCGCGTGGGATTCGACGCTGCCGACCTGGTTCGGTGTGCTGGAGCGAGGTGGCGACGGCAAAGACGTCCGCTGGTTTAAAGGGCCAGAACGCTGCGCCACGCACGTGATGGGAGCTTTCTCGGATGGCAGTCATATCTACGTGGATATGGACATGGCCCTGAAGAATCAGTTCCCCTTCTTTCCGAATCTCCACGGAGAGCCGTTCGATCCCAAAGCCGCCGCCGGTACGGTCCATCGTCTGTCGGTCGACCTCTCCGACAAAACGCCCCGTGATTACAATATGGAGGAGCTCTATCCGCAGACAGGCGCTCTGCCGCGGCAAGATGATCGATATCAGACCATTCCATATCGTTTCGGCTTCATGCCCACCAGCGATCCGACGAAGCCGCTGAATGCGAAGCTAGGCAACTTGGCTTTTCGTCCCACCAACTGTTACACCCTGTTCGACCATGCCACGCGCCAGACCCGCCAATTCTGGATTGGCGACGACTCGAGTCTGCAGGAATGCTGTTTTGTTCCGCGTCACCAAGGCGCGGTCGAGGGTGACGGCTACCTGATTGGTGTAGCGAATCGCCTGCTGGAAGCTGGACGCTCCGACCTTATCATCGTCGACACACAGCACATGGAGGACAAACCGATCGCCACCGTGAGGCTGCCGTTCCGTAGCTACAGCCAGGTCCATGGCTGGTGGGTGCCCGGCGAGGGTTTGCCAAAGACCTGACCCCTTTGGAGCCATCGGCAGTTTCCAATAGCGACGGGAATTCACCCTAAGCCACGACCTTATTCAGCCTGTCCATGCCAATGTTTTCAAACGCAATTGCAGATTGCGGCGAGCACCGAACTCGCGGTTGCGGCTCCACATTCCTTCTGATATAGATGCGGCACACCGAGTGCTAGAGAAAAAATGGGGCGGGGGGAGATATGGTCCGCACGAAAGCCTTTGCCGTTTTGCTGTACGTCTCGCTATTCGGGATGTTTGCGGTTCGGCCTTTAAGCGCACGACCGGCGCCCGCCAAGCCAGCTGATTGCGATCGCGCCTGTCTGAACAGCATCATGGATCAATATCTTGCGGCGATTGTCGCCCACGATCCCTCTAAGTTGCCGCACTCCGAGAGCGTCAAATACACCGAGAACAACGTCGAGTTGCAGCTGGGCGATGGCCTCTGGGCGACGGCTACCGGCATGGGAAAGTACAAAGTGTACATGGATGATCCTCGAGCGGGCCAGGTCGGCTTCTTTGGCGTTGTGGAAGAAGACGGCCATCCCGGAATCCTGGGCACTAGGATCAGGGTCGCCAATCACAAAGCCACTGAGATTGAAACGCTCGTCGCCAGGCCCGACTATGCAAACAGTGGCTTCCCGAATCCTGCTGGGTTGAAAGATAAGCCGATCTTCTCGGAGGACGTGCCAGCAAACGAACGCCTACCACGCGCGAAGATGATCGAGCTCGCAGATGGTTATTTCTCCACAATTCAAAAAAATACTGGCAAGATCTACACGTCCTTCGATGACGATTGTCAGCGCGTCGAAAACGGCGTCGTCACTGCCAATAATCCAAATGGCTCAGGAGTCGCAAACATGGGTTGCGAAGCCCAACTGAAAATGGGCTTACTCCTGTTCGTTACTCGGTGTCGCGATCGCCGCTTCCCACTTGTGGACGAGCAAAAGGGCCTCGTGCTGGTTTCTACGTTCTTTGACCATAGCGGATCACCTACGACCTTCAAGCTGGTGGACGGCACCGATTACCATGTGCGTCCTCCGTTTGACCGGCCCTACTCGTTCGTGATCCTCGAACTGTTCAAGATCAGGCAGGCGAAGATCCGGCAGATCGAAGCCGTCATTGTTACGGTGCCCTATCACATGCCGAGCCCTTGGGTCACAAATCCGAAGTAGTTGCGAGGGAGCATGCAAGCCAAGAAGGGACTGACTGCCGTAGCAACCTTGCTTTTCGTTGCTTTGCCAGCGCGGACGCAGAACGCCCGGCCGCCTGCTGATTACGATCCTGACTTTAACTACGATTGCGAGCGCGCGTGTTTGAACGGGTTGGTTGACGAATTTCTCGTGGCTCTGGTCGCGCATGATCCCGCGCGTTTACCACTCCACAGGGAGGTGAAGTACACCGAAAACGGCCAGCTACTGCGGCTCGGCGATGGAATTTGGGGTACGGCAAGCGCCCTGCCGACTTACAAAATCTACGCCGCTGATCCCGAAGCTGGACAGGTCATGTTCATGGGTGTGCTTCAGGAGAATGACGCCCCCGTCATCTTCTGCGCTCGCCTCAAGATCGAGTTGCACCAGATCGCCGAAATCGAAGTGGTTGTCTCACGTAAAGAACCGGGCAGCCTGGCGCGCCCGGAAAATCTCGTTCAGCCCAATCCGATCTTCAGTGAGACGCTCGCCCCCGCGCAGCGGCGCTCGCGGCAGAATATGATCGCGATCGCCAACAGTTATTTCAATGCAATCGAAAAGGGCCACGCATCCTATGTTCCCTTCGACAGTAACTGCAATCGCATCGAGTCCGGCGTGCAAACGACGAATAGTTCGCCAGCCAGCCCTCAGCCCGGTTCGGTCAGCGTTCTAAGTCTCGGCTGTGCCGATCAGATCAAGACTCGCAATTTTCAACCAGACACGCTCATCCGCGAGCGCCGGTTTGCAGTCATCGACCAGGAGCGTGGTCTGGTTTTTGTACTCGGTTTTTTCGATCACGACGCTACCTTGCGGTCCTATACACTCGCCGATGGCCGTACGGTGAAGCAAACGCGCAGCGCTCCCTGGACCTGGGAAATCGCGGAGATGTTTAAAATTCAGGACGGCAAAATCATGCGGGTGGAAGCCCTGGTAAATCCCGCACCGTATGGAATGAAGTCAGGCTGGTAGTGATCACTTCGTGAAGCCGATCCATCTTCCGCACCCCACCACAGCAATCCATAGCACCAATCCCAGCGCGCCCGCGATCTTAGCGACCACCGGAATGCGCGTTTCCTGGTCCAGGTTGGCGACGCGGCGGTAGGTGCCCAACTCGAAAGATGCGGCGTTGATGCCAACCAAAAGCAGAAGAACCATCTTCATGCGGAAGGGAATATTATGGAAGTACTTCGTTGCGCTCGAACTGAACAGCAGCGAACCCGCCATCGCCGCAACGGCAAAGCTTGCCCAAGCCCACGGCAAAACTTCTTCGTGCACTTCGCGGATCGTGTAGTCTCGCCAGGCGATGTTCAGCAAGCGCAGGTCGAGCATGGTGACGGAACCAACGACGATCACCGTTGCGAGCACGTGAATGGTTTCAATCGCTGGAAACAACCAAGTCGACTGCCGAATCGCTGTCGCGAAGGGCGTGTTCTCAATCCAAACACAGATTTCTGGAATCACCATCCGAGTCCGGTTCCCTGCTGAACAATCAGCCGCGCAGACCGCGGCATCAATAGTACGCAATCCAGCGTCCCGCGGTGACGATCCCGACCCAAAGCAGCAGGGAAGCCAGCCCGGTCCATGCGGCAGCGGCCCTTCGTTCCTCCCAGTAGTTGGCGACTTTTTTGTTTTGGCGCTCGACGGCCAATGTGATCACGATGACCGTGGCGAGCATAACCATCTTGGCGCGGAAATAGGGATTCAAGAGTTCCCGCGATGGCTCGCCAATGATCAGTGTGATTCCCGATGCCAGAAGCACCGGCAGCGCGCCCCATACCCACGGCACGAATCGGCTCACGACTTGCGAAATCGAATGCCGACGCCCGGAAATGCCGATGAGACGAAGATCGAGCATCGCCATGCAAGACATCACGATGGCCACGCAAAGAATGTGGACCGTCTGCACGGCCGGAATGATCCACATCACCGTTTGTATGGTCAGACTCAGCGCTGTAGTAGAGAGCCAGTCGCAGAACGATTCGATCACGCTGTCGTTCACCCCTGAACGCGAACGAATACTACCCTGTTGTATCATCCCTGTCGAACAGAATGCACATCTGAGTCCGACATTGACGCGAACGGCGAAGATTCGTAAAGTGGCACGCACGAAGCCGTTTCACCGACGAACTCGATTCGACAAACGAGGGGGAAATGAGCGATTCAAAACTGAGTTGGGCCTGTGCGCTGGGACTCGCTCTGTGTCTGGCGAATTCGCCAACCGCGCGCGCGCAGGTGCAGCAGAAAAAAGACGTGCCCCAGATTCCGGAGGGTGCGCTTGCACCCGATAATTTGGCGAAACCTCGCCCGAAGCCGCCCTTCAATTTGACAGGCACCTGGACGGTCGATCTGAGCGCAGGATTCAGTTCCTTCATGTTCGGTCCCCCCTATCCGAAGTTCAAGCCGGATGCGCAGTCCGCTTTCGAGGAGGCTAAAAAGTACGCCGCCGAGCATAAGCCTTATCGCGACGACATCGGGCATTGCTACCCCGCGGGTCTGCCGATGCTGATGACCCGCGTCTGGCCGATTGCCATGATCCAACTCCCGACAGCGATCTACATGATCAGCGGATTTGAAAATGGTCTTCGCATCATTTATCTCGACGGGCGTCCGCACACCGATCCGGATATTGTCGTCCGGTCGTTTAACGGTGATTCCATCGGGCACTGGGAGGGCGATACGCTCGTCGTGGACACCAACTCTATGGTGAGTAACCACCACTGGATCGATCAGGGCCTCCCGCTTAGCGACGAATTTCATGTCATCGAGCGCATACGGTTGCAGAACGAAGGAAAAACTCTTGAAATTAAGTACATCATGACCGATCCGAAGAACTGGGAAGGTGAGTGGACCAGCACGAAGCATTGGGTCCGCGTTGACGATACCGATATCACAGAAGTCGAATGCACGCCTGATCTCAACGAACACCTGCTGAGCACTCACTAGGGTAGCGCCCGCTCAGCTCTTGCAGGGCTAATACTTTGGCGCGGCGCGGTAGGCGGGGTCGGTAAGCACGTCGCCGCTGGGAAGCGTTACGGCCAGGAAGCTTCCACCCTTATCGCCATTTCTGAGGGGGTGGATGAGAATGGTCACTTTGTCACCCGGCTTGAGGCTGGTCGATTTCCAGCCCTGGCGAACGAGATTGTTGGGGCTATTGCACTCGACGCTCCAGCGGTCCGTTCCCCCATTCTCGTTCGGGACGTCGATCTGAATCCAGCTATGCGGGTTAGTCCACTCAAATTGCACGATCGTGCCTGTCAGCGAGACCTGCTTATCGCGATCGAACATTGCGGCGGAGTGATGGGCGGCCGCGGGCTCCACAGCCAGGAGAACAATCAGAGCCAGCCATCCAACGATCGAAGTTTTTCTCATTTCACTCCTCCGTTCCTCCTTGTTGCCACTCGCACACGTGCCCTCATTCCTTTGGACGGTGTCGGAAAGCTGCCTCATCAAGGGTCGAACCGTCCGGAAGGGTAAGGGATATAAAGAGTCCGCCCTTCTCGCCGCTCCTCAGTGGCCAGATCACGACGGAAATCTTATCGCCCGGCTTCACGCTGTCTGATTTCCATCCCTGGCGCGAGAGATTGTTGGGGCTGTTCAGTTCGATGCTCCATTTGTCCACCCCGCCGCTGTCGTTCGGCACATCCAGCTCGATCCAGCTGTGCGGATTCGTCCATTGAAACTCGTGAACGACGCCAACCAGGGTTGTTTCTTTGGAGCGGTCGAACATCGCGAAGGAATGGTGCGCGGAGGCCAAGCTGGCCCCCACCAGCAGCAACGCCCCAGCCGACGCACCGAAGACAAACTTCTTCATTGCCCACTGTCTCCAAAGCTCGAGAGTCTAAGTTCCGCCTCACCACAGGCTAGCGCGGCCCGCATAACGTACTATAATACGCCGGAAAATTTGTAGCCTTAGTTTCACGCTGCATCGACGTCCGACCCTTCTCACTCCATCCGCAACGGGCGCCCGAGCGCTGTGTGAAACGGAGAAACCATGAAACTTTCTCTCGCCATTTTTCTGAGTGTGTTGAGCTCTGCGAGTTCCGGTGCCATGGCGCAGAGCGAGAAAGCGCAGGTGCCGACGAACCGAGCCACCCCAGCGTCGTCTAATCCAACCGGCTCTCCGGCTCCGTATGGCCCGTATCCTGATTGGGCCGGCATCTGGACGCTCGATTTTCCAAGACCGGGGCAGCCTGCTGCCGAAGCGCCCTCGCTCACTCCCACGGCCGCGGCTGAGCTCAAGGCGCTTGCGGAGGCCGAAGCACGCAACGAAGAGCCGCCCACCGACGCCGCGAATTGTCTTCCCCCAGGAATGCCCACAATCATGTTTATGCCGTATGACATCGAGTTCCTGTTCACGCCAGGGCGCGTCACTATCCTTCAGGAAGCGTACATGCAGGTCCGGCGAATTTTCATGGACGGGCGCAGCCACCCGGCCAAACTCGATCCCACTTTCAATGGCCACTCCATCGGTCACTGGGAAGGTGATACGTTGGTCATTGACACAGTGGGCCTCGGACATAAGACGCCACTCGGCTTCAATCACCTTAATCATGGTCCGAACCTGCAGGTCGTCGAGCGAATTCGTCTGACGAGTCCTGACCAGATGGAGGACCAGATGACCCTCGTCGATCCCGACGTGCTCACGAAACCCTGGCACACCGTCCATACCTTCACGCGCCACCGGGAGTGGGATCAACTCGAATACATCTGTGAGGAGAATAATCGCAATCAGATCGACAGCAGTGGGAAGGTTTCGCCCGGCCTGCGCAAGTGAAAAATCAACTTCGCTCAGCGCTGGCCGTGATGATCCAGGTTGAGCATGCGCTTTGCGTCGTCTTCGACGCACGCTGGCGATTCCTGTAGCGCATCGTCCGACGGTTTCACCAGTCGAGGTGCCTCGGTCCACGGTTCGGTCAGCACGTTCGGATCATCCACGGTGACCTGATAGGCGAGGTTGTCGCCAACCTTCCAGAAGCGCTCGGTGACGTGCATGGCCGAGGTATGAAAATATCCTCCCTCGCCAAACCACGTCTCATCGACGAGATTGGTTGCATCAACAACAAGCGTGTCGCCCTCCCAATGACCAACGGAATCGCCGTAATAGGAAGGATCGGCATCGGCCCGATGCGGACGGCCATCGGTCGGGATGATCCGATACGGATCACCGGACATGTCTTCGTAGAGGAAGATCAATTCGTTCGGTAGTTGAATGATCTGGCGCGGAGATCCGATGCGCGGTACTCCCGGCCTCCCGCAAAAAAAGACCTTGTCGAGCTTTGCTTCGTTGTCAAACAGATATTTCACTTTTGCCTGAAACTCAGGTTTGTAAGAGGGCGCCGCCGTGAAGGGCAGCGCGCCGGGTATAGGAGCCTTCGCGGGCCGGCGTCCGCTCAAGTCGACCTTCTTGATTTCGACCGAACCGTTGACTTGCTTCTTAAGGGCTACCGCCGGAAGGTCGATCGAGTACTGCCAGATCCCGCTCAGATCCGGATGTCCATCGATCGTATGAGCCGCCGTCGCGGCGGCCGACGTAGGGTTCTGCTGCGCGGGCGCAGGGAACGCCAGCAACATCAACACCCCCGCGAAAAAGATCAGCGCATGTCTCATGGTCTCGGCCCCACCCTTTCCTAGTGGGAATCGACCGCGTTCGGATTCACCAGCTCCAAGGAAGTTCCGTCCGCGAAGGTGATTTTTTGCAGGAAGCCGTAGAGCGACCCGTCCTTGGCGCGATTCCCTTCGACTGTAACCGTTTGTCCCACAGCATTCTTGAATTGGCCGCTGGTGACGCCCACACGCCTCAGCCAGGAAGGCGGTGCGCTTTCGAATTTCCAGTTCTCGACGCCGCCGTCTGCTTTCTTCGCGTCAATGTAGACTGCGATGTGCGGATTGACCCACTCCACTTGAGTCAGCGTGCCCGTCAGAGTGATTTTCTTGGACATGTCGAAAATCGATGAAGGCGAGTGATGAGCCCACGCGGAACCCGTGACGAACAACACCGCAGCGCCCAGTAAGGCAGCAAAAATTATGCGTCGCAAGCGGAGGTCTCCTTGTCGGATTGCTGGGAGCATATCACAACGCGCCACCCAATGTTCACGGCCAATATGGCCGTACCGACTCAGTGAGGCGGGCGCAGCAGACGCTACCGTGCCGGTTATCGCTTGGGCGATACTGCACAGCACCACGTCGATGAATGGCGTCACCCACCGCGCAACATGGAAGACCCTGCTGGCGTTTTCCATCATCTATGTCGTCTGGGGATCCACCTATCTCGCCATTCGTGTGGGCGTGCGTGAGTTTCCGCCTTTTCTCCTGGCGGCGTTGCGATTCTCGGTCGCCGGCGCCTTGCTCTATGGCTGGATGATCGCGCGAGGCGAGACGTCGCCTGGTTGGCGCCAATGGATAGAGATCTCCTTGCTCGCAATCCTGTTCTTCGTACTCGATTATGGGCTGTTATTTTGGGCCGAGAAGCGCGTGCCTTCCGGAATTGCTGCGGTTATGATGGCATCAATTCCCGTGTTCATCGCTCTGTTGGAGGTCACTCTGCTGCGAACTCAAACGATTACTGTCCGCTTGGCGTTGGCCCTGTCGGCTGGAATCGCCGGAGTCGCCGTCCTCGTGAGTCGCCCGCGATACCTCGGTGGGACTCCTATCGACGGTATCGGCGCGATGGCGCTGCTCGTCGCATCGATCAGCTGGGCCCTGGGAACGGCACTGACCCGCAAGCTTTCGCTTCCGTCCTCTCATGTTATGAACTCGGGGTCGCAGATGCTGGCCGGGGGAGCACTCCTGGCCCTGACGTCAGCGGCTTTGGGCGAATTTCACCATTTTCATCCAGGTAGTATTTCACGCGAGGCCTGGATCGCACTACTGTATCTCATTGTCGCCGGATCGATCGTCGCATTTACCGCCTACCTGTGGCTGATTCGTCATGAATCGCCAACCAAGGTCGGCACGTACGCCTATGTTAATCCCGTCGTGGCGGTCCTGATCGGATACTTCTTCGCCGGTGAAACACTTGGTCGGCGAACGCTATTAGGAACCGCCCTAATCCTGATGAGCGTCGTCGTGATCGCCACGGCCAAGCCGAAACGGGCTGCGGCGTTGCCAGTTACAGAACGAGCGAAGGCCGCCGGGTAAGGCTCGCGGAAACCTTACGCACTCTCGGGATATCTAAAGGAGTATAATAGGTCAGCGGTTGGTTGGCGCCTATCATACGTCTTATGGAGGTGCTCATATGAAGCGGTCCTTTCTCTTAAAGGGTTTAATTCCCTTCGTAACACTGGTTGTGCTGGCCTTCGTGTCAAATCCTGCATCTGCCCAGCGCGGCGGGGGCCATGGCGGCGGTGGTGGTTTTCACGGTGGAGGCGGATTCCATGGCGGCGGCGGGGGATTCCACGGCGGTTTTGGAGGAGGGGGATATCGTGGCTATAGCGCCGGCGCTTTCCGAGGCGGTGGAGCCTATCGCGGCGGCAGTTTCGCCGGCCCGCGCTACTACGGCGGGGGCGCGTATCGGGGAGGTTCCGGCTACCGTGGTCTGAGCCGATCTTCCGGCGGTTATGGCAGCACAGGACGTTCGCTTAACGCTCGCGGCGGGACTGGCGACGGCAGCTGGCATTCCTTCGGCGGCACCCGCGGTGCGGGCACCCAAGCATCGAGCGGATTTCATAACCCCGCGGTAGCGGACGGCAACTGGCATTCATTTGGAACGACGCGCGGTGGATATAGCGGATCGACTGGATACGGCAGCCGTGGATACGGTTATGGCGGGAATGGCTATCGCGGATACGGGTACGGCTATCGCGGATACGGTTACGGCTGGCGCGGCTACGGTGGGTGCTGGGGTTGCGGCTGGGGTTGGGGCTGGGGCGGCTGGTGGTGGCCGTGGTCACTCAGCTGGTCGTGGCCTTATTGGTCTTACCCCTGGTGGGGTCCCGGCTATGGCGCATACCCATCTCCTTACTATCAGGATGGCCCGTATGCGCCTCCGCAGGACGACTCCGGCTACCAGGATTATTATTCCTACGGTCCGCCGTTTGCGGCTCCGCCCGATTCGAATGACTATGGCAACAGTGGTTCGGTGGCACCGAGGTCGGCTCCGACAGCTCCCAGTGTTGGCCCGACAACCGGCAATGTGGCCGAATCGATGCCGACAATTCTGCTCTACATGACCGACGGCACGGTGTATCCAGTAACAGCCTATTCGATCACGGGTAACTCTCTGCATTACGTCGTGAGCTATGGCGGAGAAGGTACGGTGCGCATGGATCAGGTCGACGTGCAGAGGACGATCAACGAAAACGCAAAGCGCGGCGTGCGAGTGTCACTGCAGCCCAAGGGAAGCAGTGCCAAGGCGCCTGGCACCGGTGGGGCACCGGTGGTTTCTCCTCCTACCAATAAAGTTCAGCCGGTTGCATTCATGCAACCCGCTGCCTGATCCCCAATTCTTCCCCCATCGCTCACAGCCCTGGGATCGTGAGAACGCGGAGGGGTGGATCTGGCGCATACAATTGTTCAACCAGGGACGCGCGGTGGTCGAGAACGGCGCGCTGATTGAGCGATCCTTTGTCAGTGATCTCCCCCGCGTCGAGTGAGGGCGGTTCCTCCAGGACTATGGCTCGTTCGATGCGATTGGAATTCCCCGTTGCTTGCAGAGCGAATGATTGAAGCAGGGTAGCAATCTTCCGTCTGACCGTCTCATGACCCAGGATGACGGAAGGCGAAGCTGGCTCGCGCAATTCCGGCACCAACGTACGGAAAGCCTCCAGGTTCGGAAACAGGAGCGCAGCTAGGTAATTGCGGTCGTGTCCGGCAATGACAACATCGGCCACATAGGGCGCGAACCAGTGGATGATTTTGTTTCGCAGTGGGCCGACGTTCACAAACGTTCCGGACGATAGCTTGAAGTCCTCCGCTAACCGGCCGTCGAAGATCAGCCCTTTGTTCACATCCTCGGGATCGAGGAAGCGGACGGCATCACCGAAACGGTAGTAGCCCTCTTCGTCAAACGCCCGGCGCGTGAGCTCCGGTTCTTTCCAATAGCCCGGGGTGACGTTGGGTCCCTTTACGCGAATTTCGGTCTTCGATCCGTGGGCCACGAGCTTGGCTTCCACACCCGGCATCGGAATTCCGATAACGCCGCTGTGCTCGGTGTCCCAGGTGCATTGCAGCGCCATCGGTGAGGTTTCCGTGGCGCCCAGGCCGGTCGCCATCATAATTCGCTCGCCGCAGGCTTCCATCATCAGCTCCCGGTAGCTGTCCCACAGGGCCTGAGAAAGCGCCGCTCCCGCGTAAAACATGAACTTGACACGACTGAAGAAGTTGTTGCGCAACTGCGCGTCGCTGCGGAAATGTTTGAGCAATTCGTCATAGCCGCGTGGCATGTTGAAATAGATCGTGGGCGCGACTTCGCGGAGGTTCCTCACCGTCGCTGCGATTCCGGCTGCGGTTGGTCGCCCATCATCGATATAAAGCGTTCCGCCGTTGTAGAGAGTCATCCCTGTGTTGTGATTTCCGCCCGCTGTATGATTCCAGGGCATCCAGTCGACCACCACCGGCGGCTCTTCGTTCAAGAAGGGAAAGCCTTGCAGGATCATCTGCTGATTACTGCAAATCATTCGGTGCGTGTTGATGACGGCCTTGGGGAGCCCGGTGGATCCGGAAGAAAACAGAAATTTCGCGATGTCGTCTGGCCGGATCGCAGCGTGCGCCTGATCCACGGCTGAGGTAGGGCGTGTGGCCGCCAGAGCATCGAACGAAGTCACCCTGCGCCCGGGAATCGTCTGTTCTCGGAAAACGACCTCCACTCCCGGATCGACCGTAGCCTCAATGGCGCGCCGGTAACGATCACCATTCGATGCAAAGACCATCCCCGGCGTCAGAATCTTCATGACGTGCCTGAGCTTTGCGAAATCGGTCGAAACCAGCGAATAAGGTGGCGCGATCGATGCCGTCGGCACGCCCACGTGCAGTCCGGCGAACATCAGTAGCAGGTGTTCCAGGTCGTTTTCGGAAAGGATCGCGACGGGACGGTTTACCGAAAGTTTCCGGTCGAGAAATGCCTGCCCGAGGCTGTAGACCTTCTGAAGCGCTTCGCCATACGTCAAGTATCGCCATTCGCCATCGGCACGGCGCTTTGCCGCCAGGGCACGATCCGGTGCAACCCGTGCCCAATGAAGGAGGCGGGTGGTCAGAATACGTGGGTACGTACCGAGCGGTTCGTCCGGGCGCACCAGGATGGCGCCATCTCCGCGGCGCTCGATTGACGCACCGGACGTTCTGAGCCGCACGGCTCGCAGGTGGGCCGTCGGCTCTGGCCTTTCCATCCAACGAGTATGCTTCATCGAATCGATAGGAGCCGATAGATGACTGACCAAATTGTAACGCTGGGTGGTTTTGAGACGCTAGGGATTCGGTTGCCCATTGAACGCTGGGCGCCCGTACAGTTGAAACCATGTGCCGCCACCGGTATGGCTGACAACGCCGACATCCTCGCGGAAGACCATGATCGGCTTGGAGAGTTTCCGGGGCACGAGAAAAGCCAGCCAGCCTTGGCGCGAATCGCCGGGTCTGAGTGTCCCGCTCAAGTCCGGTTTGGGCCTAGCATCTAGGTCCGGCGCCGCGAATTCTCGGCCGTCGGGAGCCATCGCCGTGAACTGGGTTTCGCCGAGGTTGTAGCTGTAATGCGCCGGTGATGCGCGGGCCGAGAATTCAAACCGCACGCGCGCGAGCAGGTATTCGGAATCCGGTGGGGGGGGCCGGTTCGATGCGTTCGTCTGTTGAATGATGTCCCACGCTTTTTCGCCGCGCACGATCTCGAGAACGGTAATCTTGGCGTTGTAAAGTTCACTACCGAGATACTGGTCGCCGAATTCGATGATCACGGTGACCGGCACGTTGAGCGGATGGGCATTGATCGGGGCGGCGTCTGACCGATCGCTAGCGACCGGCGCCGACGCAGAGGAGAGAAAGACCAACACAGCCGAGGCAAGCCGCACAGGAGCGCGGCCGTTTGCTAAGCCCATTGATCGATCGAAACGCTCACCCGATAACTCATGTTCGCGACCATGTGGTATGGGTTGGTTTGGCCGCCTACGACCACGAAGTTATATGAGTCAGGCCGCTGGTAGTACGGAATCCTCGCATCATCTGGAGTTTTCGGGTCGGGCACCCAGCGGCTGGCGAAAAGCGTGGAACGTGCATCTTTTGCGGAAATCGTCTGATTCTTCTGTAGCCAGTCCGCGAGCTGTTCCTTGGTCTTGAAACCCAACTCGACCAACCCTTGCGCCACGAGTGGATCGAGAACAATCAGCGCGCCGAACAGAGGGCCGAACGGCGTGCAGTTGTAGGCGATCGCTTCATGATAGTGCGGTACCGGCTTCACGCCGAGACCGATGCCTCCTTGTCCCTGCGATATGCTAAAGCCTACGAACAGACTCACGACGTTTTCATCGGGCTTGAATCCCTTTTGAACACCAAGCGGAGTCCACGGGCTCGCCTTTTCATTTTCCGGAAGAATAAGATTGTTGTAATTGACACCGTTTCCGAGCGTGCCGAGATAGGTTTGTCCGGGTATGCCCGAGTTACTCAAGTTTCGCGAGAGTATCGTCCAAGCGCGCCCTATAGCTGCGTTCGGCTGAGCAAACGGACCCATCGCGCCGATGCCGTAGTTCATGTTGAGTTTGTCGCAAATCGGGCCATTGATCACAGCCGCGACAGCGAATGAATTGGTCGAGCTGGAAAGGGCCGTTAAACCGCTTGCGGCGATTGCCAGAATGGTGGAGAAATATTCAGGTTTGGCGCCGGCCATCACGGCGTTGACGGCAACTTGTTCGACGGTGTAGGACCACTCAGGATAGGAGCCGCGCGCGGGCGCCATTTTCCCGACCACTTCGTCCGGCTTGTGGCGGGTGCCCTTTAGCATGGCCTCGACACGTTCTTGGGTTGGCAACACGATCTGCATGAAGTCGGTCATGCCGTTGTCGATGTAATATTGCTGGAGATTTTCCTCGGTGTCGGCAAATGTCTCGGGGCCGGTGGAGATATTGACTTCACCTGTTTTCGATTCTTCGGCCGTCAAAGGGTTCGTGAGCGCACCGACCACTTCCTTCATCAAAGGTCTTCGGCTGACCGGATCGTTCCCCTCAAGGTAGGCGTACATTTCCTCGTCCGTCTTGCCCCACACCGGATGTGGGGTGAAGCAAATGCGCTCGTGTGGCATGCCGCGTTGCGCAGCGTTAGAAACAGCCAGATCTTTGAAAGCAATCGTGACCATAGGAGCGGTCGGAAAGCCCATCTGCTCAAACTTTATGCAGTGACCGACGGTCGCTGGCGTGCAGGTGCTTCAATGGCCGATGGCCATGATCACGGCGTTGCCGTGCGCCTTGATCTCTGCGTTCAGCTTCGGATCATCGTCGGCGAACGCGCCCGCCTTCAGACGATATTCTGTTTTCACAGTCGGCATGTTTTTCTTAAACCAGTTGCCGATCTGGGCGAGAAAGCGATCCGCGCCCGGGAAGCCGTCAGAGACCAGAAAAATCGTCTTCCCGTCCAGGCTGTCTAGCCGCTTGGCCATGGGAACGAGTTGAATCGGAGGCGGAAGACCTTTCGGGTTAAGCGCTACGACTGTGGCAGGACTCGATTTGGCCTCTGCCTGGTTGGTCTTCTGCGCTTCCAGGCGTCCGCCGGTGAGCAGCGCCGGAGACATACCCAGCAACGACAGCATGTTTCGCCTGTTCATCGCTCACGCCTTTCCTACCTTGCCGCACTCCTCCTGTCCCGGATGCTATCGGTCCGCGTGCGAGCTTGTCAATAAACTGCTCCGGGCCTTGGGGCGCCGACAAGTTGACTTCCCCGAGGCTTCCGCAAATAATCGTCAACCGATCTTGTGCTTCTCAGAACGGTCGGGGGACTCCCTCACGTGTCAACGGGCATGAGATTTCACCCTCCCGCTCGTCACGGTCAGGTGCCGTTCCTAGGTAGCCCGTGGCGCTGACCCAGGTCCTTTTCCTTCCGGGACTCGCATGCGACGGTGAGGTATGGACGCATCAGCTGCGCGCAGTTTCTGCCATCGTTACGGCGAGCGTTGTCGATTATGGCTTGAGCGACTCGCTCCAGAAAATGGCCGAGACCGCGCTAAGGCGTGCGCCGGAGCGCTTCGCGGTAGTGGGCCACTCCATGGGCGGACGCGTGGCGTTTGAAATCGTTCGCCGGGTGCCGCAGCGCGTCACCGGAATGGCATTGCTCGATACGGCTTACCGCTCCTTCGTGCCCGGCGAGGCTGGCGAGCGCGAGAAGGCCGATAGGCTCCGGCTCGTCAACCTCGCCCGTTCGCAGGGAATGCGCACCATGGCTCGGGACTGGGTTCAGAACATGGTCCATCCCTCGCGGCTATCCGACGAATGTTTGCTCCGATCGATCATCGAGATGTTTGGGCGCAAGTCTCCTGAAATCTTCCAAAGACAGATCCAGGCCCTGCTTCGGCGGCCCGATGCGACACCGGTGCTTTCGACGATCCTGTGCCCGACGCTGGTTTTGTGCGGCCGCGAAGATTCCTGGAGCCTGCCGGTCACGCACAGACAGATCGCGGTGCGTATTCGACGAAGCAAGCTGGTCTTGATCGAGAATTGTGGGCACATGGCACCGATGGAACGCCCCAGGCGGGTTAGTGCGGCGTTGCTCGCGTGGTTGGAAATCATCGCGCGCGAGCCCCCGGGGCAAAGCGCCTGAAGCGCATCGATGTTGACGCGAAGCTTGGCGGCTCACTAGAATCGAAATCACCGAGGTTCTCTCATGAACAAACCGGTCGTGGTTCGACGCGTCGAATTGCCCTCCGAAGATGCGGTGATCTCGCTTGAGCGGTGCGGAGTCTCGACCGTGCATGAGGCGCAAGGACGGACCGGGCTGCTCGCGTCGTACATGCGCCCGATCTATCCCGGTGCCACCATGGCGGGACCTGCCGTCACCGTCTCGTTGCCTCCCGGCGACAATCTAATGATTCACGTGGCCGTCGAGGTTTGCACGCGGGGCAGTGTTCTTGTCGTGGCACCTACTTCGCCCTCGACGGACGGCTATTTCGGCGAACTGCTTGCGACCTCGCTTCGCGCACACGGAGTGAAAGGTCTGGTCATTGACGCCGGCGTACGCGATGTGCGGCCCTTGACGGAAATGAAGTTTCCGGTCTGGAGCCGTGCGGTGAGTTCGCAGGGCACAGTGAAAGCGACGCTCGGTTCGGTGAATGTTCCGATCGTATGCGCAGGTGCTGCCATCGAGCCGGGAGATGTGATCGTCGCCGATGATGATGGCGTCGTGGTGGTGAAGCGAGCCGAAGCTATGAAAGTAGCCGCTGCTTCCAAGCAACGAGTCGACAAGGAAGAAGGCACGCGTCAACGCCTCGCAAGGGGCGAACTGGGTCTGGACCTTTACGGCCTGCGCGCAAAGCTCAAAGAACTTGGCCTGGACGATCAAGGAGAGTGATGGCTCCCGGACCGATTCAGCGAATTGGCGTTGTGGGCTTCGGCGAAGTTGGCGGCATATTCGGCCGCGATTTCGCCGAACAGGGGATCCGCGTGGCGGTTTACGACATCCTGTTTCATTCTCCCGAGTCACGCACAGCCATGTTTGAGAAGGCGCGCGATTGCGGCGTGGAAGCCCGCGAGAGTCTGGCCGAATGTCTGCGTGACGCACAGCTCGTCATCTCCGCCGTGACCGCCTCTTCATCGCTTGAGGTGGCCCGAGATGCTTCGAAGATCTTGCGTCCAGGCCAGGTTTTTATGGATATGAACTCTGTCTCACCGGGCACGAAACAAGCCGATGCCGCGCAGATCGAGCCTAGCGGCGCACACTTTGTCGAATCGGCTGTGATGGCACCCGTGCCTCCGTACCGCCTGAAGGCCCCGATGCTTCTCGGTGGTCGGTACGCAGCCGAACTTGCCTCCTCCCTTGCCACCCTCGGCATGGACGCGACGGCCGTGAGTGAAACGATCGGCGTGGCTTCTGCGGTCAAAATGTGCCGAAGCGTCATGATCAAGGGAATCGAGGCGCTCGCCGTGGAGTGTCTGTTTGCCGCACGGCGGTACGGAGCCGAACAGGCGGTCCTCGCATCACTTGAGGCTACGTATCCCCAGATGGGTTGGCGTGACAAGCTCCCGAACTATCTCGTCAGCCGCGTGGCCGAGCACGGACGACGTCGCGCGGCCGAAATGCGCGAGGTCGCCGAGACCCTCCGCGATGTGGGAGTCGATCCGAAGATGGCCGAGGCCACGGCCGAGCGTCAAGAATGGCTGGTTTCCGAGATGGCCGAGCAGAATCTGAAATATAAGGATATCACACCATTTTCGTGGATCGCGCTGGCCGAAGCCTTGAATAAAGCGGTCGTGGGAAAAAAACAAAACTCCTGAATCGCCTCCGCGCCGAATTTCCTATCCTTTTCGAATGACCAGCTCGGGCGGGCGTTGACGCGGAGTGCGCTGGCCGCGTCCGGGGAAGAGCGCCAGGACTTCTCCGTCCCAGAGGCGTATAACTCGCTCGCGAAACAGCCAACGGCTGCCGACCTTGACGAGCTGGTCATCATAGTAGCCAGTAAAGCGGAGCGTGTAGGGCGGTTCGCCCTGGCACTCGGTGACGAACACGAAGGAGCGCGCCGAACATCGTTTTGAATTGCCCTTTACGATCAACTGGCTGAGGTGGTGCTGACGGCCTGGGAAATTGGGCACGTGCCGAAAGTGCTCCGCAAAGCGACGGATGTTGTCGCGTCCTTCCCAGCGATCGGGCTCTTCGAAGACTTCTTCGATGACGACGGCATTGGCCGTAAAGCAGGCCACCAGTCGATCGACGTCGCCCGTATCGAGCGCCCAGGCGTATTGGGCCATCAGGTCGTTGATCGCGATGCGATCGGCAACCGTCAAACGCTTTGCGCTCGTCCGGTGAGCATGGTTCATTCCAACCACGGGCTCCCTATTCGAGCTTTGCTGAACCCATCGCGGATTCAGTCCACCTTAGTAGCCAACCGTGAAGCGTTCGCGATGATGTTTGGGGTGCTCGGCTTCATTGATCATGGCAACGGCGTAATCTTCGAGCGAAATATGGCTCTGCCCCTTTTCATCATAGAGGACGTGATCCTTGCCCAGACGGTAGGCGCTCGTCCGCCGGCCGGGACCAATCATCACCGACGGCGACAGAAAAACCCAATCCAGCCCGGGCTCCTTCCGCAACAAGTAGTACAGCTCGCGTGTACCCCGAATGCCGGGTCTGAAAGGCTCAAACACGGAGGGAAATTCCGGCGAGTCAAGAAACTCGATTCCCGCGGGTGTTTTCAGACTGGCCGCGCCCCCCACAGCGAGGAAACGTTTCACGCCAGATTTTTTCACCGCAGAGATGATCGAGCGATGCCCCCGAACGTGCCGATGGAACACGTCAGGGCCGGGAACGCCGCGTGCGGGATTGTAGGAGCTGATGACGACGTCGTGGCCGGCGAGTATTCGCGCAAGCTGATCACTGCGCAGCACATCGGCCTGTATGACGGTCAGATTCCGGTGCGGCACGATGCGCTGGGGGCGCCGGATGATCGCAGTCACTTGGTGACCACGCCGCAGAGCCTCTGAGAGAATTCTTGAACCGACAAATCCACTTGCTCCGATGAGCGCAATCTTCATCAAGTCCTCCTAGCGCGCAGCGCGATCGATCGTGATTGACAGAGTGAAAAATCAGCGGGATTGTACCACCTTCACTTTCCATTTCACTGGCGGAGATACACATGGCGAAAACAGAACCGTTCGACGAGGCCCGTTCGACGCTGCACGAGCCGAAGCTGCAGTTTGCCTTCGAGGTGCGCCTGCGCTTTGCGCGTGTGCAAAACATTGCCGCGATGCCAACCGGCGCAGGACGCGGCGCGGTGTACGTCGACAGCGGAGAATTTGAAGGGCCGCACTTGCGAGGTAAAGCTGTGCCGAATAGCGGCGGCGATTACTCGCTGTTTCGACCCGATGGCGTCCTGGCGTTCGATGCGCGTTATATGCTCGAGGAGAACGACGGAACACTCATCCTGCTCTACAATCGAGGGTACCTCTGGGGACGCAAGCCGGATACGATCGAGCGGCTACGCGCCATGGCTTTCGCCGGAGGACCTTACGTCGAGGCGTCGGAATACTACCTCCGCGCGTTTCCGACGTTCGAGGTCGAGACCGGCAAGCACGACTGGCTAATGCGTTACGTGTTCGTCGGCATCGGCGAGCGCCACCGCGACGGAAACTTGATCCGGTATTACGCGCTCCTATAGCGCGGCGAGCGCGTATACCCGATGGCAGGGCTGGTCCCACCGAAATCACGCTCTACGAGGCCGATCGGTGTGGCTTGGGCGAGAAAAAACACAATCTCGAATGTGGTAGGCTGTCCATCTACGGGAACTGGCTGGCGACACGAGATACGGCGGGTTCAGAGAGCACCACGAAGGGAGAAAGATCATGGAAACGCGGGCAACGGTTGCGGTTACCGAATCAGCTCGAGCCGACGCCTATTATTGCGAAGTTCCTCACGATCCCTGCGCCGTGGTGATGTTTGGTGCTTCGGGCGACTTGGCCAAACGGAAGCTCCTGCCAGCTCTGTACGACCTTGCCGTTCACGCGTGTCTGGCACCGCGGTTTCGTCTGCTCGGGTTCGCGCGCACTCCGATGAGCGACGAACAATTCCGGTCGGCGACCTCGCAGGCCATCGCGAAAAAGGACGGGCCTGGCGCGGAGGAGGGGAAGCAGGAGCAATTTGTTAGCCAGGTACGCTACTTCGCTGGCGACTACGACTCCCCGGAATCGTACCGGCGGCTGGCCGCGCGACTCGATGAGCTCGACAGCGAAGGGCAGTTGGGCGGCAATCGGCTGTTTTACCTAGCGACGCCGCCGGAGATTTATCCTCACATCGTCGATCAATTGGGCGGCGCAGGACTGGCCAAGCCGATGCGCAATGGTTCGTGGACCCGGGTAATCATCGAAAAACCGTTCGGCCGCGATGGCCAATCGGCGCGAGCGTTAAACGCGAAAGTGCTTTCTGTTTTTGACGAGTCGCAGGTCTATCGCATTGATCATTATCTGGGCAAGGAAACTGTGCAGAATCTGCTGGTTTTTCGCTTTGGCAACGGGATTTTCGAGCCGCTCTGGAACCGCAATTATATTGACCATGTACAGATCACAGCGGCGGAATCTTTGGGCGTCGAGCGTCGGGCTGCCTTTTATGAATCGGCCGGGGCTCTGCGCGACATGATCCAGAGCCACGTGCTGCAATTGGCCTCGCTGGTCGGCATGGAATCGCCCGCGACGTTCGACGCCACATCGGTTCGCAACGAAAAGATCAAGATTCTGCAGTCGATTCGGCCGCTACAACCGGAAACGGTTTGGAAATCGGTGGTGCGTGGACAGTATGGGCCAGGAAACATTCAGAGCACGGCTGTACCAGGATACCGGCAGGAGCCGGGCGTAAAGCCTGACTCAGCAACGGAGACGTTTGTTGCACTGAAACTTCTTGTGGACAACTGGCGATGGAGTGGTGTGCCGTTCTATTTGCGCTCGGGCAAACGTTTGATCCGGCCGGGAACCGAGATCGCCATTCGCTTTAAACAGGCGCCGCATATAGTTTTTCAAGGGAATAATGTGGACCCGAATTCGCTCGTCCTGAATATTCAGCCCGATGAAGGGATCTCTCTTTCTTTTGGCGCAAAGGCTCCCGGCGGTCAGATGGAGATTCGTCCGGTGACGATGGATTTTAGCTACCGTAAGGCATTTGGAGGGGGCACACGCGAGGCATATGCCACACTTATCAATGATTGCATCCGCGGTGATGCGACACTGTTCGATCGCGCCGATAGCGTTGAAGCGGCGTGGGGACTCGTCGACCCCATCTTGAAGGCTTGGGAGACGGCCGCCCCTCCCCCCTTCCCCAATTATCCGGCCGGTAGCCAGGGCCCGCGCGCGGCCGACGATTTGGTGGCATCGGAAGGACGACGCTGGCGTCCGCTGTAGAGCTTTAAGAATGCGATTCCGTTGGGAGACGGAATGATACTGGCTGGCGACATCGGCGGGACGAAAACGAATTTGGGTCTGTTCGAGATCCAGAATGGCGTGTTGACGAAAATAATCGACAAGCGCTACGCGAGCCACGAACACACCGGTCTTGCAGAGATCGTGGCGGATTTCGTCGGCACAACCCAAGCGAAGGTCACGGCCGCCGGCTTCGGAGTTGCAGGTGCCGTGGCCGATTATCACGTGCACACTTCCAACCTGCCCTGGAATGTCGACGGCGCGACAATGGCCCGGGAACTAAAGCTTGGCCGGGTACGGCTGCTAAACGACGTCGAAGCCACTGCCTATGGAATCGGGATTTTGGGTCCTTCCAGTTTCGAAACACTTCATGAGGGAATTTCGGCCCTACCAGGGACCCGTGTCGTCATCGCCGCAGGGACCGGGTTGGGCGAGGCCATTCTGTTTTGGGACGGGATTGAGCACATCGTCACCGCAACCGAGGGTGGCCACGCCGACTTCGCACCGCACACGGTGCGCCAGGCCGAGCTTTGGAAGTTTATCAAGGCGCGCAGCGAGTTCGTCAGCACGGAACTGGTTCTATCGGGAAGAGGTTTCCGCACAGTGCACGAATTCCTAAGCCAAGCCGTGCGGCATCCCGCGTTTGATGACCCCCAGGCTGATTCGGCAGCCGAAATCACGAGAATGGCCCTCACCAAGGAGTGTCCTGTTTGCGTCGATACGGTGGGCTTGTGGGTCGAGATCTATGGCTCGGAGGCGGGCAATCTGGCCGTACGCTCGCTCGCACGCGGTGGCATCTATGTGGCCGGCGGCATCGCGGTCAAAATACTGCCATTGCTAAAGGACGGGCGATTCGTTTCAGCCGTGCAGCACAAGGAGAAGATGACGGCTGCCCTGACAGAGGTTCCCATCCGTGTTGTACTCGACGAAGAATGCCCGCTGAAAGGGGCGGCGAGTGCCGCCTGGCGGGCAAGGGCGGAGCAATGCTGAATCGAGTGGAGAGATCGCGGCCTAGGACGCGGTTCTGGTACGGACCGAAATTGTCGCGGTAGGGATTTTCACACAATACTCCGCTGATTCCACTACGCCTGACCAGTACAGTGCATCATGGCGTTAAAGCCTTGACCTATTAGCGCGTAGGTAAGGCCGATTCTGGCAAGGGAATTGCCCAACTGTGTTTACGACCTGCGCGGCACGCCGTGCAAGGGAGGAACTGGCATGAGGCACTTGATTGGTTTGGCGGTCCTGGCGTTGGGGCTGGTCCTACCAACCCACGCCCAGGCGATGCGCTCCGCCAGCGGGGTGGCGAACCCAACCTCTGCCGGTAGCGGCTCGGGGGGCGGCGGCGGATTGGGCGGGGGTTTTGGTGGCGGATCCACGATCGGCGGACGACTGACGTACTACCCGTTAGCACACTTCAGCGTGACGTCCGTTAGCGGCACCCAACAGGATTACGTGCCCTCTACCTTTGTTTCCTATGACCAAGCTGTGGCCACGGGACAGAACGAACTCGATACGCCACCATTGACGGTTGCGGCGGCTGCGCGCCAACAAGCCAGCACGCATCCAGGGAAGGCCAAGATCGCGGTCATGCAGGACGATCGCGGCAAAGTAATCATCGTGTCGCGGTAGGCGACCCACCCAGCACCGGCCGCAGAATCGCGGGCCGTATCCCTCCAAGCCTCGCCTGACCTTATCCCATCGTCCGCACCGAAGCAGTTAGTGTTTTACGAAGAGAAAAAGCAGTCCGAAAACAACCACGGGAATCAGCGCTAACATGATGTAGAACAGCACCTGGCGAACCCAGGGAGTACGCCTCTTTTTCCAATCGTGTAGTTCGGGACGTTCGGAAACACCGACCCGATCAGGGTGCTGGAGATCGAGAGCCATCTCGTGAGCGTTGGCATAGCGATTCTTCGGATCACGCTCGATGGCGCGATAGATAATCTCCTGAAGTTCGGGTGAAATCGTTGGATTGATCTCGCGTGGAGGAATCGGGTTGTTCAACAGGCGATCATTCATAATGGCGAAGGGATTGGGTCCCTGAAACGGCGCTTGGCCGGTGAGCATTTCGTAGAGCATCACACCGAGAGCGTAAATGTCACTGCGGCCATCCCCGCGTTTACCCTTCACCTGTTCGGGAGAGATATATTCCGGAGTGCCCATGACCTGAGAGAGCTTGGCGAAAGTGAGCCGACGCGCTCCGACCCGACCCGCAATTCCGAAATCGATCAGTTTGATGTGGTCGTCGGCATCGACCATGATGTTCTCGGGTTTGAGATCGCGATGGACAACACCATGGTTGTGGATGTAGCTGAGAGCGTCGCAGATTCCCAACGTGATCTTCACGGCACGCGCCGGAGGTAGCTTTTTCTGCTCGTTCAGGAGCTGGCGCAGCAACCTCCCGTCCACCCACTCCATCACCATGTACAGTTGGCTGCGATCACCGTCGCCAAAAACCTTCATTACGCCAGGGTGGTCCAGGGCCTTGCCGATCTCCTCCTCGCGCTTGAAGCGATCGAAGAAAACCGGATCGCTCTCCATCTCAGGGTGAGGGACCTTGATCGCAACCGGCCGGCCCGTGCGGAGGTCAGTGGCCTTGAAAATCGAGGCCATGCCGCTGCGCGCTGCTACGCTTTCCAGGCGATAATGGTCGAGTTGTTCGCCGGGCTGGACTGGAAACCTCGCAAGAGCACCAGGCTGAGTCGGGGCCTCGCCGGCTAGCGCAGCCGGTAGGGCCGGCCCCGGTAGATTCCGACGCGCTCAACGCTTCGGACGCGGACGATTTGCAGAGTGATATTATCACCGCCGTCTCGCTGGTTGGCAAGATCCACAAGTTGCTTTGCGGCCAGGGCCAAGTCGACGTCGTGTCCTGTGACGGCCGCCATCTCTGAGCCGGTCACAGAGCCGTGCAGCCCGTCAGAACACAACACCAAAATGTCGCCCGCAAGAAGTTGGTGCTCCTGGACGTCGGCGTGGACAAAAAGTTCGGCGCCGAGTGAGCGAATGAGCAGGTGTTGCGCCCTGGCGCCCGCAGCCTGGGAGGGGGAGACAACGCCGAGTCGGACCTGCTCGTTCGCGACGGTGTGGTCGCGCGTAAGCAGGTTTGCCTGGCCGCGGCGGATCAGATAACAGCGCGAGTCCCCGACATGAACGATCGTCGCACGGTCGTAACGCAGGGCGCAGGCAACCAGCGTCGTAGCCATGCGCACTCCACCGGGACTGGCTGTCTGCCCGGCATCGATCACGCGCGTGTTGGCCCCCTTCACAAGGCGCTCGAGCAGCACCGAGTGTGCTTCGCCCGGCAAGGAGTCGCGAAAACCTGCGAGGACGCTTTCGACGGCTGTCTGTGAGGCGACTTCGCCCAGGTCGTGGCCGCCAACTCCGTCGGCCACCACAAACAGCCAGCCGCGCGATCGCGCTTCTTCCTCTGTCGCTGGAGTCACGTGACCGAGATAATCTTCGTTCTCCTGACGCACTCGGCCCGCGTCGGAAATGTGCGCGAACTCAACGTCCATGGAGTTTTTCGGCGGACGAGATCCTTCCGCGGCACCGACGATCCTCGCCGCCACCACCGCCGCTTGAACGCCCCGATACATTGGCCCCCGTCTTCCTGCCCAGAACTGGCCTGAATCTCCCTTAGCCCAAATGCCTATTGGCACCGGTTCGGTGACAACCCGGTCGCGCGCAGGGCCTGCAGGAGGATTATTTGTCCGAGGCGGTGGACAATGAGATCGAACGTTTGAATGGGCCGGATCAGAGTTTCAGATCGTCGACAAGAAAGGACCCGACAGGTTTATGCCCGCGCCGTGGCGAGTGTCGTCTTGCGCTTTTTTCTCCCCGCGATGGTGAAATAGATCCCTCCATAAATGCCCCAGACGGCAGCTACGCCGAGAGCTACATACGGTTCTGCCTTGGTGCCATAGCCCATGAAAGGTCCAATCAAGTAGAACAGCATGCACACCAGATTTGCGAGTAAGCCGAACATCGGGATGCCCATGTGTCTGAGGAAGCTGAAGTTCGGGTGCTTGTGATAAGCCACCATGCAGACCAAACAGCTTAATCCGTAGAGCAGAAACGTTCCAAAGTTCGAGGATAGTTCGAGCGAAAGCAAGCTGTTCGGCAGCTTGGCCATGGTGTCGTGAGACATGTACCCAAAGCTCGACCAGAACCCGTGCGGCAGCGCTCGAATCGTGACATCGGAGATGGCGGCCGTGTTGCCGAACAATACGGAGAGGCCCAAACAGCCCAGAATCGCCGCAATTACAGCCAGCACCCAAATGGCACGGTGCGGACTTAGATTCCTTCCGTGCAGTATGCCGAAGGCCTCCGGCACTTCCTGGTCCTTGCCCATTGCATAGGTCACGCGAGCCCCCGTATTCATGGCAGAAAGCGTCGTGCCGATCAGGGCGAGAAAGACGGTTAAGGATTCGATCAACATGAAGGTTCGGCCGTGGCCCGGGCCCAGGATGGCGTTGCCAACCATGACCATCATGTCTCCGATCGGCGCTGCCGAGCTCGGCGCATTCGTCATCGGATAGCCGCTGTTTAAGAAGTAATTGGCTGCGAAGTACTCAAACAAATAGAAAACCGCTCCTTGGACCAGCAGAGATGTGATCACGGCAATGGGTATGTCCCGCCGCGCATGTCTTGCTTCGCCTCCCAGCGCCGTGCAGGACTCGAATCCGACGAGGATCAGGATGGCGAGGTTGGCTTGCACAAACATCCAGCCAAAGCTATGTAAGCCGACGACCGACTTGGCGTTTGGATGGCTCACAAAATTGCCCATGGAATCATTCCAGGGATAACTCACGTGATAGAGAACAGGCGCGCCCGATGCGTCCTTCTTGCACTGCGGCACCATGCCGGCGTCGCGGACGATGCTGTTCTGTGTGTCGGTCTGGAACTCGCAGTTGTAGGAATCCCCCGATATCGCATCCCACTGCCAAGCGACACTGCCCGGAGGGTGGTTGAGCCGATAGCCAATCGCCATGACCGAGAAAACGATCAAGGCCGAAATCTGGATAACGTTCATCGCAATGTTCACTGCCGTCGAGCCCGTCACGCCACGATGAGCAATGTACGCCACACCGAAAGAAAACAATGTCGCGCAGAGCATCATGAACATCGGGCCTGGGTTGGCTGCACTCATGAAAGTTGGCCACAACGTCCCGGTCATGTAACCGCAGAAAGCCCCCGTCACGGCAACCATCGCGCCGACGTAAATCCAGTAGTAAAGATGCGAGCCCCAGCCTACGACAAACTTTGCAACTCGCGCGTATCGCCACGCTCGTTCGTGGTTTAAGAAAGACTGCTCGGCAAAATAATAAGAACTCCCCGTGCCGGGGTACAGTTTGGACAATTCGGCGTAAGAAACGGCGGTTGCCAGACAGAGCACCAAAGCAAAAAAGATACCGATCCACATGGAAGGGGTCGTGTTGCCTTCACCGGCCTGCGTGATAAAGGTAAGCCACAGGAAGGCGCCGGGCGCGATAAGCGCCATGGCATTGAAAGTCAGCCCTGTCAGTCCCAAGGTAGCCTTCATCTCACCGGTTGTTTTCTCGGCCATGAGACTCTCCTTTGGAAGGGGGTGAAGTCTGAGGACCGGAGGTTATACAGAAATACGAGATTCGTGAAATGCAACATATGAATGGGCAGGATCGACAATTCAAATGAAGTATCCAGAGCCTAAGCTACTCGATCTGAGGCATTTGTCGAACCAGCACCGACAATCGCACGTTGCCATATATACTCTCGGCTTGACGGTGTGGTTGTGGCTCGACAGGGAGGAAAAAATGATACGCACTTTTCAACATCACCTGCCACAGATCGCCCCCAGTGTGTATGTCGATCCGCAAGCCGTCGTGATCGGAGACGTTGCGATTGGTGAGGATTCCAGCGTCTGGCCGTGCGCCGTCGTGCGCGGAGACTACCACTCGATCCGCATTGGCGCGCGCACCAGCATTCAGGACGGCTGCGTCCTGCACATAGAGGGGGAAAGTTACCCGCTGTCGGTTGGCGACGGCGTTACCGTCGGCCACCGCGTGATCCTTCACGGCTGCACGGTCGAGTCCAACTGCCTGATCGGTATGGGCGCGATTCTGCTGAACGGCTCGAGGATCGGATCGGGCAGCATCGTTGCCGCGGGCACAGTGATCCCGGAGCGGATGGAAGTCCCTCCCGGCAGCCTGGTCATGGGTGTGCCTGGGAAGGTTCGCCGCGCGGTGACCGAAGCCGAGCGCGCGCGCATCGCACGCTCCTCGGAACATTACGTCGGATTTAAGAACGCGTTTATGGCGCAGAGCGACGTGACCGGAAGCTAGTCACTAGGTACGGCGGCCCCCTCCGATGTATCCTGGGCGGCTAAGAAAATCACAGAATTGCGCGGGATGCGTAAAGCGATCGGGCTGGAGCGTATGTGGTCGAGCCCGTCGTTACCAGGCCACTTCCTCGAGGGGCACCATGCAGTCGCACAAGCAACTTAGGGCCATCAAAGGTACACGAGACATTCTGCCTCCAGATTCCGCGTTGTGGAATTGGTTTGAGCAGGCTGCGCGGGAGGTTCTGGAGACTTACAATTTTCGTGAAATACGCCTACCGATTTTCGAGGAGACGGAGCTATTCGCTCGTTCCATCGGGGCTGATACCGATGTTGTGGGAAAGGAGATGTATACATTCGATGATCGAGACGATTCGTCGATAAGCCTGCGTCCGGAAGCTACCGCATCGGTTTGTCGAGCCTATATCGAGCACGCCATGCATCTGTTGCCGGGAAATCAGAAACTCTATTACGTCGGGCCGATGTTCCGTCGCGAGCGCCCGCAAAAAGG
>Ga0187783_10000510_pt1 | contig 28749 bp, 23 predicted proteins | sample 1015_SJ02_MP02_2_FD_132471 | JGI IMG/M metagenome (GOLD analysis project Ga0187783, IMG submission 132471) | Tropical peat soil microbial communities from peatlands in Department of Meta, Colombia - 1015_SJ02_MP02_20_MG | ecosystem: Environmental > Terrestrial > Soil > Wetlands > Peat | place... | reverse complement strand
GCTTGCGACCGGCGGCGGCGATTGGACGCAAACCGACTTCGTGCAAGGATACGAAATCGGCACGCTCAAAGGGCAGGGGGCGATGGCATCGGGTAATCGGATTGAATTGAAAGGTCCCGTTACAGCGCTTTGGCCGGCAGGCGCCAGCGGCCTAGCGCGCGCCGTGGTGCAAAACCTTCAGACGGGGAACTATGAGGCCCACCTTGTTTCGGCGACTTGCAGCCAGTAGTCTCGCTGTCGCCGCGGTGCTGGCCGCTCCAGGCCCCGCCAAACCAGCCCGGCAGCCCAAGTATGGTGGGACGCTGCGCGTCGAAATCGGCGCCGCCGTGACGTCGCTCGATCCTGCCGTAGAGTCTGCTTCCGCCGAGGAAGCTGCTGCAAAAGACGACATCGCGTCTCTTCTCTACCCACGACGGAGCTCCGAGGGCACGTATCTAGGTGGAGTCGGATCGGGTCCTTTTCGCGTAGCTGCATGGGAGCCGGGCCGACGGGTTGTCCTTGCGGCCAATGAAAATTTTTCCGAGGGACGGCCGTTCGTGGACTGGGTCGAAATTCGTATGGGCCGTCCGGCGCGCGACCGCCTGCTCGATGTCGAGTTGGATCACGCCGACATCGCTGAGATCCCGCCCGAAGAGGCACGTCGCGCCTCCGAGCGTGGGGTGCGCGTGAGCGTCTCTTTGGCCGACGAACTTGTGGCGCTGGTGTTTGTCCCGGGGCGGCCCATAGCGGAAGACCGACGCGCGCGTGAAGCTCTGTCTTACTCGATCGATCGCTCGGCTATCGTCAATTTCATTCTGCAGAAGCAGGGCGAGCCCGCCGGCGGTCTATTACCCCAATGGTCGAGTGGCGCGGCCTTTCTTTTTCCAACGGCGGTGAGCACGGCCGAGGCAAGGAACTTGTGGTCGGAAATCGGTGGTTCTCAGGCGATTGTGTTGGGATATGATGCGGGCGATTCACTGGAACAGTCGATCGCGGAAAGAATTGCCGTGGACGCCCGTGAGGCCGGAGGCTCGGTTCATGTCGTCGCCGTGAAGTCGGGGGCCGCTTTGGCCAGTGAGGACGCTCGGTTCATACGCTTGCGAATGGCATCGCCCAATCCACGCGATGCGTTGGCGCAATATCTCTCCACCCTTGGTCCGATCGTGGGAGTGAGCGACCCCGCACCAGGGACCATGCCGCAACAGATCTACGATGCGGAGCGCGCGATCGTAAGCACTTATCGCATTGTGCCGCTGGTTTGGCTGCCTACAGCGTATGGAGTGGGCACGCGCGTCCGCGACTGGAAAACTCCAGGGCCGGGCCAGGGTTGGCCGTTTGCTGATGTATGGTTGGAGGACGCGCAGTGACGTTTCGTACCAAACTCTTCGTGGTTTTCATGCTCGCGCTCCTGTCGTCGGTGGCTCTGGTAGCTGTCGGTGTGACAGCCGTGACGCGTCGAGCCTTTCAGGAATCCAACCGCACGCACAGCGAGGCGCTTGTCGCCCAATTCGAACGCGAATTCGAGCGGCACAAGCAGGACATTGTCCATCGGGTGCAGGGAGTCGCCGACGCGGAAGCCACCGTCCGCATGGCTATCGACTTGAGCCGACCGAAGGCCGACGTTTCGGTGTACGTGAACGACGCGCGGGGCGTCGCTGGCTCACATCAGCTCGACTTTCTCGATTTTGTCGGAGACGATGGTTCGATCATTTCCTCCAACGAATCGCCAGCGCGTTTCGGATACAAAATGGACTGGCTGGCGCAGCCGCAGGACTGGGCCTCACGCGGCGCGTTTCTCACGAAGGTCGATACGCAGGATGGTCCGGCACTTGGTTTGATGTCGGTCTCGGTTGTGCGCGTGGGCGATAAGAATCTCTACATCTTCGGCGGGGAACATCTGGGTAAGGATTTCCTCGCCTCGCTGGTTCTTCCTTCCGATATGCGCGCCCTTCTCTACATGAACCTCGATGGAAGCTTTCAGCCCACCGATCTGGTCGACGAGTCCGGCCCGGTTACCGACGGCGAACGCTTCGCCGAGTTCATCGAACCGGAGCGTGAGCGCCCGACCGAGCGGGCGTTCAAAATTGCGTGGACACCTGATGCGGCCAGCGCGGAGTTGTTTCATGTCCTGCCTTTGCTCGGGCGTCAGGGCGAGCTATTGGGCGCGCTCTTAATCGGAAGCTCTGCGCGCGAAGTTGTGAGGCTCGAGCGGCGCATCATCTGGCTGGCTGCCGGAGTCGCGACCATGGGTTTGCTGTTGGGCCTGCTGCTGAGCTGGTGGGGTGCCGCGAGGGTCACGCGACCCGTTCGGAAACTCGCCGAAGGTGCGCGAGAAGTTTCCGAAGGCAACTGGAGCGCACGCGTCGAGGTGCGGGGCCCCAACGAGATCGCCCAACTCGCGAGGGCATTCAACCGCATGACCGAGCAATTGAGCGAACAGCGGGAACGTCTAGTGCAGGCAGAGCGAGTGGCTGCGTGGCGCGAGCTGGCGCGTCGTCTCGCGCACGAGCTGAAGAATCCGCTTTTCCCGCTCGAGACGACGGTCGAGAATCTGCAACGCGCCAAGGAGCAGAGCCCGGAACAGTTCGAGGAGGTTTTTCGCGAGTCGACAGGAATTCTGCTTTCCGAAATCGAGAGCCTCAAGAAGATCGTAGCCCGCTTCAGCGATTTTGCAAAAATGCCGCAGCCGGAGATCGGTCCCGTCAACCTGAACGACACGGTGCGCGGCATTGTCAAACTCTTTGAATCGCAATTTGGAGCGGTGGGCCGGCCGCCCATTACTCCCGAGCTACACCTGGAAGAAGGCTTGCCGGCCATTCAGGCCGATGAAGCGTTGTTGCGTCGCGCCATCGAAAACTTGGTGCTGAACGCCATGGACGCGATGCCGGCCGGCGGTGTCTTGATGTTGCGCACTACGCACGAAAACGGCGATGTGGATCTGGAGGTGTCCGACACGGGCAGTGGGCTGACGCCGGAGGAATGCGACCGACTGTTCACCCCGTACTATACAACCAAACAGCATGGCACGGGGTTGGGACTGGCAATCGTACAGTCGGTCGTGAGCGATCACGGGGGGCGGATTTCGGTTGAGAGCGAGTCGGGCGTGGGCACATCGTTCCACCTCCATCTTCCGGCGAAGCCGCCGGTCCGGTCTCCCTCAGCCGTTGCGGAGGAGGTTTCGTCCAACGGGGAGTAGGCAGGTGGGGCTGAAGGCGCATCTTCTGATCGTTGACGACGACGCGAACACGCTGGCGTCGCTTTCCCGCGCCTTTCGTCTTGCTGGACACGACGCGACGGTGTGCGATAGCGCGGCGCGCGCTCTTGATCTGGCAAGGGCGCAGCGCTTCGATCTGATCCTCTCCGACGTTGTGATGCCGGGCCGCGACGGCATTGCACTGCTGGAAGACTTCAAGAACCTCGGTGTCGCTTCGCCTGTGGTGATGATGTCTGGGCAGGCCACGATTGCGATGGCTGTACGAGCGACGCGTCTCGGGGCCATCGATTTTCTCGAAAAGCCGATTTCGACCGACAAGCTCCTGGTGACGGTCGAGAACGCCGTTCGCCTGACACGCCTGGAAGAAGAAAATCGCGACCTGAAGTATCGGCTTGGCCGGCATCACCTTGTTTGGGCAAGTCCCGCGATGCAGGACGTGATGGCACAGGTCGAACATGTGGCCCCCAGCGAGACGCGGGTGTGCATTCGCGGCGAGACAGGCACCGGCAAAGAGATCATCGCGCGCACCCTCCACGAGAAAAGTTCGCGCAGTGGCTCGGCGTTCGTCTCACTGAATTGTGCGGCAATTCCCGCCGATCTGATGGAATCGGAACTGTTCGGACATGAAAAGGGTTCGTTCACCGGCGCGGCCGTTCGCCATATTGGCAAATTCGAGCAAGCTCATCACGGTACGCTCTTCCTGGACGAGATTGGCGACATGCCGCTGGCGATGCAGGCGAAGCTGTTGCGGGTCCTGGCGGAGGGTGAAATTGAGCGCGTCGGCGGCGGCAGCCCGATCGCGGTCGATGTGCGCGTGATCGTCGCGACCCACCGCAACCTAGAAGATCAGGTCCGGCAGGGCGCTTTTCGCGAAGATCTCTATCATCGCGTGTTCGTGTTTCCCATCCTGCTGCCACCACTGCGCGAGCGGCGCGAGGACATCCGCGTTCTCGCCGAGCATTTCGGGCGCCAACTTGCCGAGCAGAACCACTGGAAGCTGAAAAGCTTTTCATCCGAGGCAGTGGCCGCGCTGGAGGCGTACTCCTGGCCGGGAAATGTACGCGAGTTGCGCAATGTGATCGAGCGCGTGCTGTTGTACGCGGTTGAAGATGAAATCACAGTGCAAGCGGTCGGTCGGGCGCTGCCGCGGGGCCTGACCATAGGTGCTGCACCGGGAGACAAGGCAGGTGAGCCTGCGAACGGCTCGCTCGCCCAGCGCATCGAGGAATTCGAGCGGGAAACGTTGCTGGCTGAGCTCAAGCGAAATCGCAACCACATGACCAACACGGCCAAGGCACTGGGTCTAGAGCGCAGCCATCTCTACAAGAAGTGCCAGCAGCTAGGAATCGATCTCCGCGCGATCCGCCAAAGCGCCTAGGGCGGTCAGCGATTGGTTTCTGGCGAACGGAACAAGCGCTTCAGAACCAAGTGAGTGGGCAGGTAGACGACGAACACCAGAAAGAGCCATACGATCAGGATGTGAAGCGCCGGCGGTCCTAGCCGACGATGAAAAAAGGGATCGGAGAAGGCGAAATTAATGTTGACGGCAGGCGGGGTGAACCGGGCCAGGGCGATAACGGGTAAGGCGATCGCCGATTGCAGGGCCCATCCACGCCGATCATATCCGGTGCGGTAGATGCCCCACAGCAGCAACGCCGGCATCACCAGATGGAACAGTGTGAGCAGGCGAACCCAGGCCGGATAGCGCGGGTCGAGCAGATACTCGTTTCCAGGGACCAAGGCGCGCCCAAAGAAAACCCTCGATGCCGCATCGATCGTCCAGGCGGCATCAATGACCAATATGCCGACCGCCTGGCTCGAAATTAATAAAGCGCTGTCGGTCCATATGCCAACGCAGGTTAGGATCACAGCTGTGTCACACAGATGGAGGAAATTTGCCACGCCCCATGTTCGCCAGTACGATGGGAGCCAAGTGACGAACCACACCAGCGCAGTCCAGCGCATCCAGTTCGGATAGGTGGTGGCGTGCGTTTCAGACGATGCCATTTTCAGGATCCGGCCGCCGCGATCGTATCAATCATAGTCTCGGCGCGCTAGAATACAGGCTGGAAGTGGGGGGATGATATCGCGAGGGCGAGCCAAAGAATGGACGAGAGACGTTTCTACGATGAGAAAGAAGAGACCAAACAGATCCCGCTGACCTGCCCTCACTGCCGACAGGAAAACTCATATCCGGTTCGGTGGATGGTGCGGACGAAAAAGGCGCAGCTGCCGACCAGCGCTACAGCCGAAGATAAGCAGCATTTCGCCAAGGCGCGCACCTACATGGTGCGTGTGGACAATCTGGTTGCCTGCCACAACATCCGCTGCCGCAAACGTTTTGAATTGACGGGTCAGTCCGTCTTCTTAATATAGGGGGTCGACCATCCCCGGCTTGGTGGTACGCTCCAGGCAGCGCGGGGGCTGGGACCGGCATCCATCAGCTAGCAGCGCGAAAGGAACTGTATGAGGAGCTATCAAGTGGTTGCGGGTTGTGCGGCTGCGCTACTTGGCACCTCGTTATCACCTCCGGCTTGGCCACAACAGGGGCCAGCCTCCGCTGTCGCTGCACAGACGGAGTCGCAAGGGGCGGCACCCTCGCTGGCTCCACCCGTGGCTGCCCCGGCGGCCGCTCCTGGCGGCGCACAAATTGAAGTTCCCGCGGGAACGCATCTTCCGCTCGTGCTCCACAACGGAATCTCGACGCGAAGCGCACAGCCGGGCGATCCTGTGTATTTCGAGACGCTGTTTCCCATCATGGTCAATGGACACGTTGTGATTCCGGCCGGTTCTTACATCAGCGGCGAAATAACGGAAGCGAAACGACCAGGGCACGTGAAGGGTCGCGGCGAAATGATGATCAAGTTGACGACGATGATTCTTCCGAATTCCTATATGGTTAACCTGAACGCCTCACCCAGTGGTGCCAGCAGCGGCGGCAACGAAACGGTGAACAGCGAAGGGAAAATTGTGGGCGGCTCTAACAAGGGGTCCAACGTAGGCACTGTCATCCGGACCACCGCGGCTGGCACAGGAATCGGAGCAGGCGTCGGCGCCGCGGCAGGCAACGCAGGGAAAGGCGCAGGAATCGGCGCGGGTGTCGGTGCTCTCGCCGGTCTCGGTGCAGTTCTGTTGACACGCGGGCCAGAAGCCGAGTTGCCCCGCGGCTCAACTTTGGAAGCCGTGATCGATCGCCCGATTTATCTCGACGCAGACAAAGTCCAATTCAGCAGTCCCGGACAAGCGTCCACGTTGGCCGGGCCGGCGAATCGACAACCTGCGCCCCCCATCCCATTCCCGTTCTAAGATTTGTTATGGAGCGTGTTGAGCCTGCTGTTTGAGTTTGGCGAAGCGCAGCGGCGAGAACGGCTCTGTATCGAAAAAAGTGCGCCCCCTCGTCACCCACTCGCGCACCAATCTTGCCGTGGCTGCCGCCAGTAGAATACCGTTGCGATAGTGACCGGTGGCGATCAGCAAACCTTCCAGGGGGGTGGGACCCAGGATCGGAAGGTCGTCTGGGGTTCCGGGTCGCAGGCCTGACCATGTCTCGACGATCTCGGCGCACTCCAAACTCGGAACCAGTTCGAACGCATTCTCCAAAACGCGGCGAACTCCCTGGCCGGTGACGCGTTTATCGAAGCCGACCTCCTCCGAAGTGCTTCCCGCAACAATGTGCCCGCAGCGCCGTGGCACGAGGTAGCCGTTTTTCGAACGCAGTACGCGGCGCAAACGAGGGCGGTTGGGGTGCAACGCCACCATCTGGCCACGCACGGGCCGCGTCGGTGCATATTGTGCCAGGCTTTGGATCTGGCTTGAAAAGCTACCCGCAGCAAGAACGACATGTCCCGCTGGAATCCTTCCCTTATCGACAACCACGCCGAGGCATCGATCGCCGTGGACCGTGACTCCGGTGACGGGACAATGTTCGCGAAACTCAACACCGCGATGGCGGGCGGCGACGGCCACCGCGCCCATAAGCAAGCGAGGGTCGACGCGACCTTCCTCAGGTAACCAGGCCGCTGCATTTGCCGCTTGGCCGATTGCGTTCTCCCAGGCGAGCGCCGTCTCCATCGATACGGCCTCAGCTGCGATGCCCTGTTGCTGGCACTCCCTCACTCTCCGGTTGCGATCCTCCTCCCCACATGGCCCTCCAAATAGTTCGAGAGCGCCTTCGCACTCATATCCGATCGGTTGCCCTGCGGTTTCCTCGATGGCGGCGGAGAATGTCGAATACAACCTGAGACTTTCGCGGCCCAGCCGAACAAGCGGGTCGTCGCGCCAAGAAGCCGGCGCCGGTGACAGCATGCCAGCAGCTGCCCAGGAAGCTTCCTGACCGATCTGCTGACGATCGAGCACGACGACTCGCAGCTTTTCGGCTGCCAGCTCGAAGGCGATTGAGGTGCCGATCACGCCTCCGCCAATGATGGCGACGTCGAACCCCGTCACGCAGTTATTCTAACAACAAAGAGCGAAGCGTCTTGCCGTTTTCCAGGATCTCTCCGCCGCGCTAGGGCAGCCCGGCCCTTAATACCAGAGCATCTTCCAACGGAGAGACGTAGTACTGTTTCCGGCGACCGATCACCGCAAATCCATGATGTCGGTAAAAACCCAACGCCCCCAAGTTCGCAGCGCGAACTTCAAGCGACGCGCCTTCCGCGCCGAAGGTTTTGCCCCAGGCGAAGGATCGGTGCAGCAGTTCAGTGCCTGTCCCGCGCCTTCGCGCATCGGGCCGCACAGCGAAATTAAGAATTTCAAGATCACACGCGATTTGGCGTGCTATCAGGAACCCGGTGATCTCCGCCTCATGATCTGGGTGAGCAATCCAGCCGGCCATTTCCCCGCGCGCAACGCGCGCATAGTCCGACGCTGTCCACTGTGCGATTTCGGGAGAAGCCGACTGGATCGCGAGGATCGCGTCCACATCACGCAGTTCGAGCAAGCGGATCAAGATCCCGTCGATAGCCTCCTGTGCACTTCAGCATCGCTCGGCCGGATGTAGCTCGCATCCAGCTTGAGCGAGTCTGTGAGTTTGCCCTGCTCGGCGTGCTGCAACCCGATCCGCCCGATGTGGGGCGCGAGCGTTGCCGAGACCTCTTCGATTCGCCATGATGCTTGCCAGGGATCTCCGCGGCTTGTCTCACAACGAGACAGCGGCACCTCGAAGAGTTCCGGTACTGGCGTTACGATTGCCAGGTCTTCGCCGTCGGATCTGGATTCCAATTGGTTGAGCAGTTCCTGTGGAACTCCGACTTGTTCGTCACCTTCGAGCACAAGAGGTTGGTTCCCGGAGTTGCGTGCTCGTTGATAGGCAGCGAAATAAATCTGACCCCGTCTCGCATCGAGCACGGATACAAGGTGGTTAGCGGAGGAATGCGATTGTGCGGCGACGGCCTCGAGGGTACTGACTGCAGCGATGGGCTTGCCGTGCACTTCAGCCCAACCCTTGACTGCTGTGAGCCCTACGCGCAAGCCCGTGAAGGACCCGGGTCCCATTGCCACGGTGAGCAGATCGAAATCCTCCATGGTTAGGGAAAGCTCATGTAGCAGGAATTCGAGTTGGCGAAACATGCGCGAGGAGTAGAGTTCCGGTGACCAGGCTGCGACCGTTCCGATGGTTCTAGTGCCTTTCAGTACCGCGAGGCTGCCCGCAGGCGACGAGGTATCGACAGCGAGGATGAGCACGAGCGGATTATAGGGCAATTGTGCTGCCAAAGCTTAGATTAAACCCTCTAGCCCCGACGTTTTGTGCCCCTATGAATCCTGTGGAAAAACTTGACGCGCCGTTCCCGCAGGCCTAAACTTTTTCTAGCTGTTCGGGGGAGGGAATTTCCACTCATGGACTTCAAACTAGGCGAAAAGGTCGTGTATCCGAATCACGGTGTGGGGTTGATTGAGCAGATTAGTTATGGTTATGTCAACGGTCGATCGGAGCGGTTCTACATGTTGCGGATTCTTTCCAGCGGGCTGAAGGTGATGGTGCCGCAAACGAACATTGAGAATGTCGGGCTGCGGCCCGTCATCCGCGCGAACGAGGCGGGCGCAGTTCTTTCCTATCTTGAGAAGGGCCGCTCGGCTTCTCATCACGATTGGAAACACCGGTTCAAAGAGAATTCAGACCGGATGCGGACCGGGTCTTTGATGGAAGTCGCGGCAGTGCTCAAAGGCTTGGTAGCACTGAGTCGCTCCAAACCGCTGTCTTTCCGTGAAAAGAAGATGCTCGAGCGTGCAAAGCATCTGCTTGTGACCGAGCTAGCGACCGTCCGCAACACCACCGAGCAAACGGTGGAAACGAATATTGTCCGCGCACTTGCAAAAGCCAAACTGCAGATGCCCCCGACAACGGCGCTGCCGGATTGATTCGATTCCTTTCTCAAAGGGGCCGGGCACAGTCCTCGACGGCTGTGCCCGATTTTGCTTCCGGAGCGCTCCTGACGTTCGTTCCCCGCACGGCGCCCGCATCGGCCAAGTTGACGCCGCTGTTCTGCCCGTTTAAAATTTTCCAAAGGTGAGAGCTCACAAGGATCGATGAGTTCAACAGTCTTACAGCAACGCCGTCACCAACAAATCCTTACCGACGTGGTGCGCGCCTATATTGAGACGGGCGAACCTGTTTCATCGCGCACCGTGGCGCGTCGCCATCTGGAGCCACTGAGCCCCGCCACGGTTCGCAACGTGATGGCCGATCTCGAGGCCGAGGGCTACCTCTATCAACCCCATACTTCAGCTGGGCGCGTGCCGACCGCTTCGGCCTACCGTTTTTTTGTCGAACAGGTCGCCGCGCAAGCGACGGTTAGCCCGGAAGATCGGCAATGGATTCGCCGTGAACTGGCGTTGGCCCAGACGCCGGAAGCCGTAATGGAACGCGCCAGCCATGTTCTCGCAGCGGTATCTCGCGGTTTGGGAATCTTTATTTCGCCGCCGCTGGCCAGTAGCGTCGTCGAACATCTGCGATTCCTACTTGTACCGGACCATGGCGTGCTCGTCGTTTTGGTCACCAGTGGCGGGCTTACTCGCGACAAATTGATCCGTCCCGAGCGAAATTTCCGGCAGGAAGAGCTCGATCGAATTTCCACCCACCTCCATACGCATTATGTCGGTTGGACACTCGAAGCAATACGCGCCGACCTGCGCTCGCAGGTGGAACGCGACCGCGAGGAGTATGGTCGGCTAGCCAACGACGCCCTGCTGCTTTGCGACCCTTCGGTGCTGGGTGACGGCACTGAACGCAAAATCTACGTCGAGGGCGCAGCTCAAATCGCCGCCTCGGTCGGTTTCACTAACCAGGAGCAGTTGCGCGAACTGCTTCAGGCTATTGAAGAGAAAGACCGATTGATTTACCTGTTGAGCGGCTGCATCGAAGCACCCGAGCCTGTTCACGTTGAACTCGGTCTCGAGAAGATGTCGGCCGCCGGGAAACATCTGGCCTTGGTCTCGGCCTCGTATTCGTCAAACGCGCACGTGCAGGGAACTCTGGGCATTCTAGCGCCCATGCGCATGCACTACGAGCGCGTGATCACAGCAGTGGCGTTTATGGCGCAATTCTTTTCCGAAGGTCAGATGGGGAATTAAGCCTATGTCGTCGCAAGGTCATCGACACAAAGAAACGCCGGAGGAACCAGGCCGACCCGATGTCGGCACTGGGACCGGCTCTTCGTCGCCAGACCCGGCTCTGGCGGGGGACGGTTCGGCTGCCGCTCTTGCCGAACAGGTGCAAAAGCTTTTGGTCGAAAAGCAGGAGCTGACCGAGACGCTGGTCCGGAGGCAGGCCGATTTTGAAAACTACCGCAAACGCGTTGAAAAGGAGCGCCACCATGACCGCCACCGCGGCGCAGAAGCGCTGATCGAGCATCTTCTTCCTGTGCTCGACGCCTTTGACCGGGCGCTGACGGAGTCGGCCGATTCGGCTTATCTCGAATACCGCAAAGGTTTTGAGCTGATCCGACGCCAGTTGTGGGAGACGCTCGCCAAACAGGGCCTGGTACGCATCGATGCGGTAGGGCAGCAGTTCAATCCGCATTTTCACCACGCCATTGAACGCGTCGACACCGAAGAGCACGCCGAGGGTATTGTTGTCGGCGAGTTGCAGCCGGGCTACACGTTTCACGACAAGGTCCTTCGACCTGCGATGGTCCGGGTAGCGGTGCGCGAGCCTAAAGCGGCGCGTAATTCGTAGGGGGACAACTAAGCAAGAGACGGTTCCAATACCAACCAGCAGGGGTCGAGAACACGATATGGCCAGCGGCAACCAACAGGACTATTACGAGATCCTGGGCGTCCCTCGCGATGCCTCGGGCGATCAAATCAAGTCAGCTTACCGAAAAGCTGCGCTGAAGTGGCATCCTGATCGCAACCCGGCCAACAAGGCTGTCGCCGAGGAGAACTTTCGATTGGCATCAGAAGCTTACAGCGTGCTTTCCGATTCGCAGAAGCGTTCGCTCTACGACCGGTATGGTCATGCCGGGCTGGGCGGGCGCGGCTTCGACGCAACCGGCTTCAACGCCTCGATCTTTGAGGAGTTTCAGGACATCTTTGGCGACCTTTTCGGCTTCGATCAGGCCTTTGGCGGGGCGCGTCGCGGCGGACGCGGTTCGCGTGGCCAGCGCGGCGCCGATTTGCGATATGACATGTCACTTTCCTTTGAAGAGGCCGCCGCCGGTGTCACCTCAAAGATTCAGATTTCGCGGCGTGAAAACTGCGAAGTCTGCAAGGGAACCGGTGCCAAGCCAGGGAGCGGCATGGTGACCTGCAGCACCTGCGGTGGACGCGGACAAATGGTCTACCAGCAGGGCTTTTTTTCCATCACGCGCACTTGCCCAGCATGTCAGGGGGCGGGAAAAACGATTCGTGAAGTCTGCGCAGGTTGCCGCGGGCAGGGCCGCGTGGAGCGGGAGCGCACGCTGGAAGTGGGCGTTCCGGCCGGCGTGGATTCCGGGACGCGTCTTCGGATGGCCGGCCAGGGGGAGCCGGGAAGCAACGGGGGACCGGCGGGCGATCTTTACATTTTTCTGGAAGTGAAAGAGCATCCCTTTTTCGAACGTCGCGGCGCCGACCTCTACTGCACGATCCCGATCAGTTTCCCGCAAGCCGCGCTCGGCGCGACGATCCAGATTCCCACTCTGCAAGGTGAAATGGACCTCACCCTTCCAGAAGGCACGCAGTCGGGCCAGATTTTCCGTCAACGCGGCAAGGGTCTCCCCAATCCTCATGGTGGCCGCGGCGATCTATATGTGAACATCCAGCTTGTGGTTCCATCGAAGCTCTCTCGCGAGCAGCGCCGCGTGGTCGAGCAACTCGGTCAAACGATGAAGGTTGAAAACAAGCCCACCGAGCGCTCCTCCAGTTTCTTCGACAAGGTAAAAGACATCTTCGGCTAGGAATCGATCCTTTCTGGATCGGTGAGTCGCTCGGCCGTGCGGCCGGCGAACAAGTTGGGAACCGCTCAGAGCCTATGGTTAGACGGCCGCGTCGCGCTAGAATTCAACGGTGCGACGCCGCTTTTTCGTTGACCACTTCGAATCGAACTCTGCGGTTCTACAGGGAGAGTCTGCCGACCATCTTGGTCGTGTGCTACGGGCGGAGCCGAACCAGAACTTTGAGTTGAGCGACGGCCGGCGCGTTTGGCTCGCCAAGATTGAGAGCATCGCGCTCGCCAAGGGTGGCGCAAGCCGGATCGAGTTCTCTCTGGTCGAGCCACTGCCTGCCTCTGAGCCGGCGTTGCGCATCGATTTGCTTCTTTCGATCGTGAAGTTCGATCGCTTTGAGTGGTGTTTGGAGAAGGCTACCGAACTCGGCGCGACTCGCATCGTTTCTCTTGCGGCTGCGCGCAGCGATCAATCGCTGCTCGCGGCGGCTGGCAAACGGCAGAAGCGCTGGAGACGCATTCTGCTTGAATCCGCGCAGCAATCGCGCCGCCTGACGCCGCCTCTACTCGACGAGATAGCAAGTCCGGAAAAGGCGTTTTCACAGTCCTGGGACGGTTTGAAGATCGTTTGTTCGGAGCGCCGCGATGCGTTGCCTCTGCAGGAAGCACTTCGCTCGGGGCCGGGCGCGCGAGCTGCCGTGTTGGCGATCGGCCCAGAGGGCGGTTGGACGGAGGCTGAAATTGCAGCCGCGCGGTCGGCTGGATTCCTGGAGGCCTCGCTCGGCCGAAACATTCTGCGCACGGAAACTGCCGTTCTGGCCTCCATGGCCATTCTCGGGTTCGCACTGGGCGAGGGAACTGGACCTTCGTCGTGCTAGGGGTCACCGATTCGTCTTGGAAATCCGTCCCTATGTCCTTCCTTTGCCTCTCGTTCCGCGCCATGATATAAGTAGAATGGTAAGGCATGCACGACAGTTCTCATCCCGGGCTATCTGAGGCGGGCGGAACTCCGTCGGCTCCGCCCTTGCGGCGCGAGTTGCGCAGTTGGACCCGCGACCTTGCGATTGCCCTCGGCCTGGCAATCGTCGTCATGATTTTTCTTTACCAACCGGTGAAGGTCGAAGGCACTAGCATGTACCCGCTGCTCTCTGACCAGGAGCGCATTTTTATCAACAAATTTGTCTATCGCTTTGAGCCGATCGAGCGGGGCGACGTCATCGTGTTCTGGTATCCTCTTGATCGTTCGAAGTCATTCATCAAACGCGTCGTGGGGTTGCCGGGCGAGACGATCGAGATACGCTCGGGTCATGTCTACATCAACGGCGAGGAGTTGGCAGATCAATACGTTCCGGCCGGTTATCTTGACGGCTTCAATTCGGCGCCGCACCGGATTGCCGCTGACAGTTACTTCGTTATGGGCGATCATCGCGATAGCTCGAATGACTCTCGCGTCTTTGGTTCCGTTCCGCGCCAGTTCATCTACGGCAAAGCCGTGTTCGCCTATTGGCCGGTGGACCACTTTGGTTCACTCACCTCAACGTCGACGGTCAACGCGGCATCGAAATGACATCCATGGGAGGCTACGCTGATCGAGGCCCTCGCAGGACGCGCGAGTCTCGCGCTCGAGGATGGACGGGTATTTAGCGGTCGGGCGGCAGGCGCCCGCATTCGCCGTGGCGGCGAAGTTGTTTTCAACACGAGTCTCACTGGCTATCAAGAGGTCTTCACCGATCCGAGCTACGCCGGGCAAATTGTGTGCCTGACCTATCCTCATATCGGCAATGTCGGCGCCAATGTAGACGACGAGGAATCCAGCAGGCCGTATATCGAAGCTCTCGTGGTGCGTGAGTTCTCCGCGCTTGCGTCCAACTGGCGTTCCCGGGAATCCGCGCAGCAATATCTAGAGCGCTCCGGCGTACCCGTTCTTTGGGATGTCGATACGCGCGCTTTGGTGCTGCACCTTCGTCAAGCCGGAGCTTTGCGCGGTGTATTGTCGACCGATGATACACCTGCTGAGCAACTCATCGCCGAGGCGCGCGCGCTACCCACCATGGCCGGCCAGGAGCTCGCAAGTCGCGTCACGGTTGCCGAGAGTTATCACTGGACGCAAGGTTCTATCGACCTGGCGCAACCTCTTGGGGCCGCCGTTGACACGACTTCTGGCGTCGTCAAAGGAAACGGAAGACGGGCCACGCCCCAGGGCAAGATGGCTCGGGAAGGCATTCCCTACCATGTTGTGGCGTATGACTTCGGCATCAAGCGAAATATTCTCCGGCTTTTGGTGGACCATGGTGGTCAGGTGACAGTTGTTCCCGCCCAAACTTCCGCAGAAGACGTCTTGTCGCTAAAGCCGCACGGAATCTTTCTGTCCAATGGCCCGGGAGATCCCGAGCCGATGACCTACGCCATAGGCAACATTCGAAAATTGGTAGGTCGCGTTCCCATCTTCGGCATCTGCCTGGGGCACCAGCTTTGCGGACTCGCGCTCGGAGGGCGAACCTTCAAGCTGAAATTCGGTCACCATGGCTCCAACCATCCTGTGAAAAACTTGCTCACGGGTAGGGTCGAAATCACGGCGCAGAATCACGGCTTCTGCGTTGATCCGGATTCGCTGCCGGCAAGCGAAGTGGAAATCACCCATCTAAATCTCAACGACCACACGAATGAGGGCCTTCGCCACCGCTCGTTGCCGCTGTTCAGCGTCCAATATCATCCGGAGGCCTCGCCTGGTCCGCACGACGCCCGCTACCTGTTCGATGATTTCCTTGCAATGATCAAAGAGGTGCCGACATCTCACGCGGCCGGGCGATGGAACCCAGATGCCGAAACGCGCTGACCTCAAGAAAATCCTGATCATAGGCTCCGGACCGATCGTCATCGGGCAAGCATGCGAATTCGATTATTCTGGCACGCAGGCGTGCAAAGCGTTGCGCTCGGAAGGCTACGACGTCATCTTGGTCAATTCGAATCCTGCGACCATCATGACCGACCCCGAAGTAGCGGATCGGACCTACATCGAGCCGCTGTCGAAGGAATATCTTGAAGCCATCATCTCCGTCGAGCGTCCCGACGCCGTCCTTCCCACCGTGGGTGGACAAACCGGTCTGAACCTGGCCGTGGAGCTTGCCGAAAGCGGTGTACTCGAAAAATACGGCGTGAAACTGATCGGCGCACAGCTCGAGTCGATCCAAGTCGCCGAGGACCGGCTGCTGTTTAAGGAAGTTTGCCGCAAAGTCGGCCTGGAGGTGCCGCAATCAGCCGTGGTGAGAAACATTCCCGAGGCCATCCATCTTGCCGATGCGATGGGCTATCCGGTGGTGATTCGGCCTTCGTTCACTCTGGGAGGCACCGGCGGATCGATCGCTTACAACCATGAAGAATTCGGCGATGCGATCGCCCGCGCCCTTGATGCAAGTCCCGTGCATCAGGCACTGATCGAGGAATCCGTCATCGGCTGGAAGGAGTTTGAGCTCGAAGTGATGCGGGACGTCCGCGACAACTTCGTCGTGATCTGCTCGATTGAAAATGTCGATCCGATGGGAATTCATACAGGCGACTCGATTACCGTAGCGCCCGCACAGACGCTCACCGATAAGGAATATCAGCACATGCGGGATGCGGCCGCGGCCATCATCCGCGCGGTCGGCGTGGAGACGGGCGGGTCCAACATTCAGTTTGCCATCGATCCGGCAACTGGACGCATGGTCGTCATCGAAATGAATCCACGCGTTTCGCGCAGCTCGGCGCTTGCGAGTAAAGCCACCGGGTTTCCAATCGCGAAGATCGCCGCAAAACTTGCCGTCGGTATGACGCTGGACGAAATCCCTAACGACATTACGCGCAAGACGCCGTCGTGTTTTGAGCCGAGTATCGATTACGTCGTAGCCAAAATTCCGAAATGGCAATTCGAGAAATTCCCGGGCAGCGATGCCACCCTCACTACGCAGATGAAGTCGGTGGGAGAGGTGATGGCTATCGGCCGTACGTTCCAAGAGGCTCTCTGCAAGGGCATCCGGGCGCTCGAGCCCAGCAGCGTTTGGCGCCCACCGACGGAAGTCACGACCGCGCTGCTGCGCGAACGGCTGCACGTGCCCGGCCCGGACCGCATTCACTGGCTTTTCGAAGCCATCGAACGCGGCCTAACACGCGACGAAATCCATTCGCTCACAAAAATCGATCCTTGGTTCATTCGCCAACTGGAGGAGATGGTTGGGCTCGATCGCCGGGTCGCTGCGACGACACTCACCAAATGCTCGCGCGATTTGCTTCTGGAATCGAAGCGATCCGGTGCCAGCGATGAAGAGCTGGCCAAACTGTGGAACGTCAAGTCGGCTTCGGTCCGAGCCCGACGCCAGGAACTCGGTGTCGTTCCGGTCTTTAAACGCGTGGACACGTGCGCCGCGGAGTTCGAATCCTTTACGCCGTATCTCTATTCCACCTACGAAGAATCGGACGAGTCCGGCGTCACCGACCGCCCGAAGATCGTCATTCTGGGCAGCGGCCCAAGCCGCATAGGGCAGGGTATCGAGTTTGATTATTGCTGCTGCCACGCCGCTATGGCACTGAAAGAAGATGGCTTTGAGACGGTGATGATCAACTGCAATCCGGAGACCGTCTCCACCGACTACGACACGTCAGATCGCCTCTACTTTGAGCCACTGACCCTGGAAGATGTGCTGGCTGTCTTGGACCGCGAAAGGCCGCAGGGCGTGATCGTGCAGTTCGGAGGGCAGACTCCACTGAATCTCGCGCTGGAACTGAAGCGCAATCGCGCGAAGATCATAGGCACCGATCCCGAATCGATCGATCTGGCCGAAGACCGACGGCGTTTCGGCGGGCTGTTGGCGGAGCTGAATATTCCGCAGCCTCGCGGCGGCACAGCCCTCGCGCCACAGGAGGCCGTCGCGGCTGCATCGGAGATCGGACTTCCTGTCTTGGTGCGCCCCAGCTATGTTTTGGGTGGCCGCGCGATGGTGATTGCCTACGATTTGAAGACGGTCGAGGAATACGTCACACAGGCAACGCAGATCGGGGGTATCTCCGATCCCAAGCGGCCGATTTTAATCGACCAGTTTCTTGAAAACGCCACCGAAGTCGATGTGGATGCCGTCGCTGACGGCGAAGACGTGGTCATCGCTGGCATCATGGAACACATCGAGGAAGCTGGAATCCACTCTGGTGATTCTTCCTGTGTCCTGCCGCCGGTCTCGCTCAAACCTGTGGTACTCGAACAGATTCGTGACTACACGATGCGCCTGGCTCATGCACTCCACGTTGTGGGGCTGATGAACGTGCAGTACGCGATTCAGCAGGACACCGTGTATGTGCTCGAGGTTAACCCGAGGGCCTCTCGCACCGTGCCCTATGTCAGCAAAGCCACGGGCGTACCGCTCGCAAAACTCGCCGCGCGTCTCATGACGGGTCGGAAAATCAAGGAACTGCATCTTCCGATCAAGCAAATGGATGGTGTAAAGGAACTCGCCGTCCACGATTTTTACGCGGTGAAATCGCCTGTCTTTCCGTTCAACAAATTCCGGGGAGTGGACATCATCCTGGGCCCGGAGATGCGCTCGACCGGCGAAGTGATGGGTATCTCGTCGACGTTCGGCTTAGCCTTTGCCAAAGCGCAGCTCGGTGCCGGTCAGCGTCTGCCACGGGAGGGCATCGTTTTCATCAGTGTCAACGACCATGACAAGCGTCACGTTGCACCGGTGGCCAGGGATCTAACCGCGGCGGGCCTGAAGATCATCGCCACGCGCGGCACGGCCGCGGCCCTGAGGCGTGCGGGGATTGAGATCGAAGCTGTCTTCAAAGTGAACGAGGGCCGGCCCAACATTGTCGATCTCGTCAAGAATGGCAAAGTGCGTCTTATTATCAACACTCCGCTAGGTCGCGAATCGTTTTATGACGAAAAGTCCATCCGCCGTGCTGCGGTGCGCTACAACGTTCCCTGCATCACTACGCTTTCGGCAGCCAGTGCCGCTGCGCGCGGCATTCGCGCCATGGCAGGCCATACGACCGAGGTCGCTGCCTTGCAGGACTTGCATCGCCGCAAATCGGCAGCCTTGACCTGAGACGGCCGCACCTTTTTTCCTTCTGTTTGCGAAGCATTCCACCGGACGGACACTCAGGTTTTCACGAATCTCTAGCGGGGCTGTGCTAATCCAATCTGTCCTGTGACAAACTTGCTCGAATTTCGGCTTTTGTGTCGAGCGGAGCGGCGTGTATCATGACGGCCCCGATGGACTCGCAACGCCTTCCGTTTGCCGAGATTCCCCACACCACGAAGCTGTTTTCCGCTTTCCTTGACGATTTTGCTCGCGTTTCATCCTATTTCGCTCATCCTCCCACAGCCGCCGGCGTGGAGGCAGCCGCGGGTGAAATTCATCTAGATCGCAGCCTGCGCACAGCCATCGTGGAGATCTTGGGCAATCAGAATCGCCTCTTGGCCCCGGGTGGCGAGATGGATTCGGCGACCTCTCGCAATCTAGAGCGTCTGGAGGCAGGTGCCGTTGCCATCGTCACCGGTCAGCAGGTCGGACTTTTTTCCGGCCCGGCCTACACGTTTTACAAAGCTCTGTCCGCCGTGCGTTGCGTCGAAGAGCTGAAACGGGGAGGAATCGAAGCTGTACCGATTTTCTGGCTGGCAACGGAGGATCACGATCTGAGCGAAGTCAACCACTCTTCGTGGCCTACCCGCAACGGCCTGGCTCGCTATGAGTGGCCTGCGCAGGAGGAGGACTCCGGGCGTCGTGTCGGCGAGATCGTATTGGGCAAGTCCATCGAATCAGTCGTGGGCGCCGCGATCGAAACGCTCAACGGCCCGTTTGCCGCTGAAATCAGCCGTGCTCTCCAGGAATCGTACACAGCACATGACACCTACGGATCGGCGTTTGGCAAGCTTATGGCGCGCCTTCTTGCAGGTCGGGGAATTATTTTCCTCGATCAGCTCGACCCTCGTCTCCACCGCCTATTTGTCCCGTGCTTCCTGCAGGCCGCCGAGCAGGCAGATCGACTGCGGGAGGAGCTGCAGTCACGATCGAAACAGCTGTTGGGCGCGGGCTTTCACTCCCAGGTAAAGGTCACACCGGAAACGACACTGCTTTTCTGGAGTACCGCAGGGCGCCGTGAGCCGGTTCGGAGTCGCAGCGGCGGCTTTGTCGTCGGGAATCATGAGCTATCGGCGGGCCAATTGCTGGACGCGATCCAGGCGCGGCCAGAAAGCTTCTCGCCCAGCGCCTTGTTGCGCCCGGTCATTCAAGACACAATTCTGCCGACCGCCGCCTACATCGGCGGTTCTGCCGAAATCGCCTACCTGGCCCAGGCGCAGGTTGTCTATCAAGCACTTGGCAGCCGCATGCCCGCCGTGCTACCGCGATCCAGCTTCACGATAATTGAGCAGCCCATCGCGCGGTTCCTTGCGCAGTACGATCTCGATCTGGGCGACGTGTTTGCTGGACGCCAGCACCTGCGTATGGAAATGGAGCAGAAATCCCTGCCCGGTGGGCTGGCGAGTCGGTTTGACGCGGGCGAGCAAGAACTGAACCGCCTGATGCGAGGGTTCGAAGATCCGCTTGCCAAACTGGATGCAACTCTGGTTGAGTCGCTGCATGGCGCCGAGGCCAAGATGCTTCATCAGTTCATGCAGCTGAAAGGGAAGGTCGCTCGCGCCGAAAACTTTCGCTCCGGTGTTCTCGACCGCCACGAGCGCCTCTTGATCGATTCGCTCGCGCCCGGGGGCGAGCTGCAGGAACGCACCTTGTGCCTGCTACCGTTTTTCGCCTCCTATGGCAGCAAACTTTTCGACGAGCTCATGGGTTTGAGTTCGGTCATCGACCCGGGCGAGGGGGCAGCCGACGCCACGCAACACCAAATCCTGTTTTTGTAGCGTGAGCTCGCCCTACCTTGGCACTATGTTAAAATTCGGGAAACTTCTCGCCGGGGGTTTGCCCAATATGAAAATCGGACCGGGAAAGCAAAAAGGTTTGCAGGCCGTTTCCAACTCGCGCGGCGTCATCGCCGCGGCGGCGATGGACCAGCGAGGCTCACTGAGGAGCGCCATCGCGAAAGAGAGGGGCCTGGAGAAGAACGCGATCACGCCGCAGATGCTGGAAGAGTTCAAGACGGCGGTCGTACGCGTACTGACGCCGTACGCGAGTGCGGTTTTGCTCGATCCCGAATACGGCCTCTCGGCCGCGAAGACCCGCGCCAACAATGCCGGACTTCTACTTGCCTACGAGAACAGTGGCTATGACAACACCCAGCCCGGGCGTCTTCCTGATCTGCTCGACGTCTGGTCCGTGCCCCGCTTGGTGGCAGCAGGAGCCGATTGCATCAAAATCTTACTTTACTACTCGCCCTTCGATCCTCCGCACATCAATGAGATTAAGCACGCTTGGATCGAGCGCATCGGCGGAGAATGTGCCGCGGCCGACGTGCCGTTTTTTCTCGAATTCGTGGGTTATGAGGAAGGCATCGACGAGAAAGGCCTCGAATACGCGAGAAAAAAGCCCGAGGTTGTCGCTCGCAGCATGGAGGAGTTCTCAAAGCCGGAGTACAGAGTGGACGTGCTGAAAGTCGAGATTCCCGTCAATCTGGCGTTTGTCGCCGGTGCAAAGGCGTGCAAAGGCGACGCCGCTTACACGCGCGAGCAGGCCAAGGACCATTTTCGGCGAGCTGCGGCGGCTGCGAAGAAGCCGTTCATTTACCTATCCGCGGGGGTAAGCAATGACGTTTTCAACGAGTCGCTTGAACTCGCAGCGGAAGCCGGCGTCAAGTTCTCAGGTGTTCTGTGCGGACGCGCGACTTGGAAGGATGGAATTCCGGTCTACGCCAAGCAGGGAGTCAAGGCACTCGAAGATTGGCTCGCGGATCGCGGCGTAAAGAACATCCAAAACGTGAACGACCGACTCAAAGCGGCGAGTCCGTGGTTCGGCTTCTATGGTGCCGCTTCTGCCTCGGCTCTGTCGTGACCCAGGCTCTGCTGGCAGCGCCTGAGCCGGTTCTTGGCGGGCGCCTGAACTTCCCGTTGACTATGGCTTCGCACCGCACTGTTCTTCGACCTGGGACCGGAGCGCATCATCCATGACCGCTCCGCGCCTGGATTTGGCCGAGCAAACCTGCGCGGCCGTTAATCCCAACGCGCCACGCAGATCCGTGCCTTCCAGACTCGTGGCGCTGAGATTGGTATTGTTCAGCACAGCGGCGCCCAGTTGAGCTCCGCCGAGATTAGCGCCTCGCAGATCGGCATCGATCAAGATGGCGCCTCCGAACTGTGCACCGCCCAAGTCGGCACCCGAGAGCACGGCGGACCACAGATACGCCCCCTGTAAGTCAACGTGGTCCATGTGAGCACCGCCCAGGAAGGTTTCGCGGAGGTCGGCCTTTTCGAAATTGGCCCGGTTCAATGTCGCGCCATCAAGTCGTGACGCGTACAGGCTCGCTCCGTCGAGCCGTGCATCCTCCAGAATCGCATCCTCGAGCCTGGAATGCGAGAGATTCGCGCCCCGCAAATCAGCTCGCCGCAGGTCGGCCCCGGCTAAATTGGATCGGTCGAGATTCACACCGTGCATCCTTGCCTGGTCCAACACCGAGTATCGCAAGTTGCTTTCTCCCAAGTCGGCACCGCGCAAGTCTGCCTGCGAAAGGAATGCTCCCTCTAGATCGGAGCGCAACAGGTGCGCGTTGGCCAGGAAGACTCCGTATGCCTGTGCGTACCTCAGCTTCGCGCCGTTCAGTCGGGCCCCGTCGACCGACCCGATCTGATCGTCTTCCGCACTCCCGGACCGTGGTCGAGCTGAGAGAGATTTCTCAGTCAGGTCCGGATAGGGATCATAACCGAGCCACGCGAACAGCGTCGGCGCCCATCGGCGAAGGTTCGCCGCGCCGAATCGAGGTGCGCGCGAGCGCTCGTGGGGCGCCCCTGCGATCGTGCCGGCAGAGAGAAACAGTAGGAGCCCACCGAGAATGGCTGCGATTTTAACTGGGTTGGCCGCCCCGATCTTGGCCGCGAGCCGCCGCGTCCATTGCTTCTCGAACTCCCACCGCTCCGGTGGCCGGCCAACCTTGGTGCTCGCGTAGAGGGCAATACCGGTGGCAACCACCGCGAGTGCTGCTTGCAGAACCGTTCCGTGAATTTCCTGTCGCGTCAAATATCGCGCCCAGAAAAGCAGCAAGGTCATGGGAACCACTCCGTAGGCTAGCCCTAGCGAAACCGCGCGCTCGACAAGCCGCGTGGAGGAAGGGTCGGGATTCATCCACCGAAAGTGTGTGCGCAACAAGCCTACGATAATGGCCGGTTGACCCTCTCCCAGGGGGTCGCCGTTCGGAAAGATCGCCGGGAGTTCCTGCACGGAGTCCCACAATTGCTGCAAATGAAAATGGAACAGCAAGTAGCAAATAAACAGGGCCACGGGAACGATCAAATATGACTCAGCGATCGGCAATGCCGCCGCCGCTGCGTGCGAGCGCAGAAACGGCAGCACGGCTGAATCGCTCACGAGCTGGGCGTCGCTTGTCTTGCTCACCAGCAGCCAAGAAATCAGACTGGCCACCGTCATCGCACCGAAGTAGCGGTGAGCCAGCCGTGCGTTTCGGGCGAACTTCGCGGCTGCTTCAAACTCCATCAGCTGCGGCGCCAACAGCGCATCGCGTAAGTTCGTTCCCGCGAGCTGTCGCGGCACCAGCCCCATGGCCGTTTCGAGGGTTGCCCCTTCCAGATTGGCGCCTTCTAAATTCGCGCCCACCAGGCATGATTCTTCGAGGTCGGCACGCACCAAGCACGCGTCGCGCAAGTCCGCTAGCAGCAGATCGCCGGCTCGCAGGTTGGCATCGTGAAGATCGGCGAACCGAAGGTTTACGCCGATCAAGTCGACGGCTTCGAGCTCGGCGCCGCCAAGATCGGCTCTCTGGCCCGCGCTACCATGTGACTCGACCCACTCGCGATGGCTCGCCAGCTTGTCGTCGAGGCCCCAATCGCGGTAGGGACCGGGTTGCGGCTCTGCGGGAGTGGAAGTCATTTCCTGGGGCGCCTGGGAATCGCCGGCGTGCGACGGCAGGTGTTCGGCGATCTTTGTCTCGTTGCCGGATGTCACAGGCGGGGAGGCGGCAGGGAATTCCGCAGCAGGAGCCGATGGCGGGTCTCCGCCCGGAGGGATGCCCACGGAGTCCTCGTTCGGCTTTGGTTCTCGAGCATTCGAAGCATCGCTTTCGAATGTTTCCCGCAGTCTGTTGGCGACAGAGGCTAGTTCGGTCTTATCCGAGCTCGCTGGGCTCGCGGAGGTTGGCTGCACGAGCGGCTCCTCCGCAGGGAATATTTCCGCGAGGATTTCGGTCGCCGCGGGCAATTGGTCAGCCGAGATCAGTGTTTCCGCTCCCTCAGGGGAGCCCGTGACGGCGGCACCGGCCTCGGAATCTGCTTGGCCCCCCCGCTCTGCCGTTTCCCCTAGCTCCCGCGTCTTCGAAGCTGCTTTCTCTTTCTTGAGGTCCTGAAAACGAAACAGCCACGAAAACATGCCGCGCCGCTTGGGAGCAGCTTCAAGCTCCAAGACCTCGAGGCTGTCACTTTGGCGCGTTCCTTCGACTTTCGCCGTGTCTTCGATTTCAGTCTTTTCCTCGGGAGCTCCGGTAGGGAACAGCTCTGCTAAAGTCTCTGTCGCTGGAGGCAACTGCCTGGCGTGGATCAAACCGCTAGCGATTCCGGGCGATGGTGATCGTGCGCCCTGCCGGGCGGGTACGGGCTGCTCCGCCGCTTCCTCGTCCGATGACACACCATGGGTTGGAGACAGCACGGTAGGTGTCTTTTTCTCCTGAGGTTGAAATCTTCCGAAGTAGTTAGTCTACCCCCGCGTCCAGCATACCGCGGCTCCTCGCTGTTCGCCCCTGTCCAGGAGTGCAATACCCGTTCAGCTGGCCCCGCGATCTGGGGCGTGGGCTAGATTGGGAATTGGGCGAGGAATGTCTGCCTTCCCGATCGGCGCTCCGAGGCCGATCGAACGCGACGCTAGGGTTGAACGGGAGCGGGAACTACCTTCGTCGCGCCCTGTGTGAATTCAAATCGCAGGATCGATGTGCGATGCGTGAGTCGGCCATCGGCGGCAATGGGCGCAAACTTCCATTGGCGAGCGGCGCGAACCGCCAGGTCCGCAAAGTATCTGCTGGGGCCGGGTGAATCGATACTGGCAGCGGTTACGTCGCCCGACGGATCGATCTCGACTCGAATCCCGACTTTCACGCTCCCGCGGATCGTGTCACGGGCCTTCTGGGGAACCTCGGGTATGACTCGCCTGGTCACTTCGTTTAAAGCACCTTCGGCTCGATGCATTCCTGTGGCGTCGACTGGGGCCACAGACGGCGAAGCAGGTTCCTTCGAGCTTCGTGATTTGGCGACGGGAGAAACCTCCGGGTTGACCGCCGCCGGGTTCGCGTGGTCTGGTGGCGAAGTTGGCTTCGGCTCAAACGTCGCTACGTCACCTGGTCGGTGCAGCCAGAGATCCCTGATTTTGGGTGCCACAAAGATGAACACGACCGCTAGCACAATCAGCGATGTCCCCAGCACCATGCGCCGCCAATCTCCCGTCGAGCGAAGCCGTAAGCTCTCACCGGCAGCTTCCGCTCCCACTTCCGGAAGATGACAGGAAGATTGCAGTCGGGCCAGAATGTCGGCAATCGTCCACCGACGCTTAGGATCGCGCTGCAAACAGTTCGAGACGATGTCGAAGAACGGTTGGGGCAAAGGCCCTAAGGCAACCGGGTCGTTCTGCGGCAAGGGAGGAATGTGCTGTGTGAGGGCCTGGGCGAGAGTCATGCCGAGCGACCACAGATCGGCCGCCGCCGAGCACGCCCCCTCGGCAGCTTCAGGTGCGGCGTAGAGACTGGTTCGGCTCTGGCCTGCGCCGACGGCGCAAATCGCATCACTGGAGAGCTTCACTTGATTGCCGACCGCTAGCACATTGGACGGCTTAACGCTGCCATGTGCGAAGCCTTGGTCATGCAGGTACCGAAGAGCATCGAGGACCGACGGCAGCATCTCACCCACCTCAGTCGGCGTGAGCGCACGCTGCGGCAGAATTTCCGCCAGAGCCTCGTCCGCACGTTCCATCGCGACATAGACCAGATCCGCGTCCCCGATGCGACAATGTCCGGTTTCGAGCAACTGCACGAGGTTCGGATGCGGGAGACGAGCGGCCTGCGCCCAGCGCAAGAGATGATCTCTTGCCTCTGTTCCGCTCGAACGAATCAACTTGATCGCGGCCGGCCGCCCATCGTACTCAGTTAGAAAAACGCACCTGCTCTCGGAGCCACCGAGATAGGCGCGCAGCTCAAACTTTCCGGCGACGATCTGGCCTTCCCACTCCGGTGCGGGTTCGATCATCTTGGGCTGTCACCTGCGCGCGATCGCGGGGACTCTAGAGATTGGCTGGGCAGAACCTGAAACATGATGATGCGTTTTGAGGGGGAAGCGCAACTTCACTTGCGCAATCGTGCACGCCGAGGTTGTTTACGCCGTCGACGGGGAAAATTCACAATGTGTCAACATCCAACCCCTCGTTAGAGTCGGCGCAGGCAGGGACTTCCGCGGGAGCGCGCAACTGGAAGTGCGAGCGAAGATCCCGCTGCACGTCGAGACATTCCGCAGTATGCTTATCGTGAGGGGAAGGCGGATGGGCCTCGACGCGTGTTCGGCTGCTAGAAATGGGAGATCGCGTGGATAGCAAGACAGCGCCTGCGCCAAAACCAGCGACTCGAATCGAGTCGGACAGCATGGGCAAGATCGAAGTGCCGGCGGACCGTTACTATGGCGCCCAGACCGCCCGTTCTCTGCTCCATTTCAATATTGGAACCGACAGGATGCCGCCGGAGCTGATCCGCGCGTTTGGCCTGCTGAAGAAAGCGGCAGCGCTCGCGAACCAAGACCTCGGCAAGCTGCCCTCGGAAAAAGCCAAATTGATTATACAGGCTGCCGACGAGGTCATCTCCGGAAAGCTGAACGAACATTTTCCGCTCCGCGTCTGGCAAACCGGGAGCGGTACGCAGACCAATATGAACGCGAACGAGGTCATCTCGAATCGCGCCATAGAGCTCGCCGGCGGGGTGATGGGCAGCAAGAAGCCAATTCACCCGAATGACGATGTGAACATGTCGCAATCCTCCAACGACACGTTCCCCACTGCCATGCACATCGCTGCTGCGTCGCGCGTTGCACAGGATCTGATTCCAGCGGTGGAGCGGTTGCGCTACGCGCTTGATAATAAGGCGCGCGAGTTCGCGGGCGTTGTCAAGATCGGACGCACGCATCTGATGGACGCAACTCCTCTCACCGTCGCGCAGGAAATCTCTGGGTGGGTGAATTTGCTGGACCGTGATCTCGCGCGGCTGCGCGAAGCGCTGTGGGATCTGTATGACCTGGCCATTGGGGGAACAGCTGTCGGCACTGGCCTCAACGCCCACCCGGAATTTGCCGAACGCGCCGCGAAAAAGATTGCCGAACTGACCGGTTTGCCGTTCAAGTCTCATCCGAATAAATTTGCAGCGCTTTCCGCTCACGACGAGCTCGTCTTTGCGAGCGGCGCGCTGAAGACGCTGGCCGCGTCGCTCATGAAAATTGCCAATGATATCCGCTGGCTTGCCTCCGGCCCCCGGGCTGGCTTCGGCGAGCTGGTACTGCCGGAAAACGAACCCGGCTCCTCCATCATGCCCGGCAAGGTCAACCCGACGCAGGCTGAGGCCATGACCATGGTCGTTGCGCAGGTCTTCGGAAACGACCTCGCCGTTGGCTTCGGCGGATCGCAGGGGAATTTCCAGCTCAACGTCTTTAAGCCGGTGATCATCCACAACTTTCTCCACTCTGTGCGCCTACTCACCGATGCGTGCGGCTCATTTCGAGAGCACTGCATCGAGGGAATGCAGCTGGACATCCCTTCCATCCAGCAGCACTTGGATAGCTCTCTTATGCTTGTCACCGCGTTGACGCCGAAGATCGGCTACGATAAGGCCGCCGAGATTGCCAAGAAGGCTCACCAGGAAAAACTAAGCCTTCGCGAAGCGGCGCTGCAACTCGGCTATCTGACGGCAAGGGAATTCGACGAAATTGTCCGCCCGGAAAACATGACCCATCCCTGAACCGCTGCGCCATCAGAATTGGGCATGAAGTACGTTTTGACCCGGACGCACCGGAGATCCTATCGGTGTATTGTGTCGGAAACGGGTGAGGCCCGCTGGCGGGAGCCAGATCGAATCTCGCGCACGATCTGTTGCGCAAGCTGCTGGCTTGTGGAGCATTCGGAGTCGTTGATGCGGCACTGCGCGATCGTCAACTTACAACCGCACGTACAGAGTTCAGAGTTGAACCGTTTGAGCGCGGCGCTTTTTTGGTCGTCGGTGAGCCCGTTGAAATCTACGCCCGGCAGTTCCTTGGCGTGGATTGCGTTTTTCAGGAAGATCTGTCCCATATCCTCAAACGTCTCAATCTTTGCTTGCACTGGCAGGCCGAGCAGTGAACGCACTTCAGAATCGTACAAGTCGATCGGATAGAGGCCTTCGTGCTTTTGCACAATCCTTCCGTCGGTGTTCACCACAAACGAAGTTGGCAGGACCGGGACGCCGCCGTATTCGCTGGAGAGGGTCCGGCTGCCCATCACGATGGGGTAGTTGATGCCCATCTCGTTGACGAAATGCCTCACATCGTCGTCCGGTGCATCATCCATCGAGATTCCGATGATTTGCAGGCGATCCTTGAAGCGCTTCGACAGCTCAATCATTTCAGGAATCTCATCTCGACAGGGCGGACACCACGTGGCCCAGAAGTTGAGCAGTACGACTTTACCTCGCCAATTGGCTGTTGAAACCACTTGGCCATCCAGATCACTTAGCAGAAACGGCGGCATTGGCTGAGGATTGCTGGCAAACCGAATCACGATTTGTGTTCCCTTATCGCTCAAGCCCGGTTGGCGCAGTCTCGTCAAGGCCGCATGACGCGCAGAAGAAGACGACCGAACCGCGAGCGAGAACGCCAAAAGACTCGCTGCGACCAGGAGAACGACGATGGAGTACTTCCTCATCATTTGTTCCATCCCTATTATGCGGCAGAGATTGGCGCGGGACAATCAGGCCAAAGAAGGGGCCGTGGGCACCTGGAGCCCCGTCCCATCCCTACCGCGGGGGGGGAGCCAATCGGATTCACGCATGCGATAATGCT
>Ga0187783_10000509_pt1 | contig 28754 bp, 21 predicted proteins | sample 1015_SJ02_MP02_2_FD_132471 | JGI IMG/M metagenome (GOLD analysis project Ga0187783, IMG submission 132471) | Tropical peat soil microbial communities from peatlands in Department of Meta, Colombia - 1015_SJ02_MP02_20_MG | ecosystem: Environmental > Terrestrial > Soil > Wetlands > Peat | place... | reverse complement strand
TGTCCAATCACGGCGGCAACAACCTGGACGGCACCCCGGCCTCCATCCGGGCGCTGCCCGCAGTGGCCGACGCCGTCGGCACCCAGCTTGAGGTCCTGCTCGACGGCGGGATCCGGCGCGGCGGCGACGTGGTCAAGGCGCTTGCGCTTGGCGCGCGGGCCGTCATGATCGGCCGCGCCTACCTGTGGGGACTGGCCGCGGGCGGCTCGGCGGGCGTGCGGAACGTCTTCGACGTGCTACGCGGCGGCATCGACTCGACGCTGCTCGCGCTCGGCCGCCGCTCCGTTCATGATCTGTCCCCCGACGACGTCATCGTCCCGGCTGAGTTCGCCCGCGGCCTGTCCAAGTGAGCCTGCGCGCCGGCGTGACGCCGGTGACCGAAGGCAGCAGCGGACGGACCGTCCGGTGGCGCGCGCAGCCCTCCCAGACGCCGAGGCTGTAGGCCAGGTCATCGAGCAGCCGGGCGGCGACGTAACGCGCCGGGTCGAGGGGCGGGCGCCGGTCCAGCCAGTCAAGCAGCGGCGGCGTGACGACCAGCGCGGCCAGCGGAAGCCGCAGCCGGCGCACGGCCACCGCGGCCGGCAGGGCGGCGGGCCACCAGGTCCGGGAGATGGCGCTGCCCAGCGGCCGGCCGGCCGCGAGCGTGCCGCCCCCGGCCAGCCGGGCGGCCAGCCGCCAAGCGGTCCGGGCCGGAGGCCAGGGCCATTGTTCGCCGGTGACCTGGGCCAGCCGGCGGGCGAGCAGGGCGACGCCGACGCCGGTGCACGCCGCGCCGGCGTCCGGGCGGCCGGCCGCCGCGGCCAGCAGGGACAGGGCGGTCCAGGCTGATACGTAGAGCGGGCGCACCGTGCCCGGGTGGCGCTGTTCCAGGATCGCGGCCGAGGTTCCGTAGTCCTTCCGCCGGGCGAACCAGGCACGCAGCCGGACCCGGTGCCGATGCGGCATGGTCGCGGCCGGCTCGTAGCGCACCCGCCAGCCGGCCGCGGCCAGCCGCCAGACGAAGTCGACGTCCTCGCCGACCCGCATGGTCTCGGCGAAACCGGCCCCGGCCGCGGCCCGCCGCACCACCAGGGCCGCGCCTGGCACGTAGGGGACGCGCGACCGGGGCCGGACGATGCTCGGGCGCGCGCCCATGTCCAGGGTGGAGCTGGCCCCCTCGTACCGGGCCAGCCACGTCCGCCCGGGCTCGTCCGGGACGATGCGCGGCGCGGCCGCGCCCACCGCCGGGTCGGCGAACTGCGGCAGCAGCGCGTCGAGCCAGCCGGGACCGGGGACGCAGTCCGAATCGACGAACGCGACCAGCGGCGTGTCCGCCGCGGCCAGGCCGGTGTTCCTGGCCGCCCCCGGCCCGCCGTTCACCGTACGCCGCAGGACGCGTGCTCCCGCGCCGGATGCGGCCCGCGCGATCGCGGCCGGATCGGCGGAACAGTCATCGACCACGATCACCCGCGGCATCTGCGCCAGCCCGGCCAGGCAGCCGGCCAGTTCGGCCTGCCGGTCGCGGACCGGGACCACCACAGTGACGTCCTCGGCGGTCAAGCTCCCCGGGCGGCTCTGGCCCGGCCAAGGATGAGCGATGCCGGTGTCGAGCAGGCGGCGGGCCAGCGCGCGGGCCGCGGGAATGTCCGGTACCGGCGTCGCCGACCACCAGGCCGCCACGTGACGGGCGCCCGACGTTGTAAGCCGCAGCACGCGGACAGGGGAACCGCCGACCAGGATGGTTCCGCCCGCCAGCAGGCGCGACCCAGGGTCCGGCTGCAGCCGCATCCCGGCCGGCGCCAGGTCACCGGCCGGGGCCGGGGCCGGCCTGCTCGCCGCGTTCGACACCACCCAAGGCTAGTACCGTCTGACCTACGGTTCCGGTGATCCAGGCAGCCGCACGCCGGCCAGCGGGTTTTCGTCGCAGGCCCGCTGCGGCGGGCGGCGGCCGATCGTTACCGGCACCGCGCGGTGCGAGTGGTCGGCCGCCGGGCGGGGCGGTGCGGCCGGGCCGCCCGGCGTGATCGCGGCCAGGGCGGCCTCGCCGTGGCCCTGCACGCATTCCGGGTCGGGCCCGTCCAGCGGCAGGCCGGTGAAGAACTTGGCCGCCATGCAGCCGCCGCGGCATGCGTCGAAGGACCCGCACGAACGGCACGCTCCGCCGGACTGCGGCTGGCGCAGGTCGGCGAACAGCGGGGACTCCCGCCACACGGTCTCGAAACCCCCAGGCTGCCTGACGTTGCCGGCCAGGAAGTTCTCGTGGATGGCGAACGGGCAGGCGTACACGTCCCCGACCGGGTCGACGAGGCAGACCACCCGGCCGGCTCCGCACATGTTCAGCCCGGGCAGCGGCTTGCCGTAGGGCGACAGGTGGAAGAACGAGTCGCCGGTGAGCACCCGCTCGCCGCGGGCGGCCAGCCAGTCATAAAGCTCGCGCTGCTGGGCGCCGGTCGGGTGCAGCTCGGGCCACACGTCGGCGCCGCGCCCCGACGGGCGCAGCCTGGTCAGCCGGAGCTGCGCGCCGTGCTCGTCGGCGATGTCCTTGAACGCGTCGAGCTGCGAGACGTTGTGCCTGGTGACAACGACGGAGATCTTGAAGCCGCGGAACCCCGCGGCGGCCAGGTTGGCCATGGCCCGGGTGGCCGTCGCGTAGGACCCGGCGCCGCGTACCGCGTCGTTGACCTCGGCCGTGGCCCCGTCCAGCGAGATCTGCACGTCGATGTAGTCGCTGGCGGCCAGCCTGCGAGCGGCCGCGGCGTCGAGCTTGATCCCGTTGGTGGAGAACTTGACGCCGACCTGGTGGGCGGTGGCGTAGTCCACGAGTTCCCAGAAGTCGGGCCGGACCGTCGGCTCCCCGCCGCCGATGTTGACGTAGAACACCTGCATCTGCTGCAGCGTGTCGATGATGGCCTTGCACTCGGCCGTGGTCAGCTCGCGCGGGTCCCTGCGGCCCGAGCTGGACAGGCAGTGCACGCACGCGAGGTTGCACGCGTAGGTGAGCTCCCAGGTCAGGCAGATCGGCGACGTCAGGCCCAGCTCGAACATGTCGGTAAGGCGGTTCGCGGCCCGGCCCGCATCCGGGGGGCTCCCGGCCGGCTCCGCCGTGCGCCGCTGCGCGGGGAGGACGCCGGGGACGATCATGTTCGAGCTGGCCAGGGTCGCCAGTGCATGCCGGTAGGCGGGCAGCTCCGCCTTTGGCACGCCGACGGCGTCGCAGGCCGCATGCGCAGTCGGGTGCTCGGCCAGAGCCTCTAGGACAGCCAGCAGGGTGGTGCTCTTGAGGAAGGAGAGATTACGGGTGCCGAAGTGGTAGAGCATGGCCCCGAACGGTTCGGGGCGGACCGCCGCCCGATCGTCGAGGCGCCAGGGGCGGTCGAGATCGAAGGACATGGACGCTACGTCAGTAGACGCCGCACATGCCGTCGATCGAGACCTCCTCGACCAGAAGTTCCCCGGTGGCGAGCGGCTCGGCCTCGTCGTCCTCGGCCGCGATCGCCGGAACCGTCAGCTGTGCGCCCATGGATACCTCCAGTCTTGTGGCACTGAGTGCCATCATAACGGCACCGAGTGCCACAGATCAAGGATCAGGTTGCCGCCGAACGTCCTGTCGACGGGCCGTTACGCGACGTAAGATTGCCCCGAACGGCCGGTCGTGACATTGGGCGGTGACAGGATGCCAGCGGCGACGGCACCGGGCGCTCCCCCGCGTGACCAGCCCGACGCGAGCGGGCAGCCGGGGCGCCGGCGGGTGACCTCCCAGACCGAACTGGAGCACGTCGCCTTCGAGCTGTTCGCCGCGCACGGGTTCGAGCAGACAACGGTCGAGGACATCGCCGCGGCCGCCGGCATCGGGCGCAGGACGTTCTTCCGCTACTTCCCGTCCAAGAACGACGTGCCGTGGGGCATGTTCGACCTGGAACTCGATCGCATGCGGGGCCGCCTCAAGGCCTGCCCGCGCGACGTGCAGCTGATGGACGCGATCCGGGTGGCGCTGGTCGACTTCAACCGGGTCGAGCCCGGCCAGGTCCCGCTGCACCGGCGCCGGATGGAGCTCATCCTGCGGGTCCCGGCCCTGCTGGCGCATTCCACCCTGCGGTTCGCGGCGTGGCGAGACGTGGTGGCCGAATTCGTCGCCGAGCGCACGGGCCAGCGGCCGGACGCGCTCGCGCCGCAGGCCATCGCGCACGCCGTCCTCGGCGTCGCGATCGCGGCCTACGAACGGTGGCTCGACGACGAGGACGCCGATCTCGGCGCGCTGCTCGACGCCGCCATGCGCCAGCTCGGCGCCGCCTTCACCGTCGACGGCTCCTGAGCCGAGGGTCCCCGGTCACGGCAAGCGGCGGCCCAGGCGCCAGAAGCAGTACCCGGCCAGGGCGAGGGCCAGGGCGAGGTAGATCGCGGTCTCGGTCCACTGGATGGGCCAGTAGCGGCTGGTGGGCTGGTAGGTGACGGCGATCACGATGCCGTGGCTGGCCAGGCACTGCATCGGATCACCGGTGGTCTGGGCAACGGCCACGCAGGCGGCCGGCATGACGCTGACCGGCTGCCCGGCGGCGTTGACGGCTCCGCTGGACAAGATCCAGGCGCCCGGCGCGCTGTCGACGTCGTCGAGGGCAAAAGCGAAATGAGGGCCCGGGCCTGCGTTTTCCAGCCCGGTGAAGTTCGCGGCCAGCGATTGTGTCGTGTGCGCGGGCGCGAACAGGTGCGGGCGGATCGCCAGGGGCATGGCCACCTGGACGGCGGCGAAGATGGCCAGCGTGATCGCCATGGCGGGAACCGCGCGCCGGATCAGGGCGCCGACGGTGACGCCGAGCGCGAACCCGAAGACCGCGTAGCCGATGGGGACGACGCCGTGCGCGTCGAAGGCCGGCAGGCCGAACGGACCCATGCCGAGCGGGAACGTGGTTCCGGTCGCGAGGCGGGCGGCCTGGCCGATCGGCGCCGCCCACCACCCGTACATGAGGCTGAGCCCCTCGGTGACCGCTATGGCGGCCAGTCCTGGCAGCGCCAGCTTGCTCGCCAGCCACCGGCCGCGCGTGACGCTCTGCGTCCAGGCCAGGCGGAACGTCCCGGTCTCGAACTCGCGGGCGATCAGCGGGGCGCCCCAGAACAGACCGATGACGGCGGGCGCGAGGATGACCACGGCCAGGCCGAGCGTGAACACGACCGTGTCGATGCCGCTCGCCGCGGTGAGGAAGGCGCCGGCCACATGGCCGCAGTTCCTCTGGCAGCCGACGACGCCGCTGCTGGCATACATGCTGGCCAGGTGCGGGCCGGTCGCCCCGAGTACGACCGCGAACGCGGCCAGCGCCGCCAGCGAGGCGGCGGCCTGCGGACGGAGCTGCCGCCAGGTCAGCCAGATCACTTCTGCACCTCCAGTTGGTTACCAGGGGCGCGCCGCCTGCCACCGGTGGCCTGGCGCATGTAGGCCAGGACCATGTCCTCCAGGCCGACCTCGGAGACCGTCCAGGCCGGATCAAGCACCGGATCGCCGGTCCGCACGAGCAGCGTGGTCTGCCGGTCGGTATGGCTGGCCGAGATGACGTGCTGCCCGGCGGGCAGCGTGGCCGGGTCGCGGCGCGGGCCCGTCAGCAGGTGATGGGTGGCCAGCAGCTCATCGACCGGTCCGGCCACCCGCACGCGCGATCCGACGAGCACGATCAGGTAGTCGCAGACCCGTTCCAGGTCCGCTATCAGATGCGAGGACAGCACCACAGAGAACTCGCGTTCGGCGATCGCCTCCATCAGGTCCTCGAGGAACTCCCGCCGGGCCAGCGGGTCAAGGCTGGCCACGGGCTCGTCCAGGATCAGCAGCTCGGGCCGCTTGCCGATGGCTAGCGTCAGCGCGAGCTGGGCGCGCTGCCCGCCGGACAGCTGGCCGGCCTTCTGGCCGGGATCGAGGCCGAGCCAGTCGATCCGGTGACGCGCGAACTCAGCGTCCCAGCCCGGGTTGAGGCGCGCGCCGAGCCTGAGGTGCTCGGCCACCGTCAGCCCGCCATAGACCGGCGAGTCCTGGGCCAGGAACCCCAGCCTGGCCAGCTGGGCCGGGTTGGCCGGGGGCGGGCCGCCGAGCACCGCGATCGTGCCGGCCGTCGGCGCCAGCAGACCCGCGGCAATGTTCAGCAGGGTGGACTTCCCGGCCCCGTTCGGGCCGACCAGGCCGACGACATGCCCGGCCGGGACGGAAAGCGTGCAGTCGGTCAGCGCCCACAGGCGCCGGTACCGCTTGCCGAGGCCTTGAGTTTCGATGACGGGGGTCACGCTATGTCCTCCTCAGCGGCGGACCGAAAGGTGCTGAGGAACAGGGCCTCGATGGACTCGTCATCCAGCCCGGCCCGGCGCGCCTTGGCCAGCCATCCCTGCAGCTCGCGGCGCAGCGGGCCGTGCGCGGCCAGCGACGCGCCGCCCAGCGTGCCGGTCACGAACGTGCCGACCCCGGGCCGGGCCGCCGCCAGCCCCTCGTACTCAAGCTCGCGGTAGGCCTTGAGCACCGTGTTCGGGTTGATCGCCAGCCCGGCCGCCACGTCCTTGACCTTCGGCAGCTGGTCGCCCTCGCGCAGCAGGCCAAGCCGCAGCGCCTGGCGGACCTGATGGATCAGCTGCATGTACGGCGCGACGCCCGACCGGCCATCCAGATGGAACTCGATCACCGTGTTCCTCGCTTTAACTAGGTACCTAGCACTATAGCTATGTTCCCAGATGGTTTGTCAAGTAAATGAGCCTGGAGAGCGCGGCATACCATGGGCCGCATGACGCCGACGGAGCGGCTGGCGGTGGTGACCGGGGCGGCCCGCGGGATCGGGGCGGCGGTGGCCAGGAGGCTGGCCGGCGACGGCTGGTCGCTGCTGCTTGTGGACGCGTGCGCGCCGCAGCCGCCCGCGGACTACCCGATGCCCGCGCCCGCGGACCTGGCCGCGGTGGGCCGGGACTGCGCCGCGGCCGGCGCCAAGAGTGTCGACGAGCTCATCGCGGATGTCGGCGACGGCTCGGTGCGCGGCCGGCTGCGGGACGCGCTGGCGGGCCGGGTGCCGTCCGCGGTGGTCGCGGCGGCGGGCGTGATCAGGGGCGACTCGGCCTGGGCGGTGCCTGACGACGCGTTCGACCTGATGCTCCGGGTGAACCTGTCCGGCGTCAGGCACCTGGCCGACGCGTGCGTGCCGGCCATGATCGGGGCCGGGACCGGCCGGTTCGTCGCCGTCTCCTCGGCGGCCGCGCTGCGGGCCATGCCGCGGCTGGCCGCCTACTCCGCAGCCAAGGCCGCGGTGGTCGGCTACGTCCGCGCGCTCGCCGCCGACCTGGCCGGCACCGGCGTCACCGCGAACGTCGTCTGCCCCGGCTCCACCCGGGGGCCCATGCTGGCCGCCAGCGCCGCCATATATGGCCTGCCCGATCAGGAGACCTTCGCCGCGCAGGCGCTGCTGCGCCGGCTGCTCGCCCCAGACGAGGTCGCCGCCGCCATCGCCTGGCTCTGCGGCCCCGACTCCGCCGCCCTAACCGGCGCCGTCATCCCCGTCGACGCGGGCCTCACAGCGTAGCGCTTCATGATCATGGGTAGAAACGGGCAACTATTGCCCAAAACGACCCATGATCATGGTCCGTCGCGGGGCGAGGGGGAGCTACTGGAGGTTGGCGGGGTTGCCGATGGGGTCGCCGACGTACTCGTGCATGGCGTCGAGGTTGTCGTCGGCCGGGTACTTCTGCGCGGCCGGCCCGTCGGCGAACGCGCGAAGCAGGTTCGCGGTCACCTGCTTGGTGAACGCGGGCGTGTGGCCGCCGATGCCGTGCGGTCGGTCGCCGTAGATGGACCCCACCCACCGCATCGTGCCCGAGTTGAACACCCCGGCCCCGCCGGGGTGGGTGTAGTAGGCCGAGTCGGCGAAGCTGGACGCGTCCTGGCAGACCAGCGGCGAGTGGGAAAGCACCTGGATCGGCCGCTCGACCGGGTAGGCCGGGTTGACCCGGTCGTACTCGATGCCGACCAGGTTGTCGAAGCTGGCCCCCTCGCTCACCCCGGTCCCGGCGAACAGCCAGCTCTGCGGGGATACCACCACGAACGGCGCAACCGCGGGATAGCCCTCGTAGATCGTGCCGATCAGTGAGGACTCCGGGTCGGGATCGGGCGGCTCGCGCCAGTCGCTGGTGACGAGCGCGTTGTCCACCCCGTACATGGGGTCCTCGGTGTAGCTGGTCTTGTAGCAGATCACCAGCCGGTCGCCCTGGTCCAGCCTGGTCCGCCGGAACATCGCGTTGGCCCCGAGGAAGGCCAGGTTGACCCCGGCGTCCCTGGCCGCGGTCACGTGCGCGCGCTCGGCCGGCGTCCAGTACTCGTCGTGCCCGCCGGAGATCAGCGCGCTGGCCCCGTCGAGCAGGTTCGGGTTGGACGCGATGTCCATGCTGGTCACGTAGGCCGGCGACAGGTCAAGCGACTCGGCAAGCACGACCATGTTCCGCTCGTAGGTGAGGAACATGTCCGCGCCGTTCAGGTCGTACGGCCGGTTCAGGCTCACCGCGAGCGAGCGGTCCCCGTAAGACTGGCCGGGCCCGCCGATGTACAGGTCGTAGCCGCCCCAGGTGTTGTACGCCTGCCAGGTCTGGACCGCCGCCTTGAGCACGACCTTGCCCGCGGTGCTGGCCGAGCGGACCGTCACCGGGACGTACCGCTGCGCGCCGGAGTCCGCGTCGAGCCGGAGCACGTACGCGCCCGCGGGCCAGTCGTCGGTCGGCACCTCGAGGACCGGGTCCCAGTCGGTGTGCACGGTGTTGGTCGAGTCGGTGAAGCCGGGCCCGTTCTGCTGCTGGCCGCCCAGCGCGCCGGACTCCCAGACCAGGCGCGCGCCGTCCCCGTGGTACCAGCCCACCCGGAACGCGCGAACCCGGAACCCCGACGACGTGGTCGACACGAACAGCGGGAACGACTCCCCGGTCAGCACGCTGGCCTTGCCCGTGTAGCCCAAGATCGCGTCAGGCGCGCCCAGGTTGCGGATCTCCCAGTGCGGATCGCCTGGCAGCGAATTCTCCGCCACCACCCGGCGGCGCGTGCTGGCCCGCGCGGTCGTGCGCACGGCTGGCCGCGACACGTCGCTGCTGCACGCGGACGCGGCGGCCAAGGCCGATCCGGCCAGGCCGAAAAACGCCCGCCTGCTGGTCGCGCCCTGCGGGGCAGGGCTGCCAGGACCGCCGTCATCGCGGGTCATGGCCGACAGGATGCACCCCCGTCGCCCACCGCGCAAGCGAGACATTGTTCCTCGCAGGTGAAACGGCGGTCCGTTCGGCATAAAAATCGTGTCCCTAACGGCCGCTAGCCGCTGTGCCGTAAGTTTCCTGCATGCATGTCTATGAGTACATCCAGCATCCCTGCACCACCCTGCACCTGACCGGCCGGGCGCCGAGGCCGGTCAAGGTCAACGACGGACGGGTCGGGCTGAACGGCAAGATCGGCCTGGCCATCACCACCCTGGTCGGCACCATGATCTGCGGCTACGTGTTCGCGATCATCGCGCTGATCAGCCTCCCGTCCGCGATCACCAGCCACAGCCTGACCATCATCATTGCCTGGATCTCGTCCAACTTCCTGCAGCTTGTGCTCCTGCCGATCATCATCGTGGGCCAGAACCTGCAGGCCAAGGCCTCCGACCAGCGTGCCGCGCAGACCTACGAGGACGCCGAGGCGGTGCTGCACGAGGCCATACAAATCCAGCAGCACCTGGCGGCGCAGGACGCGGCCCTGGCGCGGCTGATAGCCGCGGTTTGCGCCGAAGAGGCTGGCGCTGCGGCGGCCGTCGGCACACCGAGCGGGCCGGCCGAAACACCAGGTACCGCCGGGGCGTAGGCGGCGGGCCCGACGTGGACCGGTCCAGGCTGGAGGCGTTCAGCGACGGCGTCTTCGCGGTCGCGATCACGCTGCTCGCGCTCAACCTCACCGTGGCCGGGCCCGGGCACGGCAAGCTGATCGTCCAGCTCGGGACGCACTGGCCGTCGTTCGTCGCCTACCTGATCAGCTTCTTCACGATCGGCATCATCTGGGTCAACCACCACGGGTTGGTCAGGACGGTCAAGTCCGTTGACCGGACGCTGCTGTTCCTCAACCTGGTGCTGCTGCTGTTCGTGGTGCTGATCCCGTTCAGCACCGCGACCGTGGCCGAGTACCTGTCAAGGGACGACCAGGACGCGCGGGTCGCGATGGCGCTGTACGCCGCGGTATTCGTCGGCATGTCGGCCGGGTTCGGGGGCATCTTCGAATGGACGTTGCACGGCGAGCACAGGTACCAGCCGGTGCCACCCGGGCGGCGCTGGGCGGCGCGGCTCCGGTTCGTCGGCGGCGCCAGCGTGTACGTGGCCTCCATCATCATCGCCCTGTTCAGCCCGTACGTCGCGTTCGCGCTGATGGGGCTGGTCGCCGTGTACTACGTGTTCGAGCGCACTCCGGCCGCCCCTTCCGGCGGCGACGAGGAGAAGCCGGCCGCATGAAGCCGCCGAGACTCTTCCGATATGTAGTTGCCATTAAGCAAGTGTCTCGCTGTAGACTGCGTTAACGTGCGGCAAAGCGTCGACTTGGGTCATGTAAACGGGGCATCGGGCGGCTCGGGTCCGGGTGGCGGGCCGGGTGTCGGGTCGGAGCAGTACAAGTGGATCGCCCTGTCCAACACGACCTTGAGCATGACGATGGCGACGATCGACGGGTCGATCGTGATCGTCGCGATGCCGGCCATCTTCCGCGGCATCCACCTCAACCCGCTCACCCCCGGCAACGTGACCTACCTGCTATGGATGATCCTCGGCTACCTGCTGGTCCAGTCGGTGCTCGTAGTGACGCTGGGACGGCTGGGCGACATGTACGGCCGGGTGAAGATCTACAACCTGGGCTTCGTCGTCTTCACGCTCGCCTCGATCCTGCTGTCGCTCGATCCGCTGACCGGCGCCGACGGGGCGATGTGGCTGATCGGGTGGCGGTTCGTGCAGGCGTTCGGCGGCGCGATGCTGATGGCAAACTCGGCCGCGATCTTGACCGACGCGTTCCCGGCCAACAAGCGCGGCATGGCGCTTGGCGTCAACCAGATCGCCGGGATCTCGGGGCAGTTCGTCGGGCTGCTGCTCGGCGGGGCGCTGGCCGCGTGGAACTGGCGCCTGGTGTTCTGGGTGAACGTGCCGATCGGGCTGTTCGGCACGATCTGGGCCTACAAGAGCCTGCGCGAGATCGCCACCACCAGGCGGGCCAAGATCGACTGGGTCGGCAACATCATGTTCGCGGTCGGCCTGAGCGCGGTGCTGATCGCCATCACCAACGGGATCAGGCCCTACGGCGGGCACTCGACCGGGTGGACCGACCCGTGGATCATCGGCGGGCTGGCCGGCGGGACCGCCATGCTGGTCGCGTTCTGCTTCGTCGAGACGAAGATCGCCGAGCCCATGTTCCGGATGGGACTGTTCAAGATCAGGGCGTTCTTCCTGGGCAACCTGGCCAGCCTGCTCGGCTCGATCGCCCGCGGCGGCCTGCAGTTCATGCTGGTCATCTGGCTGGCCGGCATCTGGCTGCCGCTGCACGGGTACGACTTCGCGGTTACCCCGCTGTGGGCCGGGATCTACATGCTGCCGCTCACCGCGGGCTTCCTGATCGCCGGGCCGATCTCAGGCACCCTATCCGACCGCCACGGGCAGCGGCCGTTCGCGACGGCCGGGCTGCTGCTGGCCGCGTGCTGCTTCACCGGGCTCATGCTGCTGCCGGTCGACTTCCCGTTCTGGCTGTTCGCGCTCCTGATCTTTGGCAACGGCGTCGGTTCGGGCCTGTTCGCCTCGCCCAACACGTCCGCGATCATGAGTTCCGTGCCCGCCCTGCAGCGCGGCTCGGCCTCGGGCATGCGGTCGACGTTCCAGAACTCCGGCATGGCCCTGTCGATCGGCATCTTCTTCTCGCTGATGATCGCCGGGCTGGCCTCGAGCCTGCCGCGCACCCTCACCGCCGGGCTGACCGGCCAGGGCGTGCCGCTGTCTGTTGCCACGCAGGTCAGCCACCTGCCGCCGGTCAGCACGATGTTCGCCGCACTGCTCGGCTACAACCCGGTGCGGAACCTGCTCGCGCCATCCGGCGTCCTGTCGAAGCTGCCCGCGCACAACGTCGCGGTGCTCACCGGCAGGGAGTTCTTCCCGCACCTGATCTCGGCGCCGTTCCACCACGGCCTGGTCATCGTGTTCACCGCGGCCGCGATCATGTCGGTCATCGGCGCGATCGTGTCCATGCTGCGCGGCAAGCAGTTCTACTACGACGACGGCGTCACCGCAGGTCGTGCCGTCACCGTCGCGCCCGCTGTCGCGCCTGCGCCGGCCCGGGAGGCCACTGTGCCGAACGGGCCGTCCCTCAGCCCCGGTGACTCCGGCCCCGTGGCGGGCGTGGCGGGCGCGGCGGATCACATCGGCGCTCCGCGGGCGGTCGGCGAGTAGAATAACGGCCGTGCCACGCTACGAATACCGGTGCCGGGCCTGCGGCGACACGTTCGAGCTCAGCCGCCCGATGGCCGAGTCGTCGGCGCCGTGCACGTGCCCGCAGGGTCATGATGACACGGTCAAGCTGCTGTCCACGGTCGCGGTGGCGGGTCTGGCCTCGTCCCGCGACCGCGGCCCCGGATCCTCAGCGGGCGGGTGCTGCGGGGGTGCCTGCGGCTGCCGGTAGCGGCTCGGCGTTGTCGTTCTTGAGTGCGGCGGAGGTGCGGGCGGCGGTCCGCTGAGCCCACCGGCTGGTGGTAACCAGGCCGAGCACGAAGATGGCGGCCCCGCAGGCGGTCAGCAGCAGCCAGTCCGCGTGGCTGGCCGACACGAACCCGGCCCGCAGCGAGCCGTGCAGGTTGGCGGCCAGGATCGAGCCGGTGATCGCCACGCCGAGCGAGGTGCCGATCTGCCGGCTGGTGGACGCTATCCCCGATGCCACGCCCGCCTGCGCGAAGGGCATGCCCGACACGGCCGCCTGGGTGATCGGCGCGTTGACCGCGCCGGCGCCGAGCCCGAAGACGGCGAACGCGACGATGATGTGCAGCGTCGTCCACGACGTGGTGATCCCGGCCAGCAGCACGCTCCCGGCCGCCATGGCCGCGCCCGCGCTCATCGTCGGCAGCCGCCCGCCCCACCGCGCGAGCACCCGGCTGGACGCCACGGCACCGACCGCCATCGCCCCCGCCATCGGCACCATGTGCAGGCCGGCGTCCAGGGCGGACATGTCCCGCACGTCCTGCAGGTACAAGGTGGCAAGGAACAGGAGGCCGCCGAGCGAGGCGAAGGCGCTGATCGCCGTCAGCACCGCTCCCGTGAACGGCGCGCTGCGGAAGAACCTGGGATCGAGCACAGGTTCGGTTCGGCGCGCCTCGTAGCGGACGAAGACCGCGAGGGCCGCGACCGCCACCACGAACAGCGACAGGATCTCGGCCGAATGCCAGCCGTCCGCGGGGCCCTCGATGATCGCGTAGGTCAGCGAGCCGAGCATCACGATAAGCAGTCCCTGTCCCACCGGGTCCGGCCTGCGCGCGCACGGTGCCCGGGACTCTGGCACCAGCCGCGCGGTCAGCACGATGGCGGCCAGTCCGACCGGGATGTTGACCCAGAACACGCCCCGCCAGCTGACGGATTCGACCAGGAGGCCGCCGATCACCGGGCCGAGCGCCACGGACAGCGCGAACGTGGCGCCCCAGGCCCCGAGTGCGCGCGCGCGTTCGGCCCGGTCGGTGAACGTGTTGGTGATGATGGACATCGCGACCGGGTTGAGCATCGACCCGCCGACGGCCTGCAGCATGCGGAACGCGACCAGCCAGCCCAGCCCGGGCGCCAGGCTGCACAGCCCGGAGCCGACCGTGAACAGCGCCAGGCCCACCTGGAAGGTCCGCCGGCGGCCTACCCGGTCGGCGGTCGCGCCGGACAGCATCAGCAGGCTGGCCAGTACGAGCGTGTACCCGTCGATGGTCCACTGCAGCCCGGCCACCGATGCGTGCAGGTCGCGTCCGATCGACGGCAGCGCGACGTTGACGATCGTGCTGTCCAGGCCGACGATAAACAGGCTGAAGCAGCAGATGACGAGCACGAGCATCCGGCGGGGGTGGCTGAGTTCTGGCAGCGGTGTCCCCTCCCTGGGATCTTCTGGCGGGTTGGCAGTCTGGAATTAGTTGCCCAACGGCAACTAACGACTTGTCGTCGCCGACTATTTCCCCGGACCGCCCGGCACTAGGCTGAGATGTTCGTCACCGCCGCCGCGGCCCAGGCCGCTATTGCAGGCGCGACGCGGTGGCCTTGGCCCACGCGGTGGTGCAGAGCAGGCCGAGCAGGAGCACGGCGTACCCGCAGCCCGCGAGGATCCACCAGCCCGCGTGGCTGGCCGGCACGAAGCCGGTCCGCATCGATCCGCGCATGCTGGCCGCAAGTACCGATCCGACGATGGCCACGCCCAGCGACTGGCCCAGCTGGCGGCTCGAGGAGTTCAGGCCCGAGGCCATGCCGGCCTGGGTCTTCGGGACCCCGGACATGACCCCGTTCGTGATCGGCGAGCTCACCATGCCGGCCCCGATCCCGAACAGGGCGTAGCTGACGATCAGGTACGCGTGGTCGGTGGTGCCGGTCAGCCGGGACAGCGCCGCGCTGCTCAATGTGAACGCCGCCCCCGCGATGACCAGGGGGATCCGCGGGCCGCGCCTGGCCACCATGCGGCCCGCCATCGGCGCGCACAGGGCCATCACCACCGGCATCGGCAGGATGGTCAGGCCCGCCTGGAGGGCAGAAAGCCCGCGCACGTCCTGGAGGTACAGGGTGGAAAGGAAGAGGAACCCGGCCATCGCGGCGATCGCGCAGACCGCGGTGAGGTTGGCGCCCGCGAACGGCACGCTGCGGAAGAACCGGAAGTCGAGCATCGGGTCCGCGCGGCGCGGCTCATAGCCAAGCAGCACCGCCAGCGCGGCCACGGACAGCGCGAAGAAGCCGAAGGTCTGCGGTGATCCCCAGCCGTAGGCCGGGCCCTCGATGATGGCGTAGGCGAGCGAGCCGAGCATGACGATGATGAGTCCCTGCCCCAGCGGGTCCGGCCTGCGCGCGCGCGGTGCCCTGGAGTCCGGTACGAACAGGGCGGTCAGCGAGATGGCGGCCAGGCCGACCGGGATGTTGGCCCAGAAGATCCCGCGCCAGCCGGCCGCTCCGACCAGGACGCCGCCCAGGACCGGTCCCAGCGCCATGGACAGGCCGAACACCCCGTCCCACACGCCGATCGCCCGGGCCCGCTCGGCCGGCCCGGTGAACGTGTTGGTGATGATGCCGAGCGCGGCCGGGTTGAGCATCGAGCCGCCTATCCCCTGCAGGATGCGGAAGCCGATGAGCCAGCCCAGGCTGGGCGCCAGGCTGCACAGCCACGAGCCAAGGATGAAGAGGGACAGGCCGACCTGGAAGATCGTCCGCCGGCCGATGCGGTCCGCGACCGCGCCAGAGAACATCAGCAGGGCGGCCAGCACGATCGTGTAGGCGGCGACCGTCCACTGCAGACCGGACACGCCCGCGTGCAGGTCGCGGCCGATGGACGGCAGCCCGACGTTCACGATCGTGTTGTCGAGCCCGACCATGAACAGGCTCAGGCAGCAGACGGCGAGCGTGACGGTGCGGCGCGCGCGTACCGCGGCTGCGGTGACCGTGAGGTCCTGCCCGGCCTGTTCGGCTGGCGGGGCGTGCTCAAGGCCAAGGACTGATACCGATGTCCGTTCTGGTAGTCGATTGAGTACGTTGAGTGACGGCCGGCGGGTACCTTGTGCTGGTGCCTGCATCGCGCATACCCCTCGGGGACGTGCTCGCCGACGGCGAGCACGGGCTACTTACGTCACGTCCGGCCCGGGGCCGTGGTTGGGGCTCGCCGTCGAGCCCGACCAGATGATCGGGAGCTTATCGATCCCGTAGATTCCCTCGACCCCGCCCAGCTGCGGCGGCCCGTCGAGGGCGAGGCCGGGTGTGCGCGGCGCGAGGAAGGCCAGGGCCTCCTCCAGCTCCGCGCGGGCCAGGTTGGCGCCCAGGCAGTAGTGCGTCCCGGCGCCGAACGTGAGCAGCCTGGCGTCGCGGGCCTCGGTGATGTCGAACTCCTCGCCCGCGCCGCCCTCCCGGTTCGCTCGTTCCGCGCAGACCGCCACGATCGTGCCTGCCGGGAAGATCACGCCGCGGTGCTCCACCTGCTCCAGGCAGATCCGCGCGGTGAACGGAGTGACCGGCTCGAATCGCAGCACCTCGTCGACCGCGTGCGGGGCCAGGCCAGGGTCGCCGGCCAGCAGGGCCCACTGGCCGGGATGCCCGGCGAACAGCCGGATGGCATGTGCGAGCTGGGCTGCGGTGGTGTCGATCCCGCCGGCCAGCAGGTTCACCACCAGCTGCACGCACTCCGCGGCCGACAGGCGGTCCGTGTCGTCCCGCGCCGCCAGCAGCTCGCTGATCAGGTCGTCAGCGGGCGCGGCCTGCCGGGACTCAAGCAGCGCCGCCACGTAGTCCTTGACCTCGACCACGGCGCGTTCGATCTGGTCTCGGCCGCTGCCAAGGGCCCTGATGTCGAACTGCCGCTGCACCCAGCTTGACCACTCCTGCAGCCGCGGCGCGTCCTCCCGTGGCGCGCCGAGCACGGTCGCGATGGTCAGCGACGGGTATGGCCTGGCCACCGCGGCCGCGAAGTCACACGCGTACTGCGCGGCGACCGGAGCCCACAGCTGCTCGAGGAACTCCCGCATCACCGGGCGCCAGCGGTCCGCCTTCCGCGGCGTGAACGCCGGGCCGACCAGCGCCCGCAGCCGCCGGTGCCGCTCGCCGGTGAGGTTCAGGATGTTGGCGTCGATGTGGTCCGCGAGTGGCCCGGCGGTGACCCCGAAGAACTCCGCGATCTGCCGGCCGGGAAACGCCGTCGCCCGTGACCGCAGGAAGAACTCACCGGAGTCGTGGTCGAGCACGATGTAAGCGAGCGGCGACTTGGCCAGCCAGCCTTGCTTGGCGGTTTCGGCCAGCTGCTGGTGGTAGCGGTCGGCCGAGAAGTCCGGCGCGGTGTAGTCGAACGCCGGAAGGTCAAGTTCGGACACAAGGTTCATATCAGATATGACGGTACACCTATGCACACAGTAGTCAAGCGGCTACGTTCAGCATTTCAGATTGCGTTCGGGCCTCACGGTGTGGGTCCGCAGTCTAGATTTACTAGCTAAGCAGCCCGTTATGCGAGGTATCCACGTGCCGAGGGGGGAGCCATGAGCCGCAGGCTTCTGCAGCTGGTTATCCCGGTGACGCCGGAACGGAGAATGTTCCGGATTCACGACCCGGCCGTCGATCCGGACGCCCCGGGCGGCCCGCTGCCGCCGGTCGGCGCGCTCATCAGCACCAACCGTGAGCAACTGTGGGTGGGCAGCCTGCAGGAGGACATCAACGTGCGGCTGGTCCTCGAGGAGTGGGACGGCGCTCCCCCGCCGTGCGGCGACGCCTGGGACGAGGAAGCCAAGGGCAGCATCTACCTGCGCGGGCAGTTGAGCGTCAGCATGGGCCAGGCCGGCACGGCCGTTCACGGGCTCCGCCTCGGCGGCGGGGTCGGCGACTACTCGGTCCGCGTCTACGCCAGCAATCGCGACGTCGTGACCCGCCGCTACACGGACCTGTTCGACCGGCAGCGCAATCCGCTCAGCGACGAGTTCCAGCAGGAGAAGAAGACGCTTGAGGGGCTCGAGCGGTACCTGGTCCAGCTGTGGCGGGAGTCGTTAAGCGTAGCCGCATCGTTAGCCGCACCCGGCCGGGAATCGTCAGCCGCAGCCGACGACGGCGGCCGCCCGCTCGCATCCCGCACCGGCGCTACGCACCAGCGCTAGGGATTAGCATCCGGCGGATTGGCTTCGGGCAGTATCGCGGCGGTGGTCGGCTTGGCCTTGCCCTGCTGCGGCTTGCTCGTCCCCGCGCCCGACGTCGGTGAGGCGGAGCGGCCCGCGGCGCGCTGGCCGGTGCTCGCCGCGGCGGTACTCGCCCCGGCGGTGCTGGCCGCCGCGCGTGTGCTCGCGGTCGCCGAGGCCTGCTTGGCATCGTGCGCTTGGCCGCTGGCCGCGTCGGAGATCGCGGTGTTGCCCGGCGCGCTGGCGGTCGCCGGCGGTGTGTGCCGGTCCAGGTGCGCCCGGAACGGGATCATCGCGTAGACCATCAGCGAGACCATCGCCACGAGCAGGACGGTGAACAGCGAGCCGACGATGCGCGCCCGGGGCGAACGCAGCGCGGTGGCCGGACCCGGCCGCCGGAACGTCGTCAGGCATGAGGCGAGACCGGGATCATCGGCCGCGAGCCGGCGCTCGATTTCCGCGAGTATGCGCTGCTCGTCCATCGACAACGCCATGGGCCACCCCCTCCGCCCTCGGGCCGGGTAAATACCCTCTCACTATCTCTCAGGAGAGGGCCTTTATCCAATTGTTCTGGCTTCGTACTTGGGCTGTTTTTCAAATCGTGGGATCTGTGACCGGCCGGGCGCGTCCGGTGCTCAGGCCTCCGGATGAGCGCGATCTTACCCACGATCGGCCTACATATTCGTGGCGAGCGCGGGCGTGTCAAGCTTGTAATCATCGAAAAACCGTTCTACGGTGGTCCCCATGCGGTGGGACAACCTGCGCCTGGATGACAACCTGGCCGCCGACCAGGAAGCCGGCGAGGTCGGCAGCCTGTTCCCGGCCGGGCGCCGGGACGTGGCGCTGCCGCTCATCGAGCGCGGCGCGGTGGCCCGCACCTTCGACACCCCCGGCTTCCGCGGCATGACCTTCTACGAGGTCCAGGCCAAGTCGGTCGTCAACCGCGTCCCCGAAGCCTCCCGCATGCCCTTCCGCTGGACGATCAACCCCTACCGCGGATGCCAGCACGCCTGCCGCTACTGCGTAGCAGGTCCTACCCCTATTTTGATGGCGGACGGCCGGACGAAACCGCTGGCCGAGGTACGTGTAGGGGACGAGATCTACGGCACGGTAAGAACCGGATTTTACCGCAGGTACGTGCCCACCACAGTGCTGGCGCACTGGTCCACGGTCAAGTCTGCCTACCGGGTCACCCTGGAGGACGGCACACAACTCGTCTGTAGCGGTAACCACCGCTTCCTGACCGAGCGCGGCTGGAAGCACGTCACTGGGGCTGAGAGCGGCCCGCTGCAGCGGCCGTTCCTGACCGTCAACAACAAGCTGATGGGAGTGGGCGGGTTCGCGGAGCCACCAAAGGACACCGCCGCGTACCGGCGCGGCTACCTCTGCGGGATGATCCGCGGAGACGGAGCGATTGGGCACTACTCGTACTCTCGGGCCGGACGAACCCGTGATGACATCCACATGTTCCGACTAGCACTTGCCGACCAGGAGGGACTGGCCAGAACTGCGGGCTACCTGGCCGACGAAGGAATCGGCTGCCGAGCGTTCATCTTCGCCGAGGAGTCGGCCACGCGCCGCATGATGACTGCGATCCGTACGAACCGCCGCGATGGGGTCCGAATGATCGAGCGGCTGATCGACTGGCCGCTAAAACCGGACCCTGACTGGCGCAAGGGTTTCCTGGCGGGCATCTTCGACGCCGAAGGCAGCTACAGCGGAAGCCTGCGAATCCCCAACACCGATGCGGCCATCGTCGACTGGACAGTCTCCTCGCTGATGTCACTCGGCTTCGATTGCGCGGTGGAGCCGAGTACCCGGCCGAAAGGGCCCAGATGCGTCCGGCTGCGTGGCGGCCTGCGGGAGGCGCTACGGTTCTTCCACACCGTGGATCCGGCGATTACAAGGAAGCGGTCGATCGAGGGCGCGGCGCTCAAGAGCGATGCCAAGCTGCGCGTGGCGGCGATCGAGCCACTCGGTCTTGACCTTCCCATGTACGACATCACCACAGGTACCGGGGACTTCATCGCCAACGGCGTGGTAAGCCATAACTGCTTCGCGCGGAACTCGCACACTTATCTGGACCTTGACGCGGGCGTGGACTTCGATACCAAGGTGGTGGTCAAGGTCAACGCGCCCGAGCTGGTGCGCAAGAAGCTGGCCTCGCCCGGCTGGGAGGGCGAGCACATCGCCATGGGCACGAACGTGGACTGCTACCAGCGGGCCGAGGGCCGCTACCGGCTCATGCCGGGGATCATCGGCGCGCTCAGGGACGCCGCCAACCCGTTCTCGATCCTGACCAAGGGCACCTTGATCCTGCGAGACATCGAACTGCTCGCCGAGGCGGCCGAGATCACCGACGTGGGGCTGAACGTCTCGGTCGGGTTTGTCGACAAGGAGCTATGGCGATCTGTCGAGCCGGGCACGCCCGCCCCGGCGCGCCGGCTCGAGGCCTGCGCCGCGCTCAACGAGCGGGGGCTGGGCTGCGGGGTGCTCATGGGGCCGGTGGTGCCGTTCCTGTCTGACTCCCCGGCCCAGCTCGAGGCGGCCGTCAGCCAGATCGCGGCGGCCGGGGCCACCGGGGTCACGCCCATCGTGCTGCACCTTCGCCCGGGCACCCGGGAGTGGTTCTTCCGCTGGCTGGGCGCCCATCATCCCGGCCTGGTCGGCCGGTACCTCGACCTGTACGGCCGGAGCGCCTACGCGCCGAAGCCATATCAGGCCAGGATCTCCGGCCAGGTCCGCGAACTGGCGGACAAGTACGCCGTCGGCCGCCCGCGGCCCGGATCCGGGCGTCCTGGGCCTCCCGCCATCCCCCGTCCTGGAAGCCGGCCTCCGGCGGCGGGCCTGGCGCCGGCGGCCGATCAGCTCGCCGTCTCCCCCCCGCAGTCCGAGCAGCTCACCCTGCTGTGAAGGCGCCCGCGGACCGGTCGCGGGCCCGTCGCGGGCGCGCCGCAGGCCGGATATGAGCGCAAAAACCGGTTGGGCGCCGGCACCCATCCCCTCTAGGGTGGCCAGGCCAGATCCTTCAACCTCTCCTCTGCCTCTGATCGCCCTCAGCGAAACGAGGCAGTTCCCGATATAGCTTGACACCACGACGCAACGCGATACATCGTATTTGCTAAGGAAAATTTCAGAGTCTTCGGGAGGACGACGTGGCACGCGGGACCACGGGGGCGCCCCGTAACACGCCAGATCCTGGTGTCCCCGCCGAGAGCGGGGGCACCAGTGCGGCTAAGGCAAAGGACACCAAGGAACTAGCCTACGATCCGGGCTCAGGGCAGGCCCGACCGGGCAGGCCGAGGGGTCTGAACCGCCTCATCAGCATCATCTGCGGCCGGCGATCCAAGTTCGCCGTGCTCGTGTTCTGGCTCCTGGCCGTGGCGGTCCTTGGCTCGCTGGCCGGAAAGCTGCAGGGCGCGGAGAAGAACGACGCCTCGGCCTACCTGCCCGGATCGGCCGAGTCGACCCAGGAACTGAACGAGCAGTCCATCTTCCAGTCCAAGAACTACAACCCCACCCTCGTCGTGTACGTGCGCGACAGCGGGATTACCGCGGCCGACGTGGCCAAGGCGGACGCCGACGCGAGGTACTTCGCCTCACTGTCCGCCGTGGACGGGCGGGTCGTCCCGCCGATAGTCTCCGCCGACCACAGGGCGATCGAGACCATTATCGGCTCCGACCTGGGCTACAACAGCAACCTGAGCGGCTTCATCTCCACCGTCCGGGACACCGCGACGGCGAACGCGGGCGGGCTGAGCGTCTATATCGGCGGTCCCGCCGCCAGCGCGAACGACGAGCTCAAGATCTTCAAGGGCATCGACTCCACGCTGCTGTACTCGGCCCTGGCCGTGGTCATCGTGCTCCTGCTGCTGACGTACCGAAGTCCGGTGCTGTGGCTGCTGCCGATCATCTCGGCGGGCGTGGCGCTGACCATCGCCGAAGCGGTCATCTACCTGCTCACCCAGCACGCGAACCTCACCGTCAACGGGCAGAGCGACGGCATCCTGGTCGTGCTCGTCATCGGCGCGAGCACCGACTACGCGCTGCTCCTGGTGGCTAGGTACCGGGAGGAACTGCGCAGGCACACCGACCGGCACCAGGCCATGGCGGTCGCCCTGCGCCGGGCCGGGCCGGCCATCATCGCCAGCGGACTGACCGTGATCACCGGCATGCTCTGCTTGCTGGCCGCGGAGTCGAACGACATCTCCGGCCTGGGCCCGGTGGCCGCCATCGGCATCGGCGTGGGCCTGATCGCCATGATCACGCTGCTGCCCGCGCTGCTCGTGGTGTTCGGGCGGTGGATCTTCTGGCCGGTCAGGCCGGCCTACGGCACGCCCGAGCCGACCAGGAGCGGGCTGTGGGCGCGAGTCGGGCAGGCGATCAGCCGACACCCACGCCGGGTATGGCTGGTGACCGCCATCCTGCTCGCCGCGGGTTCGGCGGGCCTGATCGGCTTCAAGTTCGGCGCGCTGACCGCGGCCCAGTCCTTCCGCGGCACCCCGCCCTCGGTCACCGCCCAGAACGTGCTGGCCGAGTACTTCCCGGCCGGTTCCGGCGAGCCGGTCCAGGTGGTCTCCACCGCCGCCAGCGGCCGGGCGGTCGCCGCGGCGGTGGCTGACACACCCGGCATCGCGTCGGTCACGTCGCCGGTGACGAAGGACGGCCTGGCCTTCGTGCAGGCGACAATGACCCCGGCACCAGACAGCCAGGCCGCCTACACGCTGGTGGACAAGATTCGGACCACGGTCCACGCCATCCCGGGCGCGGACGCGAAGGTGGGCGGGGGAACGGCCATCAACCTGGACGTCGAGGCGGCCGCGGCCCACGACCGGGACCTGCTCATCCCGCTGATCCTCGGCGTGGTGCTGATCATCCTTGGCCTGCTCCTGAGGGCGATCGTGGCGCCGTTGGTGCTCATCGCCACCGTGGTGTTGTCCTTCGGCGCGGCGCTCGGCATATCCTCGCTGTTCTTCAAGCACGTCTTCGGGTTCGCCGGAGCCGATACCTCGGTGCCGCTGTTCGTCTTCGTGTTCCTTGTGGCCCTCGGCATCGACTACAACATCTTCCTGATGACGCGCGTGCGCGAGGAATCGATCCGGTCAGGGACCCGCCGCGGCGCCCTGACCGGCCTGGCCGCCACCTGTGGCGTGATCACCTCGGCGGGCCTGGTGCTGGCCGGCACGTTCGCGGTGCTTGGCACGCTGCCGCTGGTGGAGTTCACCGAGATCGGGTTCGCCGTCGCGCTTGGCGTGCTGCTCGACACGATCGTGGTCAGGTCGGTGCTTGTGACCGCTCTGACCCTGGACATCGGACGCCACATGTGGTGGCCGAGCCGGCTGGCGCACCCGGAGAGCAGGCAGGTGACGGAAGGCACGAGTCACGCAGTGCACCCGGACGCCGACTCGGTGAAAGACGCCACCTAGAATGTGGGTTCGTGGCGGGTGACCCGGTAGCGCGGATGGCAGCGTGGCGGTGCTGAGCCGCCAGGACACCGGGCGGCTCTTCGTCCGCTCGGTCGCCATCCCCGATCCCGGGGATCTCCTCGGACACCTGCCCCAGCCGGACGCGGTCGCCTGGGTCCACCATGGCGCCGGGCTGGTCGGCTGGGGCGAGGCGGCCAGGGCCACGCTGCCCGCCGGCGAGGACAGGTTCGCCGCCGGGGAGAAGTGGCTTCCCTCGCTCTTCGAAGCCGCCGACGTCGACGACCAGGTCGGAGTGCGCGGCTCGGGACCCGTCGCGTTCGGCACGTTCACCTTCGACGCGTCGTCCGAAGGATCGGTCCTGATCGTGCCGCGCGTCCTGCTCGGCCGCGACGGGCATGGCCAGGCCTGGCTCACCACCGTCACCGGGGAACGCGAGCCGGACCTGCGGGCCCTCGGGTGGCCCGTCGCGCCAGAATCGGTGGCGGTCCGGCCCCCGGTTCGCGTTCGCTGGCACGACGGCAGCCTGCCCGGGCCACAGTGGGAACAGGCGGTCGCCGAGGCCGTGGCCGCCATCAAGGCGGGCAGCCTGCGCAAGGTGGTGCTGGCGCAGGACCTGTTCGCGATCGCTTCCGATCCCATCGACGTGCGTGCCCTGCTGCGCTGGCTGGCCAGCCGCTACCCCGACTGCTTCACCTTCGCTTGCGACGGCATGGTCGGCGCCACGCCGGAACTGCTGATCCGGCAGAACGGCCGGGAGGTCAGCGCGCTGGTACTGGCCGGCACGACGCCGCGCGGCGGGGACCCGGCCGAGGATGAGGCCCTCGGCACCGCCCTGCTGGCGTCGCCCAAGGACATCGAGGAGCACGCCTACGCGGTCGCCTCGATGCGGGAGGCGCTCGAGCCGCTCTGCGACGAGCTCAACAGCCAGCCGCGGCCGTCCCTGATCAAGCTGCCGAACCTGCAGCACCTCGGCACCTGGGTCCGCGGCACGCTCGCGGCCGACGGCGCGCTCGCAGCCGGTAGCGTGCCCAAGTCGGCGCTGGGGCTGGCGGCGGCGGTCCACCCGACCGCCGCGGTCTGCGGTACCCCCACCGGTACCGCGCTTGAACTGATCCGCGAGCTCGAGCACATGGACAGGGAACGGTACGCCGGGCCCGTCGGCTGGGTCGACGCCGACGGCAACGGCGAGTGGGGCATCGCGCTGCGCTGCGCCCAGCTGTCCGGCCGCACCGCCCGCCTGTTCGCCGGCTGCGGCATCGTGGCGGGCTCGGACCCGGCCGCCGAACTCGCCGAGGCCCAGGTCAAGTTCCGCCCCATGCGCGGTGCCATGGAGGGCTAGCCGAAGGCCCGCCGGAATGTCGTAGCGCTGCAGTACATTTCCGGTCGTGGCAGGAATAGAACTGACTTACGCATACCACGCATCGTCCCTGGTTCGCCGGGCCGGCGATGGCAGCGAGCTGCTGCTGGCGACCAGCGGGGGCCTGACCGAGGCCGGCCCCGCGGCGCACCCCTGCTTGTTCCGGGGTTTCCTCACCGATCCTGGCCCGGCCGCGCTTGGGATGCTGGCCTGCGCGGCGGTAGCCCGGGCGCGGTATTACACCGCGGCCGGCACGATCGCGGCGCTCCGCGATCCAGTGGTGACCAGCAACGGCGACCGGCTCAGGTTCGAGTCGTTCTCGGGTTGCTGCGGGGTGCATGCCCGGCTTGACCTGCTGCCGTCCGCGCTTGAAGGCCCGCCGGTCGCGTCGGGGACGACGAATGTGGACTTCAACGAGCCGATGCGGGCCGCGCTGGCCGGCGCGGCGGTCACCGGCGTGCTGCTGCTTGGCGTGGGCGCCGACGAGGTGCGGGTCACGACCTCGGAGGCGTCTGTCGTGGAGCGGAAGGTCCCGCTGCCGGGCCGGTGGCTGAAGGGCTTTGGCGAGGTGCAGGCGCTGGCCCGGCCGATGCGGCTGATCGCCGAGCTGGCCGGCGCGGACGCACAGCGGTTCATCCGGTCCATCCCGGGCCGTGCGCGGCAGCCGTTCTGGGCGGTTCCGGCCGGGCGCTCGCTGTCCCTGACCACCACCCCGCGACCGGGCGCGGCCTGTCTGGCCGGACCGCACCGGCTGGCCGAGCTCGGGCCGCTGATGCGGTTCGCCCGGGGCCTGCGGGTCTACTCGGCTCCGGCGGACGCGCGTTCCCTGCCGATGCCAAGCGCGTGGGAGCTCGACCTCGGCACGGCCAGGTTCACCCTCACGCTGAGCCCGGAACACTATCGCGGCTTCTCCGGCGAAGGTGTCCTGCTCGGGCTCCTCGCCGATCCCGGAGCGGGCGCCGACGCCCATCTGGTCGGCGTCCTGCTGGCCTGGGATCCGCTCATCGACATCGGCCGGCTGGCGGCTGAGGCAGACTTTTCAGCCGAACGGACCGTGGTTGCACTAACCCATCTGGCCGCTCGCGGGCGGGTGGGCTATGACCTGGCGGAGGAGTCGTTCTTCCATCGTGAGCTGCCGTTCGGTCCCGCGCTTGAGGCGATGAACCCGCGCCTGGCCGACGCCCGCGCCCTGGTTTCCTCGGGGTCAGTCGTGGTGGGAGAGCGCGGGGCGCTGGTCCGCAGCGGTGATGTCGAGCACCGGGTCACCTTCGCCTCGCCGCACGACATCTGCACGTGCCCATGGTGGGGTAAGCACCGGGGGACGCGCGGACCGTGCAAGCACGTGCTCGCGGCCAGGATGGCGGTGACCTCAATGGCGGTGACCTCAATGGCGGTGACCTCATGAGCCTCGACCCTGAACTCGTCCGGCAGGCGATCGAGCGGCGCGATGCGATCGGCGTGCGGGAGCTGCTGCGGCACGCGACCGAGTCCGATCGCCGCGCCTGCGCCAAGGCGCTCGGGCCGCTGCTCGCCGGACCGGACTTCAGCCAGCTGGGCCCGATCCGTTTCCTCAGCCAGGAGCAGCTCGCCGGAGGCCTGAATGGCGTGCTGTCCATGGTCTTCACGCTCATGGCCGAGGATCAGCAACCCGAAGACGCCGAAGCGGACCGGATACGCGACGAATGGCACACGACCCGTAACAGCGCGGCCTTCCTGGCCGCTTCGCTCGGGCTGGCCGGCGGCCCGGCCGCCGCACATATCGCGGCGAACAGGTGCGATCGGTGGTGCCAGCCGGCGGATCCCGAGTTCGACGCGATCGCGGGCGTGCTGGCCGACCGTCGGCCGCGATGGCTCGCCGACTTCGTGGCACGGAAGCTGCACGCCCGGTTCGAAACCGGCCTGTCTTCGTGGACGCTGGCCCGCAGGCTGGTCAGGCTGGGAGCCATTGACCGGCCCGATGTGCCCGAGTACACGACCAATATGCCGGGCGCGCTCCGGTTCAGTGAAAGGCGCTACGGCGTGTGGCACGATCGGCCGGAGATCGTGGACCCGCTGGACGCGCTGCTGGCGGATCCTGGCCTGCTTGAAGATGAGGTCTGGCGGCTGTTTACCGTCCCCGGCGCGGCGGCGTGGCTTGACGACTCGTGGGCAGACGCCCTGGTAACGCTGTCCGAGCGGGGGCGGCTTGACCGCGGCCGGCTCCTCGAGGCCTGCCTGGACGCGTTCGCCAGCGACCTCCCGGCCAACCGGATGGGCTGGTACGTGACGTTCCACGACCGGCTGAATCCGTCGCTCGAGGAGATGGCCGCCCGGTCCGGCAGATACCTGAGGCTGCTCGCGGCGGGCGCCAAGCAGGGCGTCTCGCTGGGACAGAAGGCGTGCGGCCGGTTGCTCGAGGCCGGGTCGCTGGCGGCGGAGGATCTGCTGGCATCGTCCCGGCCCGCCCTGCTGTTCCCGCACAAGAGCGTCGCGACCGCGCAGCTCAAGCTGGTCGGCAAGGTCGCCGCCGGGCAGCCGCCGGCCCGTGGCCGGGCGCTGGCGACCGCCGCCGTGGCGTTCGGACACCAGCGGCTGGACGTCCAGGAGGCCGCCCTCAAGCTGATCGCCAGGTACGGCGTGCCTGAAGGTGCCGAGGGCCTGGAGATCGGCGACCTGGCCGCCGCCCTGGCGCCGGCCCTTGGCCGCGAGGCCGCGGCGCTCGGCCTGCCGGCCGGGCCGACGGTACGGGAGTCGGCCGGCCCGACGGTGCGGGAGATGGGGATCCCGGATCCGCCGCAGGCGGCACCGTCCGCGGAAGACGGGCCGCTCGACAATCCCGGGGAACTGATCGAGCTGCTGACGCAGCTGATGGAGGACGCGTCGGACGCGCTGGCCGTGGAGCGGGCCGTGGCAGGCGCGGTCCGGCTGTGCGCACTGCCCGCCGCCGAACGCGCGCGGCTCGCCGCTCCCCTGCTCAGGCGGGCCGAGAAACGGCTGCACGAAGACTACGACGGGCCGTTCAGCGGCCGGGAGATCTCCTCCGACATCGCCGCCCTCACGCTGGCCTGGGGCGAGGGCTGGTCACCTGACATCGACGGCGGCCGGCGAGCCTGGGGCAGCGAGGGCCGTGAGCAGGTCCTGCGATCCGGTGTGGCCCGGACCATGGCCGGCATCCTCACCACGCGCATCTGGGAGGCCAGCACGCTGGTCGCCGCCGGACACCCGGCCGAACTGCTGGCCGAGCCAGAGTCGCAGCGCGGCACGATCAGCCCGGACCGGCTGCTGGCACGGCTGGAGTCCTGGGCGGACGGATCACCGCCGCGGCACGACCTGGAGATCGCGCTGCTGCGGCTGACGCCAGGGCTGGATGACTCGTTCTGGTCGGCATGGGCCCGGGTGCATCCCTCGTCGCTGGCCACCGCGCGGCACGCCTACCAGCAGGGCCTGGCCCGGCTCGGCTTCGAGCCGCAGGTCGGGCTGCCGGGCAACCACCGCCGGCTGACGGGCCCGGTCGGCTCTCATCCCGTCGTGGTCGCCCGGCTCACCACGAAGCCCGACACTACGGGTTCACGTTGCTGGGCGCTGCTGACCGCGCTGTCCAGGCCGCTGCGCGACTTCTACGACCAGTACGGGCAGAGGTGGTACGTGACCGTCCGCTATCGTGCCGGGGTGGCAGGCTGGCCGCTGCTGTGCCCGTGGCAGCCCGAACTCGCCGCCGCGCACCTGCTCCGGCCGCTGTCGGACAGCCTGCAATCCGGCTCCACCTGGGTCGGCTCGGCGGCCACGGCGGTACGCGGCCTCTCCCGCTCCGGCCAGGTCCTCGGCGAGGTCGGGCATCTGGCCCTGCTGACCGGCCTGGCGTCGGCCGAGCCCTACGTCCGGATCGCCTCGGCCGAGGTATGGGCGCAGGCCTCGCTCGACGGCCTGCTCGACCCGAAGCTCGCCGCCGCCGCGATCGTCACGGGCGTCACCGGCGGCGCGTTCAAGTTGAACCGCATCGCCGACGGGTTGCAGCACGCCTCACACGAGCCGGCCGCGGGCCGCCAGATCGTGCAGACGGTGTTCGCCGCCGCCGACAGCCTGATCCCGGCCAAACCTGCGAACCTCCACCTCATGTTCGAACTGGCGGCCGGGATCGCCGCCGTGACCGGCACGCCTGAGCCG
>Ga0187783_10000508_pt1 | contig 28768 bp, 22 predicted proteins | sample 1015_SJ02_MP02_2_FD_132471 | JGI IMG/M metagenome (GOLD analysis project Ga0187783, IMG submission 132471) | Tropical peat soil microbial communities from peatlands in Department of Meta, Colombia - 1015_SJ02_MP02_20_MG | ecosystem: Environmental > Terrestrial > Soil > Wetlands > Peat | place... | reverse complement strand
GGCCGGCTGGCCGCCGCCAATCTGAATTTGCATGTCACGCCCTACGATCCCACCATTCATTTCGACCAGGTCAAGGATAAATGGATCGGCCTGCGCACCCCAGACGGACGCTAGGATCGGGGGCGGGTCAAAAGGGCGGCGAGGACCTGGCGCGATGAGCATTTGCTGTGGCCGCCGAGCGGCTGACCAAGCGGATGGCCCGCAGCGAGCCATAGGCCAGCGCCAAAGCTAAGTTCGTAACCCCGCTCTTGCATTTTATCCGCTTGTTTGCGATTCGCTCGCTTCATGCGTTTCAGCCGGACTTCCGTTTCATTCCGGCAAGCTGGAAAGCCTTTCATGGAAAGAACATTCGAGCCCGCGGAGATCGAAGCGCGCATCGCCGCAGCATGGGAAAAGGCCGGTGCTTTCAAGGCCGGCCGCGAAGATCGGGCAGGGGCAGAACCCTTCACTGTCGTCATTCCGCCGCCCAATGTCACCGGCGCCTTGCATATGGGTCATGCCCTCAACACCACCTTGCAGGACATACTCTGCCGGTTCGAGCGAATGCGCGGCAAGGACGTGCTATGGCAGCCAGGCACGGATCACGCCGGCATCGCGACGCAAATGGTCGTCGAGCGGCAATTGATGGAGGGCCAAGAGCCTGGCCGCCTCGCGCTCGGGCGCGAAGAATTTTTGAGGCGAGTCTGGGCATGGAAGGAAGAGTCGGGCGGCGCGATCATTGCCCAATTGAAGCGGCTCGGCGCGTCCTGCGATTGGCGGCGCGAACGTTTCACCCTCGACGAGGGCCTGTCCCGCGCCGTCACGAAGGTTTTCGTGGAGCTCTACAAGCAGGGCCTCATTTACAAAGACAAGCGGCTTGTTAATTGGGATCCGGAACTGCAGACCGCCATCTCCGACCTCGAAGTCGTGCAGGTCGAAAAGCGCGGCAGTTTTCAGTGGTCGGCGGAGAGCGACGAACCCTTGGACATGGCGGCGCTGCGCAAAGTTTTGGCGCGCGATCCGAATGGGCATCTTTATTACTTCAAATATCCGATCGTCTGCGACGATGACAGGGATACTGGCGAGTTCATCACCGTGGCGACGACGCGGCCCGAAACCATGCTGGGCGACACTGGCGTTGCTGTTCACCCTGAGGATAAACGCTACAAGCATTTGCAGGGCAAGCGCGTGCGGCTGCCGCTCGTGGGAAGGCTGATCCCTATTGTCGCTGATGAATATTCCGATCCCGAAAAAGGCACGGGCGCGGTGAAGATCACGCCTGCTCATGACTTCAATGATTTCGAGGTCGGGCGGCGGCATGGGCTGGCGCGCATCAATATTCTCGATGCGCAAGCAAACTTGGCTATAGCCGACAACCCAGACTTCTTACTGGATCTTTTAGACGACAAGGAGGTGTACTCAACCATCGGCATGCTGAACGGCATGCCGCGCGAAGTGGCCCGGAAGCAAGTTGTCGAGTTGATAACGGCGCGGGAGCTCTTGGATAAAGTCGAACCCTACGTGCACATGGTGCCGCACGGAGACCGCTCCGGCGCTGTCATTGAGCCTTGGTTGACTGATCAATGGTATGTCGATGCAAAGAGATTGGCCCAGCCGGCAATAGAGGCCGTGCGCGCAGGTGAGACGAGCTTCATTCCGAAAAATTGGGAAAAAACGTATTTCGATTGGCTTGAGAATATTCAGCCTTGGTGCATCTCGCGCCAGCTCTGGTGGGGACATCGGATTCCCGCTTGGCACGGGCCGAAAATCGACGAGCTTTATAACGAATTTATCCAGGAGCATGGTCCTGTAAAGCTTTTTAAGACGAGTATACAGCCAGAGCCCTTTGTCGCAGCTTCCGAAACAGAAGCTGTGAAAGTGGCGGAGGCTTATTACAGCAAGGTTGGCAAACGGGTGAGAATCCGAGGGAGGGATGAGTCATCGGAGGGAGCAGCCAGCGCTGACGAGTTCATTGAGATCTGGCAAGACGAAGACGTCCTCGATACCTGGTTCTCCTCCGCCCTCTGGCCCTTCTCCACCCTTGGCTGGCCGGACGAGACGCAGGAGCTGAAAAAGCGCTATCCGACCGAGGTGCTCGTCACCGGCTTTGACATCATCTTCTTCTGGGTCGCGCGCATGATGATGATGGGTCTCCATTTCATGCATGAGGTGCCCTTCCACGATGTCTATATCCACGCCCTCGTGCGCGACGAGCGGGGCGCCAAAATGTCGAAATCGAAGGGCAATGTTGTTGATCCGTTAAAACTCATCGACACTTATGGCGCGGACGCGCTGCGTTTCACGTTGGCCGCCATGGCGGCGCAGGGCAGGGACATCAAACTCTCGGCCCAGCGGATTGAGGGTTACCGTAACTTTGGCACCAAGCTTTGGAATGCGGCCCGTTTTGCCGAGATGAATGGTTGTGTCCCGCAACCCTTGTTCGACCCGCGGCAGGTCCAAATCACGCTCAATGCATGGGTCCTCGGCGAAGCGGCGAAAACGATCGCAGAAGTGACAGCGGCTATCGAGGCCTACCGTTTCAATGATGCCGCCAATTCCGCCTACCGGTTTGTTTGGAACATTTTTTGTGATTGGTACCTTGAGCTCGCCAAGCCTCTCTTGCAGGGAGAGGAGGGGCCGGCGAAGGAAGAGACCCGGGCAACGGCCGCTTATGTGCTTGAGCAGATCATCAAGCTTTTGCACCCTTTTATGCCATTCATCACCGAGGAGTTGTGGGCGATTACCGCGCCTCCCGCGCAGCCTCGCGGCACTCTTCTAGCGCTCACCAAATGGCCCGAGCTCGCAGCCGTTGAAAATACGGCGGCGGAAGCCGAGATCGGCTTTCTGGTCGAGCTCATTTCGCAAATTCGCTCTGCGCGCGCGGAGATGAGCATTCCGCCTGCGGCTCAACTCCGGCTTGCCCTCATTAATGCAAGTGCGGAAGCAAAAACGCGTATTCAAGCGTGGGAAGAAATGATCAAGCGCATGGCGCGGCTCTCCGAGATTTCTTTCGAAGCCGAGGCGGCAAGGCAGTCTGTTCAAATCATCGTGCGGGACACGCTGGCCGCCCTGCCCCTCGAAGGCGTTATTGATTTACAAGCGGAAAAGGCTCGGCTTTCCAAAGAGACCGCCAAAATGGCGGCTGAGGCCGCGAGGCTCGAGCAAAAGCTCAATAATGCGGAGTTCATTGCACGGGCGCCGGAAGAGGTAGTCGAAGAAAACCGCGACCGGCTCGCCGAGCTTTACGCCCGCGTGGAGAAATTGGAGGCCGCCAAAAGCCGTATCGAACACTTGTAGTGGGATCAGCCTAAAATCGCATCGAACACGAGTTTGGCATTCAAGGCGATGATCGCCATCGAGATTACGATTGCGGCGGCGGTGGCCATGCGTGGGGCCTTCAAGGAGCCCATGCGGTTGGCGGAGGCGGTGAGCCAAACGAGTGGGACCACGGCGAAGGGCAGGGTCATGCTCAAGATCACCTGGCTGAAGACCAGCAATCGGTTTGTCGCGCCGGCGCCGCCTATCAGGATCACGCCGACCGCCGGGATGATCGCGACGAGCCTCGTGAGCAGCCGTCGCCTGACGGGGCTCAATTTCAGCTTGACAAAGCCTTCCATGACGATCTGCCCGGCGAGGGTCGCGGTCAACGTGGAGTTCAGGCCGCAGGCGATCAGCGCGATGGCAAAGAGCTTAGCGGCGAGCGCGCTTCCGAGAAGTGGCGCGATCAGCCGGTAGGCATCCGCCAATTCCGCGACCTCCACGTGGCCATGCGCATTGAAGGCCGCCGCGGCCAGGATCAAAATCGACGTATTGATCAGCAGCGCGAAAAGGAGTGCGATTGTCGAGTCGAGGGTTGAAAGCCGAATCGCTGCCTTCTTATCAGCCTGGCTCCGGCCGACTGCGCGTGTGAGCACGATGCCGGAATGCAGATAAAGATTGTGTGGCATGACGGTCGCGCCGAGGATGCCAAGGGCGACGTAAAGCATGGCGGGATTCGTAAAAAGCCCAGCGGATGGCAGCAAGAACCGGCTGATCTGCGCCATATCCGGGCGTGCCAGCATGAGCTCGACAGCAAAACAGGAGGCGATCAAAACGAGCAGGGTAACAACGAAAGCTTCGAGCTTGCGAAATCCGAACCGCATAAAGGCGAGAACCAGCAGAGCATCAAGCGTCGTAAGAACGACTCCTGCGGCAAGGGGCAAGCCGGTGAGCAGCTCAAGTCCGATCGCTGTTCCGATGACTTCGGCAAGGTCGGTCGCGACAATGGCGAGCTCCATCGTCAGCCAGAGGCCGAGCCGGGCAGGAACGGAGAGCGTATCACTGCAGTTTTGGGCAAGGTCACGCCCCGTCGCAAAGGCAAGCCGGGTCGACAGGGCCTGCAAAACAATGGCCATGAGGCTCGATAGAATGGCAACCGACAAGAGAGCCATGCCGAAGGCGGAGCCTCCGGCGATTGCCGTCGCCCAATTGCCTGGATCCATATAGCCGGTGGCGACGAGGTAACCCGGCCCGGCAAAACTTAGAAATCGTCGGAAAGCCGAGCCGGTTTTGGAGATATTGATGCTGCCATGCGCCGCGCCCAGGGATAGCGTTCCTTCATCCGGCCGGATGGCTTGCGGCAGGGCTTGGGCGCTAGAAGATGGCGGCATGCGAAATCCTTGGTTGGCGGCGATCAAAGGGATCGCTTGCTGATACCTGACCCATAATATGTAGCACAAGCTACATTTTCAATCAAAACGAGTTGACATCGAAAATTTTTCTCCCGATTTGAAAACGTGAGCCGCTAGCGCGAGGATGCCCTGCCGATGAATGGAAAAGTGCGCCAGGCGCCGCCAGCGGAGCTTCCCGGTGAAACAACGCAAGCCAAGCGGTTCGAGAAAGCGCGCTCTGCCCAGGCTACGGCGGTCTTGGAGGATTATGTCGAACTAATCGATGATCTCCTGGCGAGCGGCGGGGAGGCGCGGCCGACTGATATCGCGCGGCGTCTCGGGGTCACGCACGCAACGGCAATCAAGACCATCACCCGGCTAAAACGAGAAGGTCTTGCGACCTCGAAGCAGTACCGCGGAGTTTTCCTGACTCCGGAGGGACACGGTCTCGCCGATCGCGTCAGGGCGCGGCATCGGCTGGTGGTGGATCTCCTTCGCGCCGTCGGCGTCCCTGAGCAATATGCGGAACTCGACGCAGAGGGCATCGAACACCATGTCTCGGATATCGCCGTAGCGGCGTTTGCGCGCTTCTTGAAGCGCAATCCTTAGCCAGCGCGATCCGGGGACACACCGGAATGCCATTGTCCAAACCTGCTTTTGTGATTAGCGTCACGCCACTTAGGTCAACGAACTTTACCTTTGGCATTTGATAAATAAATTGCTATTTTAGGCTTTGACAAATTGCTAGGCATGTATTGAAGTAATTTTGCGCAATTCGGGTTATAATAGTAGATTTTCAAAGGAATCATTGCCCGCTCACCCGCGCGGCTCCTCATTGTTTCTAGCGTCCTCGTTCCCTCTTTCAGTCCCCCCGACCCGCAACCGCGGAACCCTGTTCCATGGAATATCGTGTTTTCGATAAGAGCAAGCTTCCTAGCCGCCATGTGACGGAAGGCACATCACGTGCTCCCCATCGCTCTTATCTCTATGCCATGGGGTTAACGCGCGAACAGATTCACCAGCCGCTCGTCGGGGTGGTTTCTTGCTGGAACGAGGCCGCGCCCTGCAACATTGCCTTGATGCGCCAGGCGCAGGCCGTGAAAAGAGGGGTGGCAGCCGCCGGCGGGACGCCGCGAGAATTTTGCACCATTACCGTGACCGACGGCATGGCCATGGGGCACGAGGGGATGAAATCGTCCCTTGTTTCGCGCGAGGTGATCGCCGATTCGGTCGAACTCACCATGCGCGGCCACTGCTATGACGCCCTCATCGGCCTCGCGGGCTGCGATAAATCGCTTCCCGGGATGATGATGGCGATGCTGCGCCTCAACGTTCCTTCGATATTTATCTATGGCGGCTCGATCCTCCCCGGAACGTTTAAGGGGCAGCCGGTGACGGTCCAAGATTTGTTCGAGGCGGTTGGCAAATATTCGGTCGGTGAGATGTCGGCCGAGGATTTGGACACGCTTGAAACCGTCGCCTGTCCTTCGGCCGGGGCCTGCGGCGCGCAGTTCACGGCCAATACGATGGCGGCCGTCTCGGAGGCGATCGGCCTGGCGCTCCCCTACTCGGCCGGTGCTCCCGCGCCCTATGAAATCCGCGACCGCTTTTGCGCCACGGCGGGTGAGATGGTGATGGATCTCCTGGCCGCTAACCTTCGCCCCCGGGATATTGTAACGCGCAAGGCACTCGAAAACGCCGCCGCCGTCGTCGCTGCCTCGGGGGGCTCGACAAATGCCGCTCTCCATCTTCCCGCGATAGCCAACGAGTGCGGAATCTCCTTCGACCTCTTCGATGTCGCCCGGATTTTCAAGCGGACGCCTTACATCGCCGACTTAAAACCAGCCGGCAAATACGTCGCTAAGGATATGTTCGAGGCTGGGGGTGTGCCCCTCCTCATGAAAACGCTTCTCGACCACGGCTATATCCATGGCGAGTGCCTGACGGTCACCGGGCGCACGGTTAACGATAACTTAAGAAAAATCGTGTGGAACGGTAACCAAGACGTTATCTGGCCCGCCGATAAGCCGATCGCCGCAACCGGCGGGGTCGTGGGTTTGAGGGGAAGCTTGGCGCCCGAAGGGGCAATCGTGAAGGTCGCCGGAATGCCGGAGGCGAACCTGGTCTTTAAAGGGCCAGCGCTCTGCTTCGACAGCGAGGAAGAATGCTTTGATGCCGTCACACAGCGCCAGTATCAGGAAGGTTCCGTGCTGGTGATCCGATATGAAGGCCCTCGTGGCGGCCCTGGCATGAGAGAGATGCTCTCGACGACTGCGGCGCTTTATGGGCAGGGCATGGGCGCCAAAGTCGCGCTCGTCACGGATGGGCGCTTCTCGGGTGCGACGCGTGGGTTTTGTGTCGGCCACATCGGCCCCGAAGCGGCCGTGGGCGGACCCATCGCTCTTATTGAGGATGGCGACATTATCGAGATCAATGCCATTGAGGGGGTAATCGATCTCCTCGTTCCGCCGGAAATCCTCGCGGAAAGAAAAAAAAATTGGCAACCGCGTCAAACCAATTTCGGGTCTGGAGCGTTGTGGAGATACGCGCAAACGGTAGGGCCAGCCTTAACCGGTGCGGTTACCCACCCCGGCGCTGCGGGCGAGAGAAATGTCTACGCTGATGTTTAGATATCTGCCTGGTGCTGTCTTCCTCGGGCTTGCGCTGTCGATTCTGCCGGGCCAGAAGGCGGCCGGATTCGAATCAGCGGAAAGCGCGCGCGTAGGGAGCGTACCAGCTCACCCATATGCGGCTGAGACACCACGCGCGGCACTGCAAGCAGGTCTAGAGGGCTTCCATTCCGGCGGCGATCTGACCTCGGCGCTGGATGCATTAACCTTTGCGGCGAGCCAGGGACAGCCCAGGGCGCAATGGAAGCTTGCGCTGCTCTATGCCGATGGCGATGGCGTCGCTCGCGATGAGCTCAAAGCCTATGACTACTTGTCGCAAATCGTCATGGGTTATGATGAGGACAACCCAAACCGGCAGGATTTGCCCATTGTATCGAGTGCGTTTGTTAAGCTTGGAGTATACAATCTTAACGGAATTGCCAACAGCAAGGTGCGTCCCGACCCGCAACGCGCCATCCAGATGTTTCAGTTCGCAGCCACGGCTTTTGGAGATGCCGATGCCCAGTACCATCTGGCGCTCATGCACCTTGATGGATCGGGCGTGAAGAAAGACAGTTTGGAAGCAGTCCGATGGCTCGGCTACGCTGCGGATAAGGGCCATTTGCAGGCCGAGGCCGTACTCGGGCAGACACTTTTCACGGGCCATGATAGCCTTCGTCCTCAGCGGGCGATGGGCCTGATGTGGCTCACTCTAGCCCGCGAAGCTGCGGCCGACTCTGAAAAGGAAAAATGGATTGTTGAGCTTTACGATGAGGCTCTCAACACCGCCAACAACGAGGACAAACGGGAAGCCTTGGCCCACCTGGAAGGTCACCTAAGGCACCGCAACTGAGAAAGCGGTTTATCGGGTGGGGCGAGGCGGGCACAGTGATGAGCTTCAATAAATAGTCCCATTTTTCGCTTCCGCTTCTGGCTGCCGGCGCCGTATACGTCGTGCTCGATAGTGGGCTATCGCCTCACTTCTTTCCACTCCAGCATCGGCCCCAGCCTGCAGAATTTTGCGGATTTCATCGCGCTTTTCGTGAATCGAGGCGATAACCTTGCCCATGGGTACGCCCATGTCGACAAGGAGTGCCTCCGAGAGCTGCAGACTCGCCTCAATCGTTTCCGGCACGGCATCGCTTACCCCAAGGGAGTAGAGCGCCGTCGCATGCTGGGCATCACGCGCCCTGGCTACAATCGTGAGGTTGGGGTAGGCTCTTCGAGCATCTTGCACGATGCTTTCGGCGTGGCGAGGGCTGTCCATTGTCAGAATCAGAGCTTTTGCTTTGCTCAAGCCACATTTCGCAAGGAATTCCGGCCGCGCCGCATTCCCCCACCAGATTGCGCGTCCTTCGGAGCGAAGCCTCTTGACCAAATCGGGATCGGTATCGACGGCCAAGTGGCTGATCCCGTGGGCTTTGAGCATTTCCGCGACGAGCTGGCCCACCCGCCCAAACCCAACAATGATCGCCTCAACTTGCGGACCATCTGGGCTAGGGAAGGCCGGTTCGACCGGTTCCATCCCGGCAGGCCGTGCCAGCCAAGTTTTGGCCAGGAAACCTAAGATTGGAATGGCAAACATCGAGAGGGTGACCGCCACGAGGAGATCAGGGGCTTGCTGAGGAGGGAAAATCTGTGCAGATGCAGCCGCCGCGATCAGGGCAAAGGCAAATTCGCCTCCGGGGGCAAGTAAAAGAGCCGCTTCAGTCGAGACTCGAGAGGGCAAGCGGGCGGCGAGACCGGCAAGCCAATTGATACAAAATTTCGCAAATACAAAGGCTAGAGCAACCCCAATTGTTTCGGTGGGGTCCGAAATAAGCCTCGAAAAATCAAGACTAGCCCCTACGGAGAGAAAGAAAAGCCCGAGTAACAATCCTTTAAACGGATCGATCGTGAGTTCGATCTCCCTGTTATACTCGGTCTCGGCGAGAAGAATGCCCGCGATGAAAGCACCAAGGCCCATCGAGAGGCCGCTCATCGCTGTCACAAATCCGGTTCCAATGATGACCAAAAAACATGCCGCCATGAAAGACTCAGTGGACCTCGCAGCAGCGACATGGCGAAACAGCGGCCTTATGACGAACCGCCCGCCGAATATGGTCGCGCCAAGGCCGGCGAGCGCGGGAATAAAGGCCGTCAGCATAGTGAGGGCCGGGCTCGCGTTCGTCATGCTCAGCATGTCCACGATGAAGAGGAGGGGGGCGACCATCAGATCCTGGAAGAGGAGCACCGCGAAAATGGTCCGGCCCGCGGTTGTCGCAAGACGTTTGTTTTCAGCGAGAACGGGAATAACCAGGGCGGTTGAAGAGAGTGCTAAGGCGAGCCCAAAGACCACGGCGGAGGCGGGTGCGGCGCCGGAATGGTAACTAAAAGCCGCGAGAACGAGCGCTGAGCCGATCAGTTGCATAGCGCCAACGTGGAACGCAAGCCGCCCGATGATGGCCAATCTTGGCCAGGACAGCTCGAGGCCGATCATAAATAAAAGAAATACGACGCCGAATTCGGCGATTGGCTTGACTTGCTCAATGTTATTAAGGCTGAAAGGAGCAAGCCATCTGTTGTGTTTTGCGAGTTGGCCGAGAGCGTGCGGCCCAAGCAAAGCTCCTGCGGCGAGAAATCCAAGAACCGGGCTGATTCGCAGGCGGCGAAACAACGGCACGGCGACGCCGGCGGTTGCGAGAAAGATGAGGACTTCGCTGAATTGTTCAGGGGCGAATGCGGCCATGCGTGAGTTTCCTCGATGTGGCTTTCGAGTTTCTAGAATATCCTGAAAGGACTTAGCGCCGCGAAACTTTTCCTTTAGCTCACACCGAAATTGTCGATACTCGCGGTATGTCTGAAATGAGCAAAGCCAACGCGCCCGAATTTAGCGTCACTGAATTATCGATGGCTTTAAAGCGGACGGTCGAGGATGGCTTTGGCTTCGTGCGCGTGCGCGGGGAAATCTCTAATTATCGCGGAACGCATTCTTCCGGCCATGCCTATTTCTGCCTGAAAGACCAATCGGCGCGGATCGATGCGGTCATTTGGAAAAGCGCCTTTGGCAAGCTAAAGACCAAGCCGCAGGAGGGATTGGAAGTCATCGTGACCGGAAAGGTCACGACCTATCCCGGGAAATCTACTTACCAGATCGTCATCGAAAGCTTGCAACCGGCCGGTATTGGCGCGCTCATGGCCCTTGTCGAGGAGCGGCGCCGGAAACTCGCGGGGGAAGGGCTTTTCGATGAGTCACGCAAGCGCGTTCTGCCGTTTCTGCCAGGCCTAATCGGGGTCATTACCTCGCCGACTGGTGCGGTCATACGCGATATACTGCACCGAATCTCCGAACGGTTTCCGCGCCACGTATTGATTTGGCCCGTACGGGTCCAAGGCGAAACCGCGGCAGGAGAAATCACCGCGGCGATCAATGGCTTTAATGTTTTGCAAGGGGGCGCTTTGCCGCGGCCCGACGTGCTTATTGTTGCCCGTGGCGGCGGCTCGCTTGAAGATCTGTGGAGTTTCAACGAAGAGATAGTTGTCCGCGCGGCAGCGCAAAGCCACATTCCCTTGATCGCGGCGGTTGGCCACGAAACGGACTGGACGCTTATCGACTTCGTTGCGGATCTTCGCGCGCCGACGCCAACGGCGGCCGCTGAAAAAGCGGTTCCCGTAAGGAACGAACTTATCGGCGTGCTTGCCGACCTCTCACGCCGGCAAATTGAGGCAACAATCCGCTTCCTCGATCGCCGCCGCGGCGAGATGCGGGCCTTGGTTCGCGCGCTTCCTCAAGGTGAAGGCATCTTCGCTTTTCGGCGCCAACAGCTGGACCATCTTCAAAGCCGGCTCACCAGCAGCGGCAGTAAAGCCGGCAGCCAGCGGCATCCTGTGCTGGCGCAACTCTCGCATCGACTGGAACGGCAGTCGCCGCATGCCCGGCTAGCGGGCCAAAGGGAAAGCCTCGCCGCTTTTAAGGGGAGACTTTATCATTGGTCCCGCGTTGGCTTGGCGCCACGAATACAAGGTCTCGCCCATCTCAACACCAGGATTACTGCCGCGCGATTGGCCAATTTGAGCGCGCGCATGGATGCACGCCGCAAGCAGCTGACCGACGCGGTAAGGCGGCTGCAAAAGGCATTGAGCGCATGCGTGGGCATGCGCTTCGACCGCATCCAGTTCTTGAGCCAATTACTGAGGAGCCTTGGGTACCATCAGGTATTGGGCCGCGGCTTTACACTCGTTCGCGATAGGCGCGGACATCCCTTGCGATCGGCGGCGGAGGTTGCCGACGGGGACTTTCTAGAGATTGAATTCGCCGATGGCCGCAAGCCGGCCATCGCTGGCCAGCCAAATCCGCCGGCCAAACGCGCCCGCGGGCGCAGCCGTGGCGGACAGGAGCCGGGATCGCTGCTATGACAGAGCTTGCCGCCCTCCAGTGTTGTAAACGGAGCTTGAGCTTTGCTTCTCTACTATTCAGTCCAAACCTCATGCCTTTGGAGGGAAAGAGCACCAAATTGAGATGATTTTTTCAAATCAATCGTCCATGAGGTCTTAGGAAAAGTCATTTCCCGGCGGAGCCGGGTCTGGAGCTGAAGTTGATGGAGAAGCCGGTCCGCATAGCGCTCGACGCGATGGGAGGTGATTTTGGCCCCGAGGTCGTCGTTCCAGGTGCCGCCCGAGCACTGCAACAGCGCCCAAACTTAAAGTTTGTGTTTTTCGGGGATCGAAAAAGGATTAAGCCGCTGCTGGATGCGGATGCCCCGCTCTCCGCCGCATCAACTTTGCATCATACAGATGTCTCGGTGCGAATGGACGCCAAGCCGAGCCAAGCGTTGCGTGCCGGGCGGCGAACGTCGTCGATGTGGCTTGCTATCGAAGCGGTAAAAAAAAATGACGCTGATGTCGCGGTATCCGCTGGCAACACCGGCGCCTTGATGGCTATGGCAAAAATCTGCTTGCAGACGATGCCAGGAGTGGACCGCCCCGCGATTGCCGCGATATGGCCGACCATACGAGGGAGTTCCATCGTTCTTGATCTCGGCGCCTCGATCGGCGCCGATGCGCAGCATCTCATTGATCTCGCCATCATGGGCTCGGCGATGGCAAGGATCATTTTTTCGATCGAAAAGCCGACGGTGGGGTTGCTCAACGTCGGTGTTGAAGAAATTAAAGGATTAGACGAAGTCAAACATGCTTCGCGCATCTTGCGGGAGATGGAGCTTCCAACCCTTTGCTACAGCGGCTTCGTCGAGGGAGATGATATTGGCAAGGGGACAGTAGATGTTGTCGTCACCGAAGGCTTCACCGGCAACATCGCGTTGAAGACCGCGGAAGGGACAGCCAAACAGATGGCACAATACCTCCGCGAGTCGTTCAAGCGGGATGTGTTTGCCCGAATTGGCTATTTCCTGGCCCGCCGTGCGTTTGCTGCCTTGAAGGCAAAAATGGATCCGCGCAACGTCAACGGCGGTGTGTTTCTCGGCCTCAATGGAATTGTCATCAAAAGCCACGGTGGTTCCGATGTCATTGGCACGGCCCGCGCGATAGAGATTGCCTATGCCATGGCAAGAAATCAACTTTTATCAAAAATTCGCGATGCAATCCCCTGCGTCAGCGACCAATTCGCCACCGAGCCGGCGTTTGAAGCGGCAAGAGCTTCGGTCGCGGCGCGCTCAGGCTCCTAACGCTTTGAGATTGGGTGATTAAGTGACGCATTCAATAGCAGGCAAGCTCCGCTCAGTCGTTGTGGGGCTTGGTTCCTATCTTCCAAAACGCATTGTCAGCAATGCTGATCTTGAAAAATCATTGGACACAACGGACGAATGGATCGTCCAACGAACGGGTATCAGGCAGAGGCACGTGGCCGCCGAAGACGAGCCGACTTCACGGCTAGGTTTCCTCGCGGCGAAAGCCGCCCTCGCCGATGCCCGCCTAGACGCCGGGGATATCGATCTTGTCATCGTCGCGACCTCAACGCCGGACTATACGTTTCCTGCGGTCGCGACGCAGATACAAGCCGAACTCGGCATGACGGTCGGCGCTGCTTTCGATCTCCAAGCTGTTTGTTCAGGTTTCGTGTTTGCCTTAGCCACCGCCGATAAATTTCTAACGTCCGGCACTCACCGGCGAGCTCTCGTGGTTGGGGCGGAAACATTTTCGCGTCTGCTCGATTGGTCCGATCGCACGACTTGCGTGCTGTTCGGCGACGGGGCTGCCGCACTTATTCTTGAGGCGCAACACGGGCAGGGAACTACGTCGGATCGCGGCGTTTTGACTTCGCATCTACGTTCAGATGGCCGATACCGTGACAAACTCTACGTCGACGGCGGTCCATCCACGACCCGTACCACGGGGCATTTGCGAATGGCCGGGCGAGAAGTTTTCCGGTTTGCAGTGAGCATGGTGACCGACGTGGTCACTGCCGCTTTCGAGGCGACCGGGACAAGCGCCGCCGAACTCGACTGGTTCGTCCCTCATCAAGCTAATCGCCGCATCATCGATTCTTCGGCCGAAAAACTTGGAATAGCACCGAGCAAGGTCGTTGTAACAGTGGATTTGCATGGCAATACATCGGCCGCTTCGATTCCGCTCGCTCTTGCGGTGGCCCGTGACGATGGACGGATCAAAGCGGGCGACCTCGTCATGATTGAAGCGCTTGGCGGGGGTTTTACATGGGCCTCCGCTCTCATCCGCTGGTAAGCAGAGGGGAAGAACAGGCCATCGAAGCGTCTTGATTTGGTGCAAATTTTGTTGGAAAGTTCACTCGGCCTCGACGAGGCTTTAGCCAGGCATTCGTTGGATGCCGCTAAACGGAAAATAATAATAATGTTCGCGCCGGTTCTCTAGCGGAATATCGGCGTGCAGGTGAGCGTTGATAGCTTTCAAGCCGAACCATCCTATGCGGAATGGCGTGCCGAGGTGCGCGTAATTGCGGCCGCGAAGGGTGATTTCAACCGCTAATGAATGGGGATCGGGGATGACGAAGTCTGATACATTCCACGCCATGGGGGAGCTTGGAACATCAGCTAGGGTAATCCCGGTATCCGATCCATCACAAACTGCAAGAACAGCATCGCGCACGATCACCCGGGTCGATCTTGCCGAGGCCGTATACCGCAGTGTTGGCTTATCGCGCAAAGAGTCGGCAGCGCTGGTTCAAGCCGTATTGGATGAGCTTGAAGGCGCGCTTGTGAAGGGCGAGTCCGTCAAGCTATCGTCATTCGGTCGGTTTGTCGTAAGGGCCAAGCCAGAGAGAATTGGACGCAATCCAAAAACAGGGATCTGCGTGCCCATCACACCTCGGCGCGTTATGTCCTTCAAACCCTCAAGCGTTTTGCGGTCTCGGGTGAACGGCGAAGATGGAGCCCATGCCCCGGGGCAGCCAAATGGCAATTGAAGAAGCGAGGGGGGATCAAAGGCTCAAATTGCATTAGGTTCGTGCTGAGGGGCAAGGGCTTCGAAAGTGGATAAAGATGCCGACGCGTTTCGTACAATAAGCGAGGTTGCCCTAGAGCTTGAGTTGCCGCAGCACGTTCTGCGTTTTTGGGAGACCCGGTTTTCCCAGATCAAGCCTTTGAAGAGATCGGGGGGGCGCCGCTATTACCGCCCTCGCGATATCGAGCTTTTACGGGCGATCAAATATTTTCTTTACGGCGAAGGCTACACGATAAAGGGCGTGCAGCGCCTTCTTAAGGAGCAAGGAGCGGGTGCCGCCGGCGCTATGCTCAAACTGGATGGCGGCCCGAGTTCTTTTCAACCAGGCGCGGCCGAGGACTCCAATCTTTCCGGCACTGCCGCCCATGACGGTAGGATGCCGTCCGCCGAGAGCGAGATGAGGCTCCCGTTTGAGGACAGAGCTAGTCGCCAAACAAGGGGTGGTTTGCACGCTGGAATGCAACAGAAGCGTCTGCAGGATGTCGTTGCAACCTTACTCGAATGCCGGGTCGTCTTGGAGGCCGCGCGTATCGGAGATCCTCAGCGTGGCTAGACCTCTCTTTTATAGGTGTCTGAGTACGTTGCGCCCCAAAGCTGCTTTCTTTATAAAAGTCAGCGTCGGAGTGTAGCGCAGCCCGGTTAGCGCACTAGTCTGGGGGACTAGGGGTCGTGGGTTCGAATCCCGCCACTCCGACCAAATGGCGGAAGTTTGCGCCGTTTGGAGGTTCGCGTAAACATTTGCTGGGGCACGGACGGTTTTGAGTCCATTCTCCAGCCGCTGAGGTAAAGATGCCCTAACTATTCCCGCCTGGTACGGACAACGAGGAGCCTTTTTGATTGCGTCTCGCTGCCCACGACCTCGTCTCAACCCCTGAAGTAATCGTAGCGTGCGGCGATCGAGGGATCCCGTGCCGCCCGAATGCTGCGGGTCCATCGACTTCCAACTATAAAGGGAGAACGCCATGAAAAGGTCTACACTGCGTATTTTGTCAGCCCCGCTGCTCATTGCCGGGGCGCTTGCACTGCCCGGCTGTGGCAAGGTCTCATCGACGCCAACAACAATTTCCTACAAACAAATAGGTATTTGCAAAACCTATGTCACCCCGGCAAGCACGCAGGAGGCAAAACCTAACGAAGGATTTGCTATTTTTAAAATAGTGTCCGTCGATAATACAGAAAATGGAAGCATCTTTTACTTCGATCCTGTCAGGTTTTACGTCAACCAGTCGAAACCGGAAGAAGCTGGAAATATTTATAAGCAAAATCGGAAATTCATAAATAGCAATACTCGACTAGGTAACGTTCTAGGCGTTAAATACGCTGACAAGATTACAGTACCGAACGGTGGGAAAGTGGAAGACGCGGGATTTGCTTTGATTGAGCTTGGCCTGAACAATCCTTCTGGAGGTCCGGAAGCAGATAAGTACAATTTCATTATCGCTTACGATACGGGCACCGGTGATCGAGGCAGCTTCGATAGTGTCAATGAAGGCATCAAACTTGTTAGAGAGCCGTCCGATACGCAGTACAATATCGTAGAGAATTGCAAGGATCTGCCATTGAGATAGCCAGCGGCCAATAAGCTCACCAAGCAATCGATAAGATGGCGGCGCCGCGCAAAGACGAAATGGTCGTCAAACCGGGCTGATCCGTATCAGCCCGGACCTCGTATTTGGTCGTCATTATTCCCGGCTGTTAACGTCTGAAGCGCGAGTTATTCGAGCCGCTGTTATGCAAGATCTCACGCTGCCGCTAATTTAAGCCGATAGCGGACTGAGTTTCTCTTGGCAGCTTTATTGGACAAATGCTATGGACCGAGAATCGGCCGGCGCGCTGCCCTGAGAGCTCTGATTAAAATTTTAGTTCAAGAACATGCAAATGAAAAAAATTGAGGCGATCATCAAGCCCTTCAAACTTGACGAAGTCAAAGAGGCGCTTCGCGAGGCGGGCGTCGCGGGAATCACCGTAACGGAAGTAAAGGGTTTCGGCCGGCAAAAGGGACACACCGAACTCTATCGCGGTGCTGAATATATCGTCGATTTCCTGCCTAAAGTAAAAATCGAAGTCGTCGTCTCCGACATGAACGCGGGTCTAGCTGTCGATGCGATCCGCAAGGCTGCGCAAACCGGCCGCATCGGAGATGGAAAGATATTCATATCCGAGATCGAAAACGCGATAAGGATACGAACCGGTGAGACGGGCACGGACGCGATCTAACCTGGGTACAAAACTTTGAGACGGAGGAACCATGAAAACGGCGAATGAAGTGCTTAAATTCATCAAGGATCACGACGTAAAGTATGCTGACTTTCGGTTCACCGATCCGCGCGGCAAATGGCAGCACGTGACTTTCGATATTACGCTTATTGAAGAAGAGACGTTTTCGGAAGGACAGATGTTCGACGGCTCCTCCATCGCGGGATGGAAGGCAATCAATGAATCCGACATGAATTTAATGCCGGATCCCTCAACGGCGACTCTGGATCCTTTCTTTGCGGCACCAACGCTCTCGATCATCTGCGATGTTCTCGAACCGACAACGGGCGAGCCTTATAATCGCGACCCACGTGGCATGGCCAAGAAAGCCGAGGCTTATGCCGCGTCTCTCGGAATTGGCGATACTGTTTACTTTGGGCCGGAAGCCGAATTCTTCGTTTTCGATGACGTTCGCTTCAAGGCCGATCCTTATAACACGGGTTTTACCCTTGATTCGACAGAACTCCCATCAAATACAGATACCGCTTATGAAGGGGGCAATCTCGGCCATCGCATACGCACGAAAGCCGGGTATTTCCCCGTACCGCCGCAAGACTCGGCCCAAGATATGCGCAGCGAAATGCTCGCCGCGATGGCATCGATGGGCGCCAAGGTCGAGAAACATCACCATGAAGTAGCGGCGGCACAGCATGAGCTGGGCTTGAAGTTCGGCCCGCTCACGACGATGGCCGACCATCTTCAAATCTATAAATACTGCATCCAACAAGTTGCGCAAAGCTACGGCAAAACGGCGACTTTTATGCCAAAGCCAGTGTACGGCGATAACGGCTCGGGGATGCACGTCCATCAATCGATCTGGAAAGACGGTAAGCCGGTTTTCGCGGGCAACAAATACGCCGATTTGAGCGAGGCTTGCCTCTATTACATCGGCGGAATCATCCGCCATGCGCGCACGCTCAATGCCTTCACAAATCCTTCGACGAATTCTTACAAGCGCCTCGTGCCAGGTTTCGAAGCGCCGGTTCTGCTCGCTTATTCGGCGCGTAACCGCTCCGCATCATGCCGCATTCCTTACACCTCAAATCCAAAGGCAAAGCGGGTCGAGGTCCGGTTCCCCGATCCGATGGCAAATCCCTACCTCGCTTTTTCGGCGATGCTGATGGCTGGGCTTGATGGAATCGTGAACAAAATCGATCCCGGCCAAGCGATGGATAAGGACCTCTATGATCTTCCGCCAAAAGAGGTGAAAAAAATCCCGACTGTTTGCGGATCGCTGCGGGAAGCTCTCCTCCATCTCGAGAAGGACCGTACTTTCCTCAAATCCGGCGGCGTTTTCGACGATGATTTCATCGAAAGCTACATCGACCTTAAGATGGAAGAGGTGCTGCGTTTCGAAATGACTCCACACCCGGTTGAGTTCGATATGTATTATTCGCTGTAAGTGATCCTTGAAGAAACCCTGGCGCGGAGCAAAACTTTTTTCGCGCCGGGTCGAGAGCCGTTTTTCGCGGAACACGGGGCGGGGGTATTTTCGCTCTTTGAGCGGCGTGATGCCTCAGTGCTTGGGCCCAGGGATCTGTCGTCATCCCGTAGCATACACTTGCTTCGAGCCTTAGGCCTTCCACATATAGACTTGGAAAACATATCGGCGGCGTTCAAAACGTGACGCGTTCGTGGCATAAGCGCAGGTGATTCGAAAGGGGAGAGCAAGCAGGCGTGGCAAGAGGTGGCGATCTCTTTGGTAGTGTTGCCCCTAAGGATGCGGCGTCTCGGCGAGGAGCAAAACGCCAAATTACATCGCGGAGAGAGCGACCGGAGCCTACGACGAGGCTAAAACAATTGGAAGCGCCCAGCGATTCCGCCTATACCGCAGCTTCCATTGAAGTGCTCGAGGGATTGGAACCGGTCCGCCGCCGCCCGGGCATGTATATTGGGGGCACCGATGAGGCGGCCCTCCATCATCTGTTTGCCGAAGTACTCGATAACGCCATGGACGAGGCGATCGCCGGGCATGCCTCGTTCATTGACGTACGGCTTGAAGAGTCAGGCTTTTTGAGCGTCACCGACAACGGGCGCGGCATTCCAATAGACCCTCATCCAAAATTTCCAAAAAAATCAGCGCTCGAAATCATCATGACAACGCTCCATGCCGGCGGCAAATTCGGGCAGAAAGCCTATAAGACTTCAGGCGGCTTGCACGGGGTCGGCGTCTCCGTCGTCAATGCTCTCTCGGAGCGTTTGGAAGTCGAGGTCGCACGCGGCCAGCTGCTCTATCGCCAGATCTTTGAGCGCGGTCACCCGAAAACTGCGCTCGAAAAGATGGGCAAAGTGCAGAACCGACGCGGTACGACGGTTCGCTTCAAACCGGATGAAAAAATTTTTGGCCAGAGCGCTCATTTCAAGCCCGCGCGCCTCTTCAAGATGGCCCGCAGCAAAGCCTATCTATTCGGCGGCGTCGAAATCCGCTGGCATTGCGCGCCCGAATGGCTTGATCCGGAGAGCCTCATACCGGCGGAAGCGGTTTTCCATTTTCCAGAAGGCCTCAAGGACTTCCTTCTCGCCGATATCGAAGGCAAGGAGCTGATCACGGACCAGCTTTTCATTGGTAAGATTCAAACGGCGGATGGTCATGGATCGCTCGAATGGGCCGTCGCATGGCTAGCGTTCGATGACGGCTTTGTTCATTCCTACTGCAATACCATCCCGACCCCTGATGGCGGGACTCACGAGGCTGGACTGCGCGCCGCTTTGACGCGCGCGCTGAAAGACCATGCCGAGCGAAGCGGCCAGGCGAAACGCGCTGCCTGCGTCAATAGCGATGATGTCATGGCGGCGTGCGCGGGATTGATTTCAATTTTTCTTCGAGAGCCAGAATTTCAAGGCCAGAACAAAAATCGGCTGTTGACCAGCGAAGCCACGCGCATCGTCGAAGGCGCGCTCCGCGATGCCTTCGATCATTGGCTGGCGGATTCGCCTTCTCATGCGGCAAAGCTCCTCGATTGGACTATCGAGCACGCCGAGGAAAGAGCGCGCCGCCGCGCCGAGAGAGACGTAGCCCGGAAATCGGCAACGCGAAAGCTTCGCCTACCCGGAAAACTCGCGGATTGCTCGGCCAATTCTTCGCAAGGGTCTGAGCTTTTCATCGTTGAAGGCGATTCCGCCGGTGGGTCCGCGAAACAGGCGCGCGATCGCGCCACGCAGGCCGTGCTGCCGCTGCGTGGCAAGATCCTCAATGTCGCGAGCGCCACCCGCGATAAGTTTGCGAATAATCAGCAGTTGAGCGACCTCATTCAGGCGCTCGGGTGCGGAACAGGCGCCCAATACCGCGAGCAAGATCTGCGCTACGAGAAGATCATCATCATGACGGACGCCGATGTCGACGGCGAACACATTGCGTCTTTGCTGATTACTTTTTTCTTCCGGGAAATGCCGAAGCTGGTTGAAGCGGGCCACCTCTACTTGGCGGCTCCACCCCTCTATCGGTTGACACAGGGCGCGAAGCATTTTTACGCCCGCGATGACGCCCACCGGGACACATTGATGGCGACCGAATTATCCGGACCAAGCAAAGTCGAGATCAGCCGTTTCAAGGGCTTAGGCGAGATGCTCCCTGCTCAGCTTAAGGAGACGACAATGGATCCCAGCCGCCGCAATTTGCTGCGGGTCGTTGTTCTCGATGAAGATCGGCAAAGCACGGCCCAATCGGTCGAACAATTGATGGGAAACCGGCCCGAGGCTCGCTTCGCCTTTATCCAAGAGCGTGCCACCTTTGCATCTGCGGCCGGGCTAGTCACGGTTTAGGCAAGAAGAAGATGAACTGAACAACCGTCGCAATTTCTTTCGGCCAAAAGGCCGACCGCGAAGGTGGCCGGCGGCAAATGGCGTTTCGAGGAGGCCACTCCCATAACCATTTGCGCGCCAGCCAACCCTACGGACCCAGGAGATGCGGCGGACCCGAGCAACCCGTAGGGTATCCACAGTTACCACCGGATACGCATACGATACGCACGGCAACAAGCAAGCCTTCTTTGGAGGAGCTGCTTCGCGCCGACAGATAAATATCACGTCCGGCGAGTTTAATTAAGCCGTAAACTCAAGAAAAAGCAACCGGCTTTACAACGCGCGGAGGGCCGTCCTTTTTGGCCGGCAAATCCGGGCTCTTATGCTTCGCCAAGGTGCAGACGGATGGTTTCAAGGAATTTTACGATCGAGATCGGTTTTGAAAGGTAGGCCTCGCACCCTCCCTGCCGGATTTTTTCTTCATCCCCTTTCATGGCAAAGGCTGTCACCGCGATGACCGGGATATGGCGCAGCGCCTCATCCTCCTTCAGCCATTTGGTGACTTCGAGCCCCGAGACCTCGGGGAGTTGAATATCCATAAGAATGAGATCGGGGTTATGTAATCTCGCGAGATCCATGACCTCGAGGCCATTACGTGTCTGAAATATTTTGTACCCATGCGCTTCCAAGAGGTCGTTGAATAGTTTCATATTTAACTCATTATCCTCTACGATGAGAATGCGCTTTTGCATGAATTCAACCCATTGATCCGCCGACGGCGAAAAATTCGAACATAACCGCCATTAGAGGATTAAAATTGGCGAAGGGAACTTGATTTTGGTGCAACATCGCAAATTTGGCGGAAGTGGAAGTAAGCTGGCCAAGCTCACCCGGGCCGACGCCGAAGCCATTGCCGTTGAGGTTTTGCACTTTCTCGCTGCCGAAAAATCGCGGCTTGACCGTTTTTTGGAGCTATCTGGCGTTACCGTCGGCGAATTGCGGAAAGCGGCCGCCGAGCCCTTCTTCTTGGCCGGCCTTCTCGACCATCTTAGCAGTGATGAGGATCTTCTGCTGTCTTTCGCGGCGCATGCCGGCCGGAAAGCTGAAACGATTGCTGAAGCCTGCCGCACCTTATCGGTATGGCAGAGTTCACTCGACCGGGAAGGGCGCGGTATTGAAAGCAAGGCTCATCGGTAAGGGAGCCGGTTCCCTCTTAAGGAGCACCATGACCCCCCTCCAATCCCACCAGGGCGGGAAGGAAACCCAGGAGCAGTCGAACGGCGCATGTGGGCCGCAGGCGGGCAAGCTCGCCCTGACGATGCGGCCGCGCCGCAACCGCAAGGCGGAGTGGACGCGCCGGCTCGTTCGGGAGACAGCGCTCACCATCGACGACTTGATCTGGCCGGTTTTCCTCCGAGAGGGAAAAGAGACTCGTGAAGCCGTCGCGTCGATGCCGGGCGTCGAACGCGTTTCCGTCAGTGCCGCCGTGGATCTCGCGGCGGAAGCAGCGGGGCTCGGCATACCGGCGCTCGCGCTCTTCCCCTTCACCGAGCAAAAGCTGCGCAACTCACGCGCAAGTGAGGCGCTCAACCCCGAAAATCTCGTTTGCCAGGCCTGCCGGGCGATAAAAGCCACTGTGCCCGGCCTTGGCCTCATCACCGACGTTGCGCTCGATCCCTATACGGATCACGGCCATGATGGCATCTTGAGGGGCGACCAGATCGCCAACGACGAAACCGTAGCTGTACTTGCCAAGCAGGCCTTGAACCAGGCGCGCGCCGGTGCCGACGTCATCGCTCCTTCGGATATGATGGACGGCCGGGTCGGCGCGATCCGCCGGGTGCTCGATTCGGAAAATTTTGAGGACGTGCAGATTTTGTCTTACGCGGCGAAATACGCATCTTCCTTCTACGGACCCTTTCGCGATGCCATCGGCACCAGCGCGACTCTGATTGGTGATAAGCGGACCTACCAGATGGATCCCGCCAATTCCAACGAGGCGCTGCGCGAGGTAGCCCTCGATGTCGAGGAGGGCGCCGACATTGTCATGGTGAAACCGGGGCTTCCCTACCTCGATATCATTTATCGCGTGAAAAATACCTTTGGCCTGCCAACCTTCGCTTACCAAGTCTCCGGCGAATACGCGATGATCATGGCGGCGGCGGAACGCGGCTTTATCGACGGCGATCGGGCGATGCTTGAGAGCTTGCTCGCGCTCAAACGTGCCGGCGCCGACGCGATCTTGACGTATTTCGCGCCCCAGGTAGCGAGAAAACTTAAATGAGCAGTGATTTCCTGTGAATTTCGAGGTTATGATAACAACTCACCTTCTCGGGCGATTTGCTGCCTCCAGCCAAAAGGGCAGAAAGTGCTCGTCCCGTCAGCGCTGCATAGTTCTTGCCAAATGAACGAAGAACCCCTTAGGCGGGACTAAATAGCATAGCTGGCTGGGCAGACTTAGCGGCGCCTTCAGCAAGGGAAAGCTCCCTTCGCCGCATATCTAAATTCTCGGAAAACCGGCGGAGCTATCCCCCGCCGGTTTGCATGCTTAGATCACGTAAGATTTCAGCGGCGGGAAACCATTGAAGCCGACCGACGAATAGGTCGTCGTATAGGCGCCGGTTCCCTCGATCAGCACTTTGGAGCCGATTTCGAGCGCGATGGGGAGCAGATAAGGCTCCTTCTCGTACAGCACATCCACGGAGTCGCAGCTTGGCCCGGCGATAATGCAAGGCTCCGTCGCTCCACCATCGTAGGCAGTGCGAATGGGATACCGGATCATTTCATCCATAGTCTCCGCAAGGCCGTTGAACTTGCCGATATCAAGATAGACCCACTTTACTTTATCGCTGCCCGATTTTTTCGAGATCAATACAACTTCCGCCTCGATCACACCCGCGTTCCCGACCATGCCGCGCCCAGGTTCGATGATTGTCTCCGGGATATGGTTGCCAAAATGCCGTCGCAACGAGTCAAAGATCGTTTGCGCATAGGTCTTCACCGCTGGCACTTTCCTGAGGTATTTGGTCGGAAATCCACCGCCAAGGTTGACCATCTGCAGATTGATCCCGCGCTCCGCCATGTCACGGAAGATGGCTGCGGCCGCCTTCAATGCGCTGTCCCACATGCGGGGATTGCGCTGCTGTGAGCCGACATGGAACGAAAGGCCAAAGGCGGTGAGCCCAAGACGGTGGGCATGCTCTAGCACGCGTGGCGCGATCTCCGGCGCGCAGCCAAATTTGCGCGAGAGCGGCCATTCGGCACCGCTTCCATCGCATAAAATGCGGCAGAAGACTTTCGACCCCGGCGCGGCGCGCGCGATTTTCTCGACCTCCGCTTCGCAATCAACGGCAAATAGGCGCACGCCGAGTGCGAAAGCGCGCTCAATATCGCGCTCTTTTTTGATCGTATTGCCGTAACTTATCCGGTCGGCGCTCGCGCCAGTTGACAGCACCTGCTCGATCTCCGCGACCGAGGCGGTATCGAAACAAGAGCCAAGGCTCGCCAGCAAGTCCAGCACTCGCGGGTCGGGGTTGGCTTTCACCGCGTAAAAGACGCGTGTGTCGGGCAGGGCCTTGGCGAAAGCCAAATAATTGTCACGCACGACATCGAGGTCCAGCACCAGGCATGGACCATCCTCGCGGCGATTGCGAAGAAATTGGAGAATACGATCGGTCATCGCGGCATCCCTTCGAAGGGCGCGCTGTGCGCGCCGGAGCGAAACAAGCTTCAAGGTGAAGGCGATGTCAGGCCCGCGTCGCGCGTTGGAAGCGCGGCCGCTTGCTGCCATGCCATTCGCGACCGTGGCCCCTTACGAGGCAAATGCCTCTAAGGCTCCGGTCAGATGCTGCGCCGTTGGACAACCCTAGTTTGGACAGGTGGATTTCACCGTCCGAACCAGCGATGGCCATCGTTTGGATTGGGATTGCTCCCGTTCCGCACGCCCGGCAAGAAAGACTAGCCTCTTCGGTACGCCAGCTTTGGAGGCTGGCAGAGACGAAAAAGCCCGGTCCGTCGTTGCTTTAAGTCGCGTCCCCCGTTTGGCGGGGTTCGCCGGTTCGCCTCCGGCTGCTGATCCTTATCCAGCGGTTAACCGGCCTCTTGTCCGGATCCCCGCCAACCAGCACACGACCACAGGCACGTGCGAATTTGGGCACGCTGAGAATTATGCGATTCGCGCCGTATTACAAGTGCTAATTTTTCGGAAGGTGCAAAATCGCACGCGGGCTCTGCCCAATCTTACTTGTATTTAACTTCCGCGTTCGCTTAACACGTTCCTTAAACGCTCGACAACAAAGCGGCGATGCTTGCGGGCTGCTGAAAAGCCCGGTAACCCGTCCATTATCCGGATGCTAGCAATAGCTCTGCCTACCACCGCGTGCCGAAATCCTTATGTTTGATCTTCATCGCCGCACCTTGATTACCCATCTCATGGCCGCAAGCGCCGCCCTATTTATCCCGGGGAGGTCCCCAAAAGGGCAAATTGGCAAGCCGCCTCAGACGCCACCAAAGTTTAGTTTCGACGAGGTTCGCCGCCGGGCCCGTGAGCTTGCCGCCGCTCCTTTCGACGCGGCATCCGCTCAACTTCCCGAAGCGCTGAACAAATTGGATTTTGATGCTTGGCGCGATATTCGGTTTCGGCCTGAGAAAGCGTTTCTTTCAGCGAACGGCAGCAAATTTCAGCTACAGCTCTTTCACCTTGGGCATCTTTACCGCCGCCCGGTTATCGTCAACACCATTCGCGATGGGATCGCCGCGCCAATTCCCTATTCCGCCGACCTTTTCAATTATGGACGCACCAAGATTGATAAGCCACTTCCAATCAATCTTGGCTTTGCCGGTTTCCGGCTGCATTATCCCCTCAATAGCCCGAGAATTTTCGACGAAGTCATCACATTCCTTGGAGCTAGCTACTTCCGCTTTCTGGGACGCAACCAGCACTATGGGATGTCGGCCCGGGCGCTCGCGGTCGAGGCTGGCACAACAAATGAAGAATTTCCTTTTTTTCGGGAGTTTTGGATCGAAACCCCAGAACCTGGGGCAGACCAGGCCACGGTATACGGGCTTCTCGATGGTCCATCGGCGACCGGCGCTTACCGCTTCGATGTTTACCCTGGCGCCGAAACCGCGATAGAAATCTCGGTTGACCTCTTCCCTCGTAAAGCCAACGTCAAATTCGGCCTCGCCCCATTGACCTCAATGTTTTTTATCGGCGAGGATGATCACAGGTATAACGACGATTTTCGCGTCGAACTTCATGACTCAGATGGATTGCTCCTCCACTCCGGCACAGGCGAATGGATCTGGCGGCCGCTCCGTAACCCCGTAATGCCGGAGCTCTCGGCTTTTCTGGATGTGGATCTTCGCGGTTTCGGACTACTCCAGCGCGACCGCAATTTCGACCATTATCAAGACCTTGATCTCGCCTATGAAGCGCGGCCAAGCCTTTGGGTGGAGCCGAGGGGAAGCTGGGGAGAAGGGCGGGTCGAGCTTTTCGAGCTTCCGACTGGGCATGAGACAAACGACAATATCGTTGCCTCGTTCGTGCCCAAGGCTCCGCTAGAGCCAGGGAGGGTTTTCACCTATGCCTACCGCGTGTCAGCCGGGCTCGACTTTAGCCAACTCTCCCCCAACGGGCGGGTGCTCAACACTTACCAGACGATCGCCGCCGCCCTTGGCTCCGTTGAGCCTCCGGCCGCCGGTTCGCGCCGCTTTATCATCGATTTCGTCGGCGGCGATCTTCCCTATTATCTCGCCGACCCGGATACGGTCGAAGTCGTTGCTTCGGCAAGCCAAGGCCACATCACCCGCTCCTTTGTCGTCCCTAACTTACACACGAGAGGGTACCGAGCGATCCTCGACCTTCAGCTCGACTCTGGGCAGGCCGCTGATCTGCGCGCCTTCCTTCGCGCCGGCGCGCGGACCCTCACGGAGACCTGGACGTTTCCGTGGCGTCCCGGTTAAACTCGCGAATTTTCTTGTGCTCTCAACGAGAACGGCGCCCGCCTCGCTCTTCTTCGGACACAGCCTCTGTTGGCCTCCTTGCCTTCTTCGACAAGCTCCCACACGCTGGCTGCCCATTTTTCTGAGCTCGACGTAGCCCTCATGCCCCAGCTGTTCTCGACGGGTTTCGCCGCCCCCATGCGTCCGGCCTCCTCGACAGTCATCTTGCCGCGCTCTGGTTCGCGCTCGTGATCACCTGCCATGTTAACCTCGTGAAGTTAGAGCTGCCTGACGAGACGATTGCTACGGTACCCAGGCACTCCTAAGATGTTCAGCATAGAATCTAAAATATTCGTGAGGAGAGCTTGGCATGATATTCTGTACTTTCCATTTTCTAACGTGGATTAAACCGCGCATAAAGCTGAACATTAGCTTTTGTTATTTCAATAAGTATGAAGATTAACTAAAGGCTGGTTTAGACTTTTACGACATACTATGGCGCCAAGCGCTCAGAACAGCGGCCGCGTTCGCAGCCTTGCAAGGTCAAAGCGATCAATATCCCGCAAGAGGTCAATGAAGACCGAGGCCGCGTGGTCGGCGCAAGCCTTTCCTTTGCCCGCGGAAGCGGCGGCCGCATTCCCCATCGCGCCGGCACAAGAGAGGTCCTGGGCCATCCAACCAAAGCCGGTCGGCCTGCCCGCACGGAGCCGTTGAAATTCATGCTCCATATCCACGCTTGCGGAGGCGAAGTCGCCGGCTGCTTCCTTGCGCACGAGATCCGGCCGGAAGTAAAGCATGAGCGAGGTTTCGATTTCGCCCGCATGGATGCCATGGATTTGCTCTGGCTCGGAGAACAGGCCAGGGGGTACGCCAAAGCGCCGCCAAGAGGCGAGCACCGTAAGCATGCCAAGCCGAGCGCGAAGATCGTGGGCAATAATGCTGAGCAGAGGCGAATTTCCGCCGTGGGAATTCAACAAAACAAGCTTGCGGCAGCCACTTTGGTGCGTACTCTCGCAAATGCTTGTCCAAGCTTCAATGAGCGCGGTGGCCGCTATGGTGAGCGTGCCGGGAAAATCCATGTGCTCGACGGAGAGCCCGCAATTCTGTACAGGGAGAAAAAGAACAAAAAGCTCGCGCGGCAGATGCTCAACGGCCTTTGCAATATGGCCTTCCATGATGAAGGTGTCGGTGCCAAGGGGCAGATGCGGTCCATGCTGCTCGGTTGCCGCGAGTGGCAGGACAGCGATGGCCCGTGCCATATCGGCGTCTTTGAAGTCGGCCGAAGTCATTTCGGCCCAGAAGCGTGTCTGCGGCATTGCGGCCTTTGTAAAAAAAAGCTTCTTTATCGCGCCAAAACCGAACGCTGGTCCGATTTAAGACCGGCGTTCTCGCTGACTCAAGAATAAGTGTAAAGCGACCAGGCCCCAAATTCCTAGCTGTAGGACTAAACGGACGGCCTTACTTCTATAATCTTCTCCCATATTCTTCGCACACTATTGCTTGCGCCGTCCATTGAATCCATTCGTTGTTTCAGCGGCCTCGCCGCTCTGATGAATTCTGGATGCTCAAGTATCCTACAAACCGCTTTCTGTATATTTCTCGCGTTCCATTTCCTCATGGGAATGCGAATACCCGCGCCTTGTGGTTCGATGTTGTAAGGATTAAGAAATTGCTCGGTCTGCGCTGCTACGTCCACTACTCGCGTGCCGCAATAAATCGCCGTCTGGAGCGTGCCTTGCCCTCCATGGCAGATCACTATATCGGCCATATGCAATATGAAGGCTATTTGCGGCGTGAAGAGACCAAGGCCGCGATCCTGAAGCTCGCCAAGGACGGCGTGCCCATCAAACAAATTGCCCGGCAACTCAGCCGCCAGTGTAATCGCGATAACGGCTTCCATTCAGTCCCCCGTGGTGGCGCGGGCGAGTGCGCCACTCCAAATTGGATGCTTTTAGTTCGCTCGTCGGCCAGCGGCGGGGCAATTTATCGGCGGCTTTCATAAATCGTGTAAAATTCCTTCCTGGCATCAAGAGCTCGCGAGGTGGCTTCTGTCCCCCAGCTTCGGCATGGGGGCCGCCTGCTTGCCTTCAGCCCGATGGCTGGTGAAGCCATGGGCGGGCCAAGCATGGGCGGCCCAAGCAAGGCGGCGCGCTATGAGAAAGTCGAGGGACGCATGGG
>Ga0187783_10000507_pt1 | contig 28788 bp, 24 predicted proteins | sample 1015_SJ02_MP02_2_FD_132471 | JGI IMG/M metagenome (GOLD analysis project Ga0187783, IMG submission 132471) | Tropical peat soil microbial communities from peatlands in Department of Meta, Colombia - 1015_SJ02_MP02_20_MG | ecosystem: Environmental > Terrestrial > Soil > Wetlands > Peat | place... | reverse complement strand
GGGATCGACGCGCACAAATTCGTCGAAGATTTCTTGATGGAATTCCGCAGCGATTCCCGAGCCCGTGTCCGTCACCGTCAGCAGAATGCTGTTGGGGCGCTGCTCGCCTCCCAGGCGGCGGTCCTCGGCCGGCGCCGACTCGGTCTCGGCCACGCGCCGCTCCCAAAAGTGCAGCTGCACGGTCAAACTGATGGTCCCTCCGCTGGGGGTGTGCTTCAGCGCGTTATCGAGCAGGTTGACAATGCACTGTTGCACCTTCTGGTAGTCGAACTGGAACACCGGCAAACGCGGGGGAATGCGCAAATCGAGGCGTACCTCGGCGCGCTGAAACGCGTCCTTCCACCGCGTGGCGACATCATTCACGCAGTCGCGAATATCGTTCTCATGCAACTGGAGCGCAAGCTTACCGCTTTCCAGGGCGGAATAGTTCAAAAACATGGACACCAGGCGGACTAAGCGGTCACAGCTCTCTTTCGATTCCCGCAGAATATCGACCTGGCGTTCTCGGAGCTTCCCCAAAGATCCCGAAAGCAACAAATCGTAATAGCCCTTCATCACAGCAAGTGGCGTTTTCAATTCGTGTGCGGCCGAGGCCAGCAAGACCGTTTTCTGACGGTTCGCTTCCTGAAGACGCAAGTAGGCGGCGAGAAGATTTCGATAGGTGATCTCCCGCTCCTCAATCAGCTCCTCGACCGTGCGGCGCATTTCCGCTTCCTCGGCGGCAGGCTCGCCGGGAGTCGGTTCGATGTAGACGGTGAGCCAATCGGGCTCCGGAAGCCAGCGGATGCGCGCCCGGAAAGCGCCCTCGGTCGTGGGAACGGGCAGATGCACCTCTTGCTCACCACTCTCCAGTTTGCCCAGGACTTGCTTGCGATTGGCAAGCAGAATGTCGCTGAACAAATCCGGCGCCGAGTTGCTTTCGAATTTCGAGGAGCCGAGCGCGTCGTGTGCATGCAGATTGGCGAAAAGTACCTGGCCCCGCCGGTCCGCCACGAGCAGAGGCCGATCAATGGCGTCCAGCAGACTGGCGACCACCTGAAGCGTGGCCGAACCGACGGTCTGCTTCTCAACTGCCGCAGTTTTGGACAACCCACCCTCCGCCACGGGCACCTGACCGCGAGGCTGATTCCGGTGCTGCCGACATCACCCGGGGGATTCGCTTGGAGGTGTATGCTCGCAAAAGGCCGCAATTTGTGTCAATGGCAAATGAGTCCCAAGATTGCACAATCTCGGAAAGGAATTGCCGCCCCTTTGCCCATTTCCATGCGCACTGGCAGGGTCTGGGACCGGACGAGTAACCATAACCCGTTGATTTCATTATGCCTAATCTAAACTCTCTCGAGGGTGCGGAACGTGCATGAGAATAGCGTCTGTCAATTAGTACTAAAACTTTGGTACCGATGACCCCGAGACAAGAATCGGTTCAAACCCGTTTCGGTCAACAGCCCTTGACGGACGAGCGCAGGCGGTTTCAACGAATCCACTTGCAAGTGCCGCTGTTTATCCGCGGCAGGGACGCCTACGGCGAGCAGTTCGTCGATCTCGCCAAGACTCTGGACGTTAGCGGCCTGGGCGCGTTCATCACCAGCCCGCGGCCCCTGCCCATCGGCGGGTTCGTCACCCTGACAATCCCCGCGCCCTCGATTACATCCTCGGCCCTGGTTCCGGCGGGAATGCCGCCCATTCAGGCAAGGGTGAAACGCCAGCAAGAAGCGGGTGATATCCACTTGGTTGGAGTCGAATTCCTCAAGCCCATTGCCTGATTCTGAGCCTCGCCCACCCCGTCCGACCCCGGCGTCGAGCCCTAAAGTGGAACAGGTTTTCACTTCTGGCCGCGCTCGTTCGGCCTCCTTTCGCCGGCTTGGCGCGATTGCCGCTAACCGGCAGCCCGACAGCCAGTTACAGTGCGGTCTCAAGATGTGCTGGCCACAGGGAGTTGGCAGGAATGGGCCCGTCCGTGCTATAAGGGGTTTGCCCCCGCAGATGCCTCTTTTGGTTTCAAGGTAGGTAGGCTCGGAACCCATTAAATGCCCCAGCCCGGCGAGGTTTTTCAGCCGAAACCATCGGCGGAAGATTCGTTTCTCGATTTGCTCGTAGAGACCCTGGAGGGCCTCGAGGAGGGCGCGCGCGCGCAATTCCTGCAGCAATTCTTCCGCACGCTTGCGCAGATCGATTTGACCGAGGCGCAAAGCAGCGACTACTGGAGGAAGATTCTGGACCGCCGCAGGGAGCTGGCCTCCAGCATCGGGAGAAATATCTCGCTTCGGACGGCCATGGTGGACGTTCTTTCTTCGACCAGCTCGCTCCGCGTTCCGGTCCTGGTCGAATACGACGACTTCAAGAAGCTGCAGATCAACGCGGCGACCGACGCCCTGACGGGGCTGTACAATCGCCGTCTGTTTGACGAATATCTCGACAAGGAACTCAATCGCGCCAAGCGCTACGGCCAGCAACTGGCGGTCGTAATCCTGGATCTCCACAAATTGAAAGAGGTGAACGACCGCTTCGGGCATCTGCAAGGAGATCACGTTCTGCAGATCGCCGCCACGACGCTTCGCACGACCTTGCGCGCTTCCGACTTCGCTTTTCGGATTGGCGGAGATGAGTTCGCTTTGTTGTTGCCGCAGGCCGACACCGAACAGGCCGTCACGCTTTGCCGCCGCGTCAGGTCTGAATACGAAAGCCAGCTTCGCCCGCTGAAGATGGACGTCGGTGTGACGCTGGACTTCGGCGTTGCCGTGCATCCCCACGATGGAGATCAAAAAGGCGGATTGCTGAGCGTCGCAGACCAGCGTCTCTACGCACTCAAGCACTCCACCCGCACCCCGCCCCGCGCAGCTAAGATCGAAGCGGAGCCCTTGCCCGAAGCCGCGCCGACTCCGCCAGCCCCGCCGGTCTCTCCGCCACCGCCCGCGCCGGGCCCTACCATTGTTCGCGAAGCACACGCCGAGCGGCGCAAGTGGGAGCGTGTCTCGCTCGTGGGAACGAAGGCACACGCTGTGTTCGCCGAGGGCCAAAGAACCGCAAAAGTGATCGATCTCAGCTACGGCGGCGTGGCGCTTGCGCTTGAGGCCGAGGACGATCTACCCGAGCAATTCAACGCCGTGTTGCATGTGCCCATTCTGCCGCCGGTCCGTGTCCTACTTCGCAAGGTATCCTCGCACCGCACCGACGCTGGCCGCTTTCGTCTGGGATGTTCGTTCATTTCTTAGAAGCGATCGAATGAGGGCTCGGGCCGCAGGGTTTTCCACAGCTGTGGAATTCAAGCCTGTTTTTCTCACCGCGTGGGCTAGCGCGGCGAGCCGACGCGGCGTTAATATGCCAGATGCGTGGCCCACCCGTTCATCCGGAACTACGATGGCGCAGACGATTTCGTTGCCGAAACCTGCTTCTTCCAATAGTGGCTTTGAAGTGTGGATGGATCGTGTTCTGGAGCGAGCCGCCGAAGCGGGGCGCGACTGGAATGCCGACGATGTGCACGACTTGCGTGTCGCACTCAGGCGCTGCCGCACCATGGCCGAGGCGCTGAACGAGGTGAATCCCAGTCCCGGTTGGCGGAAGCTCAAGAAGTCTACCCGTGAGCTGTTTCACGCTTTGGGTGAACTGCGGGACGTCCAAGTCGAGCAAGGCTGGCTGAAAAAACTGGCACCCTCGGGCGATCCGGTCCGCAGGCACATGCTCACCTTGCTGGCTGGGCAGGAGAAGGTGTGTCGCGCCAAAGCCGAACGCGCTCTCAACGCCTTTGATCGGAAAGGTTGGAAGAAGCTCACACGCAAGCTCGCACCGAAAGCGCAATTCTTCCCTCCCGAGAGCGTGGTTTTTCAGCGCCTGGCGCTGGCCCGGCTGAACCAGGCTGCCGAGCTGTTTCAAAAGGCGCGCAGGAGTCGGAGCACCGTTGCCTGGCACCGGCTGCGGATCGGCGTCAAGAGTTTCCGCTATATCGTCGAGAATTTCTTGCCGCAGCGTTGCGAAGCCTGGTGCGACGATCTCCGGCGCATGCAGGACCTGCTCGGCGACGTGCACGATATGGACGTGCTGCGCGCGAAAGTCCGCCACCTTTCTGTGCGGCTGCGGCCCTCGTTCGTGGCCCAGTGGAACGAGCGGATTGACACGAGGAGAAAGGCCTGCCTCGAGGCGTTTCTGCAATTGAGCGCCGGACCAAGCTCACCGTGGTTGACTTGGCGCGCCGGATTTCAGTGGGGTCACGCGCTCGTGGCGGCCTCGGTTCCCGAGCGCCGAACCGCCTGACGGGATCGTTCAGAAAACCGTTCGGCTAGTGTCCGAGATCGCGCAGCATTTTCGGGCTTACCAGCCAGCGAAGCTCCCACCGGCCATGACCGCCTTCCTGTTCGAAGCAGGCTACGCCCGCTTTCTTTAAAACGGTGAAGGCGCCGCGCGCCCCCGCGAGAAGTGAGATGAGAAGATCAAGGTGCGGGGCGTGGCCGCAGCACATCACTTCCTTTGCCCGCAGGCGCGAAATCTCGCCCAGAATGGTCGCCGGATTGTCGGTAGGCTTCAGGGCCTCGCTCACGCGGATCTTTTCGGGCGAATACCCCAGTGCCTCGGCGAAGATCTCAGCCGTTTGCGCCGCGCGAACGTACGGGCTGGTGATCAAGAGGTCCGGTTTGGCGCCCAGTGCCCGCAGGCCCAAAGCGGCCGACCGCGTTTTCTGCACTCCCCGGGCGGTCAGAGGTCGCTCGGCTTCCGGCGGGCACTTGGGGTCGCTGCGATTCATCGCGATGCCGTGACGAACCAGGTAAAGAATCATGCCTTAGGCCACCTTTTCCCGCCGCTGATCCCGCCGAAATTCCGCTTTGAGCTGAAATTCCTTCTCGAACAGATCGGCCTTGCGCCCGAGTCCGGCAAGGTCGAGCCGCGTGCCGTCGGTGGCGCCAATCAGAAAGATCGCGCGGCGGCCTGAAATCTGCACGTCCACACCGGAAATTCTCTGGGCGTGCTCCGATTCCAGTTTTTCGGCGATGCGCAGGAACGACGTCAGCAGCCGCAGTTGCCTTCTCCTCTCATTGTCGAGCGCCGCATAGGAGGCATGTCCGATCTGCGGTTCCGACTTGCAGTTGTGATAGCGCACCACCGCCGCAACCATCTCGCGCCTCCAGCCGTCGAGCCCGGGAATCTCGCCCCAGCGGATCAGGTATTCGCCATGTCGGTGGTGCGCCTTGCGATTCACAAAGTGGCCGACGTCGTGCAAAAGGGCGCCCATCTCCAGGATGAGGCGCATTTCTGCGCCCATTTCATGTAACGGACGCAGTTGATCGAAAAGCGAAAGCGCAAGCCGCGCGACTTGATCGGCATGCCGCGAATCCCCATCGTGGCGCCGCGCGAACCAGCGAACTCCCGCGAGCAGTCGTTCGGCGCGATCTCGTTGTTCGTCCGAAGCCGCTCGGCCGGAGTATTGCTCGGCCACCAGGTCGAGCAGCAGTCCTTCGCGCACGCCGACCCCCGGGACAAGCAGCGAGCGGAGTTCAAGCCACTCCGCGACCGTGTTGAGAATGATGGCGGCGATTCCCATGACTTCGGCCCGGTCTCGTCGCACCCGGAATACGCGCATGCGCGAGGCGATATCCAGACCGAGGATGCGCCACATTTGATCCCGTAGCAGTCGGGCGTTGATGGTCGGCGTGCCCGCTATCTGTGGGCCCGGTGCCAGACGCACCAAGGCTTCGGCATTGCCTCCGCAGGCAACCGCGATCGCGCGCGCGAGATTCGGAGGGGACGGTATAGTGCTGCGCAGCAGGGCCAACACGTGATGACGCAGACGCCGAGCGCGGTCCTCGTCAATCGCACCCTCGATGGAAAACGTCTCCATCACCCGGATGGTTCCGAGCGGCAGAGCAATGCGTCGCCGCAGCGAGCCGTGCTCGAAAAAATTCAGTTCCAAACTCCCGCCGCCCAAATCGAAGATCAGCCTCGGCTGGACCCGCTCGCCGAGCACCCAGCGTACGGCCGAGCAGACCAGCCGCGCCTCCTCGGCGCTGCTGATGACCTCAAGCTTGATTCCGCTCTTGCGCCGGATGCGTTCCATCAGCCGGCGGCTGTTGCGGACTTCCCGTGCTGCCGAGGTGGCCACGGCTCGGCACGCGCTCACATGATGGTGGTCCATCCGCTCGCGGAAATGGCGGAAGGCGCGGACCGCCCGGGCGATGGTCTCGTCATCGAGCAGGCGGCGCGTGAAGGCGTTGTGCCCGAGCCGCACCGCCACGCGTTCGCTTTCAAGAATCTGGATATGCTCGGGTGAAGTGGCCCGCGCGATGACGAGACGAATGGCGTTCGATCCCGCATCGATCGCACTCAGTTGGACGGGTGCGGCCACTCTTCAGCGCCAGAGGTGCGCGAGCGCGTGCGAAGGCTTGTACTGCGTGCTCCGGATGGCCAGGTGCGACGCGATCCGCGTTCTGAGCGCCCGGTTTACTTCCGACACGCTTGCCTCGCCATCAAGCTCGATAAAGCCGTGCCTGTTCGACAGATATTCGAATTCTTGTTTGATCAACAACTGGTAACGGATGAACGACTGGAACAGATCGTTCGAAAGCGACATGTCCCGGCCCGATTCCCAGTAACTGATCGTTTGTGATTTATTGAATTCGCGGTCAAAGGCCACCTCGGGCCGCACGTTCAACCAGAAGGTCAAATCGGGACGCAACGCCGTTTCGTAGATCCCGTGCAAATAGTCCCGGCTGATTCCCCTCACCGCAGCGCGCGCGATCAGCGTGAAGATATAGCGATCGGCCAGAACAATCAATCCCGAACGCAGAGCCGGCAGAATCCTCCGCTCCAGCTGATCGAAAAAGTCGGTGCTGTACATCAGCGCGAGCGTGAGTCGCGTCACCGCGTTCTCGGCCAGCAGCCCGTCGATATCCTCTCCCACTAGGTACGAACGGCGCAGCCCCATCGTTTCCACAGCGAAGCCTGCCGACTCCAGCCATTCCGTCAGAAGCGAAATCTGCGTCGAACGGCCCGATCCGTCCGCTCCCTCCACCACAATCAGGCTCCCGCTCAGCTCCTCGGGCCTGATTCCTGGTAAAGGCATTCCGTAGAAGCGCGCGGCCAGGTTGCCGTTTCCGTTCTTACTCTTTGTCGCGGACTTCGCTCGAGACCCGTTCGGCGAGAGAGCCAGCGCGGAGTTGGGAAGCGATCGCTTCATTTTTTCTTCGGGGCGAACCGCGCCAGATCGACACGTTCCCCTACCAGCCGTCGCATCAACGTCTGCAGTCGATTGACTCGCACGGTTCCATCCATCAGTACGAAACGGTCGGTTTCGATCATCTGATCGTAGTTGCTCAGGATTCGCTCTTGGAAAATACGGAAGCTCTCGGCGCGGTCGAGCGAAAGCCCCAGGTCCATTCCGGCTTCGTAATACTTCAGCTTGGGACGCCCGGCCACAATCCGGTTGACAGCCACGTCCAGCGGTGCGCGGAAATAGAAGGTGATGTCGGGTACGGGCGCGAAACTGTAGAGATTTCGTAGCCAGTGAGGCGAACATCCCCGGGCGGCGTCTCGCGCAAAGGCCGTGTAGACGTAGCGGTCGGCCAGCACCAGATAGCCGCCGTGCAGCAGCGGCAGGATCTGGCGCTCGCAGCGGTCGGCGAAGTCGGCGGCGTGCAGAAGGGAGAAGGTCGTTGGCGTCAGCATGCGCCGCTGCTTGCCGCGCCGTGTGGCCGACTTCACCAGGGGCGACGAATTCCACTCGGTGAAATGGATCCGGTAGCCGCCGATCTCCAGCCAGCGCTTCAGCAAGTAGAGCTGGGTGCTCTTGCCCGATCCGTCGATCCCCTCAACCACCACCAGCGCGCCCGGGTACTCCCCCCTTACCACAGACACTTTTTCCGCAACTGGCTGCCGCTCGGCTGTGAGAATCTCTGAGGTTACTGTCGCCATGGGGGAGCACACCTGGCCCACGGCTCCATAATACTTCGGAACCGTGAATCTGCGATGAAAAATACGGTACGACGAGCCTTCCGGTCTCCAAACGATGGACAGGCACGACAGGTAGTGCTACCTTCCTCTGTCGTGGAAACAGGCAACTCGGGCCGAGGTTCCAGTACCCCGAACCTCCTGGCCCCTGCAATTCTTGCCATGGTTCGCCGCGGCTTCAAAGGAATGCATCTGAATTTCGGAGGGTTGCGGCTGCCCGTTCGGAAGCCCGCCTGCTCCGAGCGAAATCGAGGGGTGTACATGTCCACAGCAGCGATCTCCTTTGCAGGTCTATTCCTGCTTTCATTGTCTTCTGCGGCAACCGTAGGAGCTGCCGGAGAGTTATCCCGCTCCGTGCCGGTCACCTTGCCGGAATCAACCGCAATCCATGTGACGTTGAATAATCCCGTTGGCAGCGACCGCAGCCAGCCCGGAGACCACTTCGAGGCTACGCTTTCTCAACCCGTTGTGGTCGGTGGCAGGACCGTCATTCCCGAAGGCGCCCAGGCTACGGGCGTTGTTGTCGATGCTCGGCGCTCGGGCAGACTGGTCGGTCATCCTCATCTCCAGATCGCGCTGGAAAGTGTCGAGGTGGGCGGCAACACCTATGAAATCCGTACGGCCACGGAGACGAGGATCGGCAAGCGCCACGGAAAGCACAACTTCGCGTTCATCGGCGGAGGAGTCGGCGGCGGCCTACTACTGGGAGCCCTTGCGGCCGGCGGCGGTGGCGCCCTGTTGGGAGGGCCCATTGGGGCCGGAGTCGGCACCGTGGCGGCCGTGGTCACCTGCCGGAGAGACATCCGCCTGCCCGCCGAGACCCAGGTCACCTTTGAGCTCGCCACGCCGGCTACGATCGACGTCGCCTATCTGGACGTCGCCGGCACAACGGGAAGGCCCCTGTACCTTCAAGAGAAATAACGGGTCGCCCGCCGTCCTTGCTGTCAACTGCCAGCCGGACCTCGCCCGAGCATCTGACCGATCGCGGGCAAGCGGGCGCACGCAGCGCCACAAGTTGCAAGCAGCCCGCCTCTATCGCGGCAAATTACATATATATAATAGGTCAGATTCGACTCGACACTCCTGCCGAGTAACAGCGTCCCAACTCGCTTAAACAAGTGGTGTCGATTACAGTTGAAATCTTTGTGTTTTTCGGCCCACGACTTCCTCGCCCGCGCGTGCGAGCAGGGCCAGCCAGCGGGCCTACGTCACGGCCAGGAGGGGAGTTTCGATGGCGACAAATTTCAGTAAGGAACTCATGGTCCCGCCGGGCAAGAAAGTGAAGCTTGCCGACTGGGATCCTGAGAATACGCTGGGCTGGCAAAAGGGTCACCGGATGAAAACCAGTCTCAACCGGGCGCTCGAGCGGCTCGACACGCTGCAGTATCTGCTCTACGCCGAGCATAAGCGCGCACTGCTGATCGTGCTGCAGGGGCGCGACGCTGCGGGAAAAGATGGCACGATTCGCCACGTAATGACCGGCTGTAACCCGCAAGGCTGCCACGTGACGTCGTTCAAGAAACCTTCGGTGGAAGAAACCTCCCATGACTATCTCTGGCGCATTCACCGTGCCGTCCCCGAGTACGGCGACATCGGCATCTTCAACCGATCCGCGTACGAGGATGTGCTCGTCGCGCGCGTGCACAGTCTGGTGCCCAAGGAGGTTTGGTCGCAACGCTACAACCAGATCAATGAATTTGAGGAGCTACTGAATGGAAATCACATCCAGATCATCAAGTTCTTCCTGCACATCAGCAAAAATGAGCAGAGGGACCGATTCCAGCAGCGCATCAACGACCCCGACCGGCGCTGGAAGATTTCTCAGGCGGATTTCGACGAGAGAAAATTCTGGGACGACTACACCCGCGCCTACGAGGACGCACTCACAAAGTGTAACGGGCCGCACGCGCCATGGTTCATCATTCCGTCCAACAAGAAGTGGTTTCGCGATCTCGCCGTATCCCACATCATTGTCGAGACGATGGAAGGGATGAACATGAAATTCCCGCCTCCTTCGATCGACGTGAAAAAACTGAAGTGGAAATGAGCTTTGTCGTTCGCCAACGCCGGAAAGCTTCCACCCACTGCGGAGACGAGAAGGTGCGAATCGGTCGGTTCGGCACAGCGGCTGGGTAAGGCGCGGCCGTTTAAGCGCTGAGAACGCGTGGTGTGAAGCGTAGGTTGCGGCTCTTGTTGGCTAGCCGGGGCGGGATCTGATTGACAGCGATCGGACTCATACGTTCGCGCCGGCGGCTTCGATCTTGCTCTGCCGCTTCGAAGTTCTCACCCGTGGCACCTTCTGCGCGCAAGACGACGGTCGCCTTGCGCGCCAATTCCACGCGGTTGTCTACGCCGAATTTGCTAAGCAGAGTGGAGATGTGAAATTTCACCGTTCGCACGGTGATGTTGAATTTGGCTGCGATTTCTTTATTGGCGCTATGGCGAACCACAGCGCGCAGAATTTCCGCCTGTCGCGGACTTAACGGGACTGGATTGGCCACGGCCATTCCGGCATTGAGCAGTTCCTTGGCTCTGGCTGTCACGCGGCCTGCCAGCGCTTTTTCTGCGGGAACAAGAATGGCATAGTCGCGCGGCTCACAACAACGAACCAAGCACTGCATGGCAAGCAGGCTGGCCATGCGTTCGATATCGGAGGTGAGGTCGGGTCCGTATCCCGCCTCAAATTGGGCGACGCCCGTCGATTTCTCGCAAAAAACCAGCGAGGTAGACCGCATCGACTCTTGCTTTTTGAAGCGGGTAATCAATTTCGGGAGTGCAGGTACTTTCTTCAATCTACACCTTCCCCTCTTTAAAGGATGAGTGGTCGATAGAATCTCTTCCTGCCGCTTCTGCGCTGATTCGGAACGGACTGAGCATCAGCACTCGTGCTAGGAAACCGCTCGGTGCTGGTGGAGCGGGCTGGGGAGTCGGCTCCTGGAGCCGACGCAACCGGACAAAAATCGCGCGCCTCGCGTTTTTTCCTCCGGCAGCTACCATGCCAACCGTGCAACGCGTTAAGCTTTGCGGGGCGAAGAACATGCGTAGACTCAGTAAACCGGTCAATACCATGTTCCATGTAGAAGTTTCCGACCGCCGGAAGTTTATTCGCAGGCGATCGGACATTGGTATGCTGATGATCAGAAAACGGGCTGTCGTTATAATCCAATCTTGTGGATCGTTTCTCTGAGGATTTCTTCAGGACCGATATGGAACTCTTAGTACGATCCGCGGTGCGTCTTGGGTGCGTTCTCTTTTTCGCAGCGAGCGCCGCCGCGCAGCTGGCCCCGATTAAGCCCCCGCCCTGGCCGCAAGTTCCTGCCGGCACCGGCAGCTGTTCGGTGGAGAAGTCCTGCGCCGAGCTGGCTCCTGCCATGATTCAAAGCGCGCTCGGCCGCTCTCCCCTGGAAGCGAACCTGCGTTATCTCACCGACACGATCGGAGGGCGGGTGACCGGTTCACCGGAAGCCGATCAGGCCGTCGGTTGGGCGGTTGAAGCTTTGCGTCATGCCGGCGTGGATGATGTGCACACGGAGAAGTTCATGATTCCGGCTGGATGGTCCGAGGGGCACACGACGGTGGCAATCTTGTCTCCCGCGCCGTTCCCGGTGCGGCTGGTTTCGACCGGATGGTCACCGCCGACGGCGGAAGGAGGCATCACGGCAGATGTCATAGACGTCGGTGCGGGAGACGAGGCAGGATTTAAAAAGGCTGGAGCCGCGACCACCGGTGCGATTGTTCTGATTCATACCAACGTGGTCGAGACCTGGCAGGACCTCGCTGGAGAATACAGGACCGATGCGCAAATCATTCGCCGGGCGATGAAACTAGGAGCCGCTGCCATCTTCTGGATGTCGACCCGGCCCAACCTGCTGCTGTACCGCCATACCCAGACCATCGACGGCAATCTCGAGCCTCTGCCCCAGGCCGTCGTGGCGCGCGAGGATGCCGAGCGCATGGCTCGGCTGCTGGCTTCTGGTCAGAAGGTTCGTGCGCATTTCGAAATGCCCAACAAAATCAGCGGCCCGGTGGAATCAGAAAACGTCGTCGCTGAAATCCGCGGACGCGAGAAGCCCGACGAGTTCGTCGTTCTCGGCGCGCACCTGGACGCATGGGATCTCGGAACCGGAGCGCTTGATAACGGCTGTGACGTGGCCATGGTGATCGACGCCGCAAGAGTCATTCACGGCTCCGGATCGCTTCCGCGCAGGTCCATCCGATTCCTTCTGTTCACGGGCGAGGAGCAGGGCATGCTGGGTTCAAGGGCCTACGCCCGGGCGCACCGCGCAGAGCTGGACAATCTGGCGGCCGCCATCGTCTTTGACTCTGGGACGGGGCCCGTGACGGGCTACACCCTCAGCGGGCGCAAGGACGCGCTGGGGGCGGTGCGCGAAGCGCTCGAGCCTCTGCGATCTCTCGGCGTGAAGGAGTTCACGCTGGAAGCGGGCGTTGATACTGATAACTTCGATTTTGTGCTCGAGGGTGTGCCGACGCTCGTTGTCAAGCAGGAGCCCGGGAATTACATTTTGAATTACCACGCGGCTTCCGACACCTTTGACAAAGTGGATTTGGTCGAACTGAAGCGCCAGGCGGCGATCGCTGCCGTGACCGCGTACGCGCTTGCCGATCGCGCCGAGCGGATTGCGGCCCGGCAATCTCGCGCCGAAGTCGAAGAACTCATGAAGGAGACGGGCCTGGCCGACGAGATGAAGATCCTAGGTCTCTGGCCCGCCTGGACGAGCGGTCAGCGCGGGCGCGAACCATAACTGTGCTACTACCACCCGCCGGTTCGTTTCCGTAAGCGCCTTGGCCTTTCTGCTTGCTGGACCGAGAGAGGGGTTTTCGAAGCCCCCTGCTTGGCCGTCGCGTATAATGTAGGAAGCGATATTTCGAGTGCGGGCCAGAACCAGCGAAATTCCCGAGGTAGTGATGAAGGAGAACGCGCCGACGCGCGTGTTGGCCATTGACTATGGGCGCAGGCGCATGGGCTTGGCGCTTTCCGACGAACTGAGAGTTACCGCGCAGCCGCTGATGACTCTCGTGCGGACAAATCGGCCGAACGACATCCATCGCCTGCGGCAGCTTTGCCGCGAGCGCGGGGTGGCGCAGGTTGTTGTGGGTTGTCCTCTTGCCATGAGCGGCGAGGCGGGTGCGATGGCAGAAGAGGTGTCGCGGTTTGCGGCGCGCCTGCAAAAGGAGCTGGGCATTCCTGTCGATCTGCAAGATGAGCGGCTGACGAGCTGGGAAGCAGAGCAAATAGCTGCGGAAGTGAAGCGGAAGCACTCGCCGCTTGACGATGTGGCTGCGGCGATCGTTCTGCGCGAATATCTCGAACGCCGGCGCGGCGGGCCAAGCACCCGCGCGGAGAAGGATTAGATGAAGCGACTGGGGTTGCTGGCGTTGCTTGCGATTTCAGCCCTGGGTGCCGGCTCCGCCTGGCTCGATTCGCAGATCAGCCGGCCGTATCGAGGCCACCGACCGGAAAAAGTGTTCGTGGATATTCCGCACGGAGCGTCCCGATGGAAAATCGCCGGAATCCTCCGCTCCGACGATGTGATCCGCAATCGCCTCGCCTTCACGCTCTTCGCGGCATGGCATTTTCGGAAGCGCATGCAGGCTGGCGAATACTTCTTCGACCGCCCGCTGAACTCGCGCGAGGTATTTTGGAAAATCTCCCGCGGTCAGATTTTCGTCCACACCGTGACCATCCCCGAAGGCTGGACGATGTTCGACATCGCGGGCGAATTCAGCCGCCAGGGCATCTGCAGCCAGCAGGAGTTTTTGGCTGCGGCCCACAACACATCGCTCGTATGGGACCTTTCGCCCCAGGCGCCCAGCCTGGAAGGATTTCTTTTTCCTTCCACTTACGAGTTCACGCGCCATACTAGCTGCGAGCAGGCGGTAAAGCGCATGGTCCAGAATTTCCGCGCCGTCTGGGAGGCGCTGGTTCCTTCCGATTCGCCGCCGCCCGGTGCACTGACTCCGGCACAGGTCGTGGCGCTGGCGTCGCTGGTCGAGCGCGAAACGCCCAACGTGGTGGAGCGGCCGATCGTGGCCGGGGTCTTCTACAATCGGTTGCGGCGCGGCGATGCGCTGCAGTGCGATCCGACCGTGCAATACGCCATGGCCCTCACCGGTCATCCGATCAAGGATGTTCGCCCCCAGGACCTCCGCATCGATTCGCCGTACAACACCTATGAACACCGCGGGCTGCCGCCGGGTCCCATCGCAAATCCTGGCGAAGCTTCTCTCCGCGCGGGTCTCAGCCCGGCCCCGACAGACTACCTCTATTTCGTGGCCAACGATCAGGGTGGCCATTTTTTCAGTCGAACGCTGACAGAACACAATCGCAACGTGGCGCGCTTGCGGCGCCTGCTGGCAACCGATCAAGCAGCGGCGGATGCGGCAGGAAAAAACGGGGCGCACTGAGGTCGCTGTGACGGGAAGCGTATCTGGCAAGCAGGTCCGGGACGAGCCCTCCAACAAGAAGGCACTGATCCTAGAAGCCGCGCACTCGCTCGGCAAGCCGCGCTTTACTCCCGCCGAGATCGAGCAGATTCGAAGGCAACTCATTGCGCAGCTCGGGGCGCCGGGAAAAACGTCGCCGGATTATATTGTGAGCGTGCTGAAAGAGGCCGGTTTGCGGGTGGCCTGGTCGACGCGGGCGGACACCGAAGAGCACTACGAGGAGGAGTTCAGCGATCTCCTGCATTTCTCGACGTTCGACGAAGCGGAAATGTGCCTGGTGCGCCTCGATGAGTTGCTCAGGAAATTCTTGGCCGAAGGCGACCGCGCCGAGGCGGAGCGCGTTCGCGAGGTCGCGCGTCTGGGACGGCGCCGCGCGGAGATGATCTCGAGAAACCGTAAGGTTGACGGCCGAAAACGCGCAGAGAAGGAAGAGATCGCCCACTGGTTTGCCATTTGGCTCGAGACGCCGGACGCGTTCTTCGATTGGCTGGAAGTCCGCAAACAATCGCCGGCCTTCCGGGAGCAGTTCCCTCCCGACGTCGAGAACGAAGACTAGATGTATGTCCTGGATATCGAGCGGCTGGATTTAGGCGCTGATGTGAAAGCGGTCGGACTGGATCTGGTCGAGGACGACCAGAATCGCGAGCCAGCGCGCGGCCCCGACGCGGCGCGCATCTGGAGCCGGGTGCTGACGGCAACCGCGGGGCAGGAAAGCTGGGCGCTCGACTTTTTCAGCCACATCGAACGGGTGCGCGATTATTGCGACCGTCACCAGATTGGCTACCGAGCGACCACTCCACGCTCGATCGTCGTGCCCGCGCCGGAAGCCGCCGCGCTCGAACGATTGATCGACCGCTTTCAGTCGGAAACGTTCGGAGCGCGTGCCGGCCTATCGGTTTCCGCCAGCGCGAGCGGTGATCCGGATCTCGAGCGGGAGCTAGCGCGTCGAGGCGTGGACGCCTACCACGCCGCCTTCCCTCACTATTTCTTCTGCGCCATCTGTGGGTTCGAGGACGGCTCGCTGGTCTTGCTCAGTGAAAAACTCTGGGCCAGCGAGGTGATCCGGCGCGTGCGCCCTGCCCTCCAAGGGCTGGATGTGGAAGTCCGGTTGCCCGCCTGAGCGGCTCCGGTAGCCGGTGCTTGTTGCGAACCTGGTACATTCGTACCATACCTTCCCCCCGGTTCGATCCAGTACCTTTGGCGTGGTAGCACATGGCTCCTTCCAAAGAGTTGACCATGCCCGGGGAGTCGACGATTCCGAACGCCCGGGCTTTCGTGCGAAGCCTGAACGTGCTGTTTAAGTATGCTCGGCTCTATGGGTTAGAGCATAGCCGCTCGGGCGCCCAGCTGGAGATCGCCTGGAGCGAGCTGGGTGAGGCCGTCTCGGCCGCCGGGCAGGCCGGGCTGCTGCTGGGCTCTTCGGGTTCGCAGCTTCTGCTGGACGGAGTGCCGCTTGAGTCCACCGCTTCAGAACGCAGTTTCGCCGAACTGCTAAATAGCGCCAGCGTTGCGAGCATTTGCTTCCATCGAACCGTCGCGCGGGACGAGTTTGTCACACTGGTAAGGGCCTTCACGGAGTCGAGCCCGAAAACCTCCACTTTGAGCGACCGCCTGGAGCAGTACTTTGGCAAGAACAGCGTATCGGGGATTCGCGTCAACGAGATTCGCTTTGTCGCCGAGGACGCGGGCTTCTCCGAAGCGCGAGTGGCCGCGCAGCTGACGGCGAAAACTCTCGGTGCCGATGCCGATCGCGTTCAGGAATGGTTCCGCAGCCCCGAGAAAATGATCCAGCTCATCGCGGCCGCCGAGGGCGCACATGGCAGACCGGGGACAGCGGCCGAAGCCGGAGGAAGTGGAACCGGTGCCGGGACGGCGAGTGGCGCCGCAGTAGGTTCGGGTCCAGGACCCGGAGCAGGAGTTGGCTCTGGCGCAGTCCAGCCGCTCAGCGAAGCAGAGATGCAGAGTCTGCTGCGGCTTCTGGCACAACTTGGTGAAGCCACGGCGGCCCACGCCAGCCATCCCCAACAGCTCGATCCGATGACGTGGCAGCAGAAACTGGCTTTGCTGCCGCAAAATGCGCAGGTGACATTACGGCAGGCGCTGGCCGGCGTCGCCTCCAAGACGCCGTCGGCGAAAGTGGACGAGGCCATGCTGCTGAGGCTGGCCGAAGATCTTGCCATTCGGTTTGCGCTTGATCGTTTTCAGCGTGGCGAAGTGCGTGTTAACGCCGTCCGCCAGATGCTCGATAAGATGGGCCATGAACTTGAGACGCTGCGCAAGCTGCTCAAGGCCCGCGAAGACAAGATGGCCGCTGCCGGGCTTTCAGTCGAGTCGCACGCCGACCTGCTCGATCGCCAGTTTTGGGCCGCCGTGCCAGACTCGGGAAAGAGGGCGGTGCTGACGTCGGGCGAGGCCTGGTGCATTCCTCCGCGCAACGTGCAGCAATACGTGGAAGAGTTGATGGGTCGCGGCGAATCGGAAACCGCCGCTGACATTCTGTTGAAGTACGCGTCCTGCGTGCGAAACAAGGATGCCGAAGCACGCAAGAAGGCCGCGATCGGGTTGGGACAACTCGCCGAACTCTATAGCAAGGCGGCCAGCCAGCGGCTGCAGGACGCACTGCTCGAGATCGGACAGCAACTCGCCGCCGAGAAGGACGCCGAACTGCAAACCCTGCTCAGCGCTGCGTTCGTGAGGCTCAGTCAGGAATCGGCGGCGCGGCGCTATTACCGTGCGATGCAGCAGGCGCTTGATTCGCTCGCCGATCTCGAGGAGCTGCGTCCCACCTGGGCACAGAGCTTGCGGCCGCGCGTGGGGGTGGAAAACCGCATCGCCGAATTTATCGAGGAGGCTTTGACAGCCGATTCCATGCCCGAAGGGCTAGTGGGTGTGTTGATGCGCGTCCCGCAGGCATCGGCCGAGCATTTGGCCGTGCGCCTGGCACGTTCGGGGCGCCGCAGCGAACGCGAGCGGATTGTGGAATTGGCCAAGACAGTCGGGAGCGCTTGCGGGCGGCATTTGAAGCAAGTACTCAGGTCGGAGCCACCGGCCAAGGCTGCCACGGTTGTCGGGCTTTTAAGCCGGTTGGATCCGGGCGGTGTCGAAGATATTCTGCCGGAGCGCCTGCGGCACGGCGGACGCGGTTTTCACGACGCCATTGTGCGCCAACTCTCGATTGCCGGAGCGCCGGAACGGGGCCAGCTGCTCTCCAATATGATGGAGAAGCTCGATGCGGTGGTTCTCCCTCAGGCACTCGATGAGATCGGCATGTGCGGCGACCGAGCTACGGCACCGAAGCTGTTGCGCCTGGCGGAAGCAGATATCCTGCCACAGGGCTCCGATTACCTGCGCGTGAAAGCGATCGAGGCGTTGGGCCGAATGCGCGCATCAACTGCAGGCGGCCACCTGCGTCAGTTTGTGGAGGCACGCAAAGCCTTTGGCTGGGCCTATCCGGAAGAGATCCGCGTGGCGGCGGCACAGGCGCTCATGAAGCTTGATCCAGAGTGGATGCAAGCGTTTTTGCCAAAAGCAGGCCTTGACACCAAAGTGATGGAGCTGGCTCCACTCGATCCGGTTCCGGACCGCGATGTCGTTCGACATCGCCGATACCGGCGGATTCGGCTACCACGCAGCGTTCCCGCCGTCGTCACTTCGCCGCGCGGAAGATATTCATCGGCGATTAGCGTTCTCAGTCTCGAGGGAGGTTTGCTCAGCGGCGACATTCAGCTCGCCGTGGGGACCGAACCAACGCTGAAAATTCCTGCGGGGCTTCGTTCGATCAACATGCAGGCGGTCGTGCGATTCGTGCGCTCGCATCAAGCCGGTTTTGAGACCGTCGGCATGGGGCTGGAAGACCGCACCAAGCTGCGCCGCTTGCTTGTTTCACTGGGCGGGCCCGATCGGGCGATCGTGCATTCTCCGACCGGCGAGTAAGCCGGTGCTCGGCTCAGCCCCCCTCTCCCAACTTCGCAACCTGTAGGAATGCAACTGCTTGCCGCACCGCGTGCTCCGGTGACCGGGAGTCATCCGTCAAGAGTCGGTGGCATTCTGTTCGGTGCAGGAAGCCATCGACGGGACGATGCGGCGGTAAGGGCGAAGGGTGAAGAACTTTTCTCGGCACGGATCGCATCGATACGCTGGAAAGCCGAGCTGCCGCTTCAGGAAGGTCTGCATGCCCGGCCCGACTCGTTCGCGGGAAATATGCTCGAGGTTGAAATTGCCGCACCGTGGGCAGTGGGCATACCCTGCAAAGGAGACTGCCACGCGCCAGGCATAGAATCGGAAGTCGCAGGTGTGGCACCGCCACGGTCTCAAACCAGCAACGGTTCCCAGAAAATCGAGAACTCCGCCTCGGTGTGACCGAAAACAGTCCGCACTCCGGCACTGAGGGCAGATCATTCTCCTAGCCACCTCCCGAGAGAGCCGGTAGCATAGCCAAAACCTTGGGGCGCGGCAAGACGACGCTTCGGTGCCATAATACTTGATGGAAACACAGCTCACTGGAGCGATAGACTTCGCGCCCAGGCTTCGGCGATAATCCGGCCAAATCGAGCGCGGCTCCGCCCGCTCTTTAAGGAGGATTGATGAGTTTGAGTCCGAGTGCACCTTCTGAGCCCCCCCTCGTTGAGGCAGCGGTGCTGCCGCGGTGGGTGACGATCCTTTTCGTTGTGGCGTTTGCCCTGGTTGGCTATCTGCTCTATGCAAACTACGAGCAGCGGGAAGCCTTGCGCAAGAGCCAGGAAGACGCGAACAAGAAAACGCAGGCGATGGTTGCCGAGCTCGATAAGACCAATTCACGAATCGCCGATCTGAAAGGCCAGCTCGACGTCACCTCGCAGAAACTCGGCCTGACCCAGGATGAACTCGCCCGCGCGCGCGGTCTCGCGCAAAGCCTCAAGGCGGAGCAGCAAAAGAGTGACGCGCAGCTGAGGGAGCAGATTGGCGCGGTCCAAGCGGACACAACCGCGAAAATCGGACAAATGACGACGCAGCTGAACGGGACCCAAACCGATCTCAATGCGACGAAGGCTGATCTGGCAGCCACGAAAACCCAGATGCAGACCATGAAGGGCGACCTGGGCGTGCAGAGCGGCCTCATCGCCCGCAACCATGACGAAGTGGAAGAGTTGAAGAGGCTCGGCGAACGCGACATCTTCGAATTTGCACTGAATAAATCCAAGAAGGGCCTTGATCACGTCGGCCCGATACAGGTGCAGCTCAAAAAGACGGATCCGAAGAAATACCAGTACACGCTCAACGTCGTTGCAGACGACAAGACCATCGAGAAGAAGGATCGGACTGCGGGCGAGCCCATCCAGTTCTATGTTCACGGCGTGCGGGCGCCGTACGAGATCGTCGTGTTCGACGTCGGGAAAGATCAGGTTAAGGGCTACTTGAGCACACCGAAATCGGCCGCCGCCGCTCCGCCCGGGCCATCGGGAGAATAAGTCCCGCTCGTTATTAGCTCATAGCAAACCCTCTACCGACATTCCGGCGCCCCCTTACCTCCTCCATGGCATGCTGACGAGTAGCGAAAACCCACCCAACACAGTCCGCGTGCGCCGACCAAGAGTCGGTCGCTACGCGGAGGAGGAACCGTGAAGCGCTCTGGGTATTTCCGCCGCGTATGGCTTGGTTGCTGCCTGCCCGTTTTTTGGGCCTGTTTGACCTGCGGGGGAGGCTCGCCGCTTTACGCGCAAACCCGGCCCATCGCTGAGCGCTTGTCGCCGGAGACCCTCTTTTATCTGGAGTGGCGCGGCACCAAGTCTTTGGGCGGGGCCGAAGGGAAAAACCATCTTCTCCAGCTCCTACGTGACCCGGCTCTTGCCCCCCTGTGGCTTAGTTTCACCCGCCAGATCGAGCCGAGCCCGCCCCCAGGGGCGAGTCCGGTCACAGCGTTTCTACTACCCGATCTTATTTCGCTGATGGACAATTCGGTTGTGTTCGGCATCGTGCCGAACCCCGATGCCCGAAGGCCTCCGAGCCCGGGCAAGAGCGTGCCGCTGATTGCGACTTTCCTTGTGTATGACCTAACAGGAAAGGCCGACTTGGTCCAGAAGTGGAGGGCGTTGAGCACGATGAGCAGCAAAACGCCGATGGAGGTGACCAAGTACGATTTCGGAGGAACCTGGGTGGAAGTGCGGGCGACGCGGACCAGCGCGTCGTACATGGCTCAGACAGGAGGTTATTTTCTCGCTTCCGATCAAAAGCAAGTGATGGAGGATCTTATCACCCGCTTCTGCGGAACCGGCGCTGGGTCCTTATCCGTCGCCGAACTTCCCGAGTATGGGCAGATCCGGAAATATGTGGGCCGCGATGCGGCAGTCGATTTTTTTGGGCGTATGCCGGATTTGACTTCGTGGAATCTGAGTGAGGGCACGAAATCGATTCATTTGGAGAAGATTCACGCGATGGGGGCCGGGCTGAGCTTTGACGACCAACTCACCCGTATACAAGGGGCCATCCTGGGCGATGCCTCGCCGGAAGGGCCGTTCGATTTGGCTGGCGCGAGCAGTGCCACTTTCCAGACATGGCCGGTGGTCGAGACAGCCCCGACTTTCAGCATTTCGCGGATCAACCTGGCCGCTCTGTATCGACTGTTCATGGGTGCCGTCATCGGGAATCTGCCCGGGCAAGCCACCCACTTTGCGGCGTCCGAGAAGGCGGCCGAGAGTTTTCTGGGGATGCCGCTTATCGATGCGCTCCAACTCTTCACGGGCGAAATCGCCTCTATGACGACGCCTTCCGATGACGGCACGCTCGAGCAGATGTTCGCCCTCTCGATTCAAAAGCCGGACGCCGTTTTGCGTGTTGCACGGGCCTTGACCGCCACAATGATCGTTTCCGAGGATTCCTCCGGACCCACGACATACCTCAATCTCGCCTATCCCTATGAAGATCCACAGACGCATGTGCGTCGCAAAAGATCCTATTACCTGGCTGTCACGCCGCGAATGCTTCTGGCGGCCCCGCAAAAAACGATGTTGCAGCAAGTGATCGAACGGCTGGGCTCCGGGGCAGCCGACCCGCCTCCGGCTGGCGCTTTCCGCAGTCCCGATTTCGCACACCTGCGGTCTCGCCTGCCGGAGCGGCTTTCGGGGTTCGGTGCGGCGGATCTCACTCAAATACCGTGGGGCAAAGTATTCGCCAACCTTCAGAGTCGGTCGGCGGCGAGCGCGAATCAACCGAACCAGCAGCCGTCGGATGGGAGCTGGCCCAAGGGTGAAATAATCTCCCGCTATCTCCATTTCGCGCTGAGCGGATGGTGGAAGGACTCTAACGGCGTGTACTTTGATTCCTACATCCAGTAAGCCGCGGCGCTTTCTGCGACGAGGATTTTGCTCGATCGCCGCAGCCGTGCTCGCTTCCGGCTTCCATGCATACCGGGCGCAGGAGTCCCTACCGAGATCCGCGCCCGTCATCCGATCTCCCAGCACCCAGCTTGTGCCCATCGAGACCAACGTTCTCGACAAGCATGGAGATTTCGTCGGCGGCCTGACGCAGGATCGTTTTCGTGTTCTCGACAACGGCGTCGACGTGCCCATTCAGTTTTTCGCGCCGGTGGAGGCTCCAGCCGCGGCGCTCATCCTGCTCGAGACGAGCCCCGCCGTGTACTTGATCCACAACCAGCATCTGGCTGCCGCTTATGCACTGGTCGAAGGCCTGGCGCCGGACGATCAGGTGGCGCTTGTGACCTACGACCAGAAGCCAGAAACAGTTCTCTCGTTCACACCGGACAAATCCGGTCTGCTCGCCGCCCTGGACAAGACGCAATATACGGTCGGCATGGGCGATCTCAAGTTGTACGATTCTCTTTCGGCGGTGCTGGATTGGCTCGCAGGGATGGCCGGCAAGCGGGAGATCGTGCTTCTCACGACGGGGCTGGATTCATCCCCGCCTTCGCGGTGGGACGCCTTGGCCCAGAAGCTGCGCGGCCAAGACGTGGTGATCTTCTGTGTGGCGCTGGGCGGGCCGTTGCGTGGAGAGTCGGCGAAGAAATCAAAGGGCGAAACGGCTGCCTCGACTGGCAAAGCGTCGGGCGTTCGAGCGTCCCCTGAACCAAGAGGTGCAGATGCCTTTCGACAAGCCGATGAGGCGCTTCGCTTGCTTGCCACCATGACCGGCGGGCAGGTCTATTTCCCCCAATCGGATCAGGATTTCGCCCCGATTTATCGGGAAATTGCCTCTGCCATGCGCCACCAGTATGTACTTGGCATTGCCCCGGCTCACGACAACCACTTTCACACCCTTACCGTCGAATTGGGCAGCAGCCAGTCAGATCCGGCACGGACCAAACGCACGGAGTATCGACTGTTTGCTCGCTCGGGCTATCTGGCTCCCGGGCCCTGATGGTTATCCTGTCGTAGGAAGATTGAGCTGGAAGTGGACTGGGATGAGGCGAAAAACAACATTGGCGGCGGTGCTGGTTGCGCTCGCAATGAGCCTCGCGGCGCGGCAGGTCTCGGTCCAATTTCGCGCGGGTGGCAATGCCGCCGAGATTCCCGCGCGCTTCGTCGATGCTCTGGTGTTCTTGCCGGCGGCGGTGAACCAAAGCCAACCCAGCTTATTCCAGCTCGATTCGACCGCCCCCGCTTCCAGCATCGACCCTGCGCGGCGAGCGGAATTGGGCATCGTCAACCTCGAGACGCCCGTGCTCAACCTAAGCGGCGTGGATGTCACCCTCGCTTCCCTCAAAGACCTTGCGAAACAGGATTTTGGTGCGCAGGTGGGTCGGGCGTACGAAGGAACCCTTGGCAACGACTTCCTAGCCGGGGTGGTGATCGAAATCAATTATGCGCGGCAAACCGTTCGGCTCTACGACCCGGCTAGTTATCAGTATCCGGGCCGAACCAAGAGCATCCCGCTATCGTTCATCGGGGGCCTCCCGATCGTACATGCGAAGATCAACGTGGCTGGAAACAAGACCGTCGAGGGGGATTTCGTTGTGGACACCGCGCTGGAGGCTTCGCTGTTGATCTCACAAAGATTCGCCGAATCTCACAAGCAACGGCCGCGCAAAATCATCCCGAGCACCGAATTTGTGGCTGGCGACTCTGGTCCACCCGAACGCGCGCGCATCGACGCGTTCTACCTAGGTCCCTTCACCGTCGCTCAATCCATCGGAGTTTTTCCGCGAACCGGATTCCTCGCCGATCGCGATCAGCAGCTGGCGGGCGAAATCGGCGCGAGCATGCTTCGGCGCTTCATCGTGACGCTCGATTATCCGCACCAGCAGATCTTTCTGGATGCCAGCAGCAACTTTCGCGCCGATGAGCTGGAGGACATGAGCGGCCTGGTGATCGTCGCCGGCGGTCCCGGGCTTAAGAGGTTTGAAGTGACCGAGGTGTGGCCACACACCCCGGGCGCCGATGCGGGGATTCGAAAAGGCGACATCATTGCCGGCATCAATAACGAAGCTGCCGCGGACATGTCGCTGGCTGAAATCCGCACCCTATTCCGCCAGCCAGCCGGTCGTTACAACGTTCTGATCGAACGGGGTACCCAAACCGTTACGGTCAGCCTGCGGATGCGGCGTTTGCTCGATTAACAAAAGGTGGGGCGGTCGCTACTCAAATTTGCTAAGCGTGTCCGCCATCTGTTTTAACCGAGCATCAGCCCTGGCGAACACGCTGCCGGCCCCGAATTTTCCGGTCGAATCGAGTTTGCCGGCGCACGTGCCGGTGAGAATTTCGATCCCCTGTTCGATCGTGGCGACCGGATAAATGTGAAACTCCCCTTTGGCCACCGCGGCAATGACATCGTCACGAAGCATCAACTCTTCGACATTCTCGGCCGGGATCAACACCCCCTGCGCGCCGCTCAGCCCCTTTAGCCGGCACACATCGTAAAAGCCTTCGATCTTTTGATTGACGCCCCCGATCGGCTGGACGTCGCCCATCTGGTTCACCGAACCGGTCACGGCGAGATCCTGCCGGATCGGCAACTCCGAAAGCGCCGAAAGCAGGGCATAAATCTCGGTCGAGCTGGCGCTGTCGCCGTCCACGCCGGAGTAGGATTGTTCGAAGCAGACGCTGGCGGAAAGCGACAGAGGCTTGTCCTGGGCGAAGGTGTGGCGCAAATAGCCGGAGATAATCTGCACTCCTTTGTCGTGCAGCCGCCCGCTCAGATTGGACTCCCGCTCAATATTGATAATCCCGGTTTTCCCCAGCGCAACCGAGGCGGTAATACGCACCGGCTTGCCAAAGGCGTAGCCGCCAATTTCCATCACACTCAGACCGTTCACCTGCCCGATCCGTCCCCCGCGGGTGTCGATGAAAACCAGGTTCTGCTCAATCAGTTCCCGAAGCTTGGTTTCCAGCAGGTTGTGGCGGTCGATTTTGGCGTCGAGCGCCTGGCGCACGTGCTGGGCGGTGATGATCTTCTGCTCGTCCTGCCGCGCCGCGTAACAGGCCTCCCGCGCCAGATCGGCAAGCTCAAAGAATCGCGCGGTGATTTTTCCGCGCCGTCCCGCCAAACGGACGCCGTGCTCCAAAATGGCGGCGACGGCCGAGCGGTCGAAGTGTAGCAGTTTTTCGTCTTCCACCAGCTTTCGCAGCCTTCCACCGTAGTGACGGAAGACTTCGTCGTTCCATTTCATCTCTTCATCGAACTCCACGCGCACCTTGAAAATTTTCTTAAAGTCGTCTTCGTAGTCATAGAGCAGCTCGTACATCTCGCGGTCGCCGATGAGGATGATTTTCACGTGCACATCGATGGGCTCCGGCTTGAGCGCGCTGGCGCTGAACGGGAAAAACATGTCCACCGGCTGGATTTCGAGCTTGCCGTGGTTGAGGGTGCGCTTGAGCGTCCTCCACACGCCTGTTTCGGTGAGCGCGTCCAGCGCGTACATCACCAGAAAGCCGCCGTCGGCCCGCAAAAGCGACCCGCCGCGAAGATCCATGAAATCTGAGTTCCAGGCTCCGCCGCGCGTATCGTAGCTGCGATGGACGGTGCCGAACAGGTTCGCATACGTCGGGATGGTTTCGAAGATCACGGGGCACCGGTCGTGCTGGTTGTGCGCAAGGATCACATTGACGCCGTAGACGCGAAAGGGATCGCGTTCGATACGCTCCGGGCGCGGCGCGCCGCCGCCCTCGGAAGGAGGCTGCTCCTCTTCACCCTCGCGCTCCTTGAAGGGATCAAGATTGTCGAGAATATGATGGCGGACTTCTTCTAGATACTCCGCGATTTGCGCGCTCGGATACTTTTCTTTCAGTTCTTCAATGACTCCGTCCACGAGCACCGAAGCGGCTTCCTGCTCGAGGTAGCTCATTTCGCTGGCGAGTTCGCGCGAAAGCGAAAGAGTACGCCGGTACACAACGGTAAATTCCTGGCGAAACTGATCGTACTTGCGCTCAATCTCTTCGGCGGCCACGTTTTCGAGTTTCCCCTCCTGCACCATCTTCGGGATTTCCTCGATCGGCACCATCTGGCCCTCCAGCACGGGAAAAATTTCGGGCAGGGCCACCGCTCCCACCTGCATCCGGCCCAGTGCGAACTGATCGCGTGCGATTCGCCTGGTGAAGTCGTCCATCAACTCCTTTTCCCGTTGCGTGAAACGTTCCACGATGCGCGTCTTTTGACGCTGGAACGGCTCCCCCTCGAAGACCTGCGGAATTCGCCGGCGGAGGAAGTCGATCCCCGACTCAACCTCTTTCTTAAACGCGTTCGCCTGGCCGCGGGCTAGGGTCAGCAGGCGGGGACGGTCCCCATTCTTGAAATTATTGACATAGCAGCGATCCGGCGCGGGTTCGCTTTCCGGATGCATCTCCTCGATCAGCCGCACGATCATTCCGCCCCGGCTGGTTCCGGAAAGCCCGCAGACGAACAGGTTGTACCCCGACGCCGTCATCTCGACGCCCATCCGCAGCGCGCGCAAGGCGCGGTCCTGTCCCATGTCGCCGCCGACGGGTTCGATCTCAGCCGTCGTCCCGAAAGGAATCCGTGCGGGATCGCAGCGCCATCGGAGTTTATCTGGCGGCAGCGCCGTGTGATTCGGCTTGGAGTTCTTCCCCATTCCAGTTCTTCCCAGGGGCGACTCTAGCATGGCGCCCCTGCCCTTGACACAGGTGCCGGGCTAGCTGTTTCCAGCGTCCGCAGGGGGAGCGTACAGGTCCAGCAGGCTGGCCGCCGTGACCACGACGATCGGCCCTAAAACGATGCCCAGCAGACCGAACACGCTGATTCCTCCGAGCACGCTGATGAAGATCACGAGTCCGCTCATCGCCGCCCGTCCGCTAATGAAGAACGGTCTCACCAGGTTATCCACCCCTCCTGCGATGATCGCGCAGAGAATCAAGAGAGAAATCCCGCGACCCCACCGCCCCGTCGCAACCAGACTGATGGTCATCGGAACCCAAATCAGACCCGATCCCACCACCGGCACAAAGGAGAAAAATGCCATCATGACTCCCCAGAAGACGGGCGCCTTAATGCCCGTCAGAGCAAAAGCAGTTCCGCCCAAGACGCCGTGCAAAGCTGCGGCGACCAGGCTCGAGGTAACACTCGCAAAGATGAGCGTCCGCACCTGCTCAAGCATTCGATTCCGATGAGATTCCTCAAAAGGCAGAATTTCGCGCAGCCGTTCGGCCATCGCATCGCCGTCGCGAAAAAGATAGAACATCGCGAGAATGGTTACGCCGAGGTGAAAGAGCAAGGTTGCCGTATTCCTCAAAATCGTGCCGAGCCGCGCGGCCACAAATGTCGCGGACCGTTCGCCGTAGCTACGGAGCGAGGCGTTCAGGTCCTCCAAGGTAAGATTGGGAAAACGCGTCTGGATGGCGTTCCATACATGGTTGAGCCACACCCAGTGGCCGCTGAAAATCTTCAACTGGATCGACTGCGCGGCGCTCACTCCCTGCTGCACAAAGGCGATCATCACGAACAACGCCGGCACAATCAGGATGAGGGTCACTCCCACCGTCGCTGCGACAGCCGCCGTTGTCCCGCCCCAGCGGCGCGCCATCCATGCGTAGGCGGGATGAGACACCACCACGAGCACAGCCGCCCACGCCAGCGGCGCGAGAAAGGGAGCAAAAACCAGATAGGCGAGGTAAACCAGCAAAATCACGATCCCGTAGAAGAGAGCGCTGCCCAGTCTCCGCTGGGAAGTGGTTCGTGTGGTCAAGTCTCCCCTGCCTTCCGGGCTACAGTCACAGACAGATAGTGGCAATCCCCGCTTTTGTCAACGCCTGGACACCTCTGGCCAGCTCCGGAAGATGCCAATGCTATAATTTGTGCAGTTCTCGATTCCATGCCCACCGGCTGCCCACACCATCGCACCCAGCTGATCGCCAAAGACAGCGAGGCGCAGTACCTCGAATGCTTGGATTGCGGTGCCATCCTCGAGGCCGGCGAACTCAAGCCGCAGCAAAAGATGGAGCCTGAAGCGGCTAAGAAAAACGGTGGCGGGTTTGACGAATCGCTGTCCGACGCTTGAACTGCCCAAAGCCTGATTCGCTGAGAGGAACGATCTCTATGGCTGCGCTGGAAATCGCTCCGCGAAGACGGCGGCACGCCCAATTTTTCCGATCCAGTCCAGGCCCATCTGCAGTCCATTACGCGCAGTACTGCTACTTCTTTCTGTCGATTTCACGCTCCGTCGCCCGCTGCTTCACCAAAGACGACTTCGTGCCGCGTTCTCATTCGTGATACAACTAGGGAGCCTGCCGATTGACGACCGCGCGGCGGGTATGATACCCATACTGGGCGTTTTCAGTCTATTCTTGTATTCGAGGTCTGTCTCCACGCTCCTGATGGTTCCTCCAACCCAACGCCTGGAAGTGACGCTGAATACCGAACTGGAAAGCGTGGACTTGGCCGAAAACATCATCATGCGCGTCGCCGAAGCGGCCGGCTTCGACGACGACGAGGTGCACAAGCTGGGTATGGCCGTGCGCGAGGGCGTGGTCAACGCATATAACTACGGAAACGCGCAGGACCGCCAGAAAAAAATTCTGCTGACGGTCGAGTTCGAGCAAGATCAGATGATCGTGCATATCGTGGATGAGGGGTCCGGCTTCGAGCTGGAAGATGTTGCCGACCCTCTGGCGGAGGAGAATCTGCTGCGCACCTCAGGCCGCGGGATATTCCTGATGCGCGCTTTCACCGACACTCTTGCTGTCCGGCGCGGACCAACCGGCGGCGCCGATCTGGTGATGTGCAAGAAGCTTCCCGATCGCAAGGGTGGCAACTGCCGGTTCTAGCTGGAGTAGAATGCGTTCCTGAGGATCTTATGGCCTTACAAGGTACGTGCCGCGAGGTAGGTGATGTCGCAATCGTCGATTTCAGCGGCAAGATTACGCTCGGCGAAGGCAGCGCCATGCTCCGCAAGATGGTCCGCGATCTGGTCACGGGCGGGTGTCGTAAGATTCTGCTTAATTTGGCCGACGT